>Ga0056128_1011213_pt1 | contig 11101 bp, 8 predicted proteins | sample WorMetLIZISLAND2_FD_71113 | JGI IMG/M metagenome (GOLD analysis project Ga0056128, IMG submission 71113) | Marine gutless worms symbiont microbial communities from Max Planck institute for Marine Microbiology, Germany - Olavius geniculatus... ... | reverse complement strand
GCACCCTTTCTCAAAATCTTCTTTGGTAGATCTTCTCAAATTCTTCCAGACATTTTCCAAAGAAGTTTCGAAAATCCGCATACTTTCTTTGGAAAAGAAGTCTTCCAAAGATCTTCCTAAAAAGTGTCGAAAATTTGGCCCCTGGGGTTTTCTGGCACTTTGCAGCAGAACTGTATACGGCAATTACTGTAAAATAACGCATGTGCATATTTACAGCTTTAATATTTTACGGGTAAGAAAATAAAAAATTATTAAATTTTATAAAATTTTTCAACGCAGAAGCAATGCGGTTACCGTAATGCCATTCAACATTTTTTTTTGTTTTTGCACATTAACTATACTTTCAGAACATCGTTAACGCATATTATAAAACGTAAAACTTGTGTTGATTTTCTATAATTTCAATGTAAAGCTATTATTAAAAAATTGTTAATATTTTACAAGTAAGCAGAAACACCTGAATTTAACTGCAAAACTTTCCTAGATAAGCCAGACCAAAGATACGAAATCACACGGACGCGGACGCACGCCGGACACAAAGGTCCGGAGTCTGTCTAATGCAAAATGTTTGAAGGCAGAATTAATTTAGCTATTCTGCTAAATGCATTTGTCAACAGAATGGTTAAATAATTGAAACCGCTTTTGCGTATCTTGTCTATCGTACAGACGTCCATCTGTCTGTTCTTCTGCCCGTCACACAGGGACCTAAAAGAGTGTTTCCAACATGAATACACGGTGGTCCAAAAAACGGCACAAAGTTTATGGCACCATAATTTTGCAACCGTACGTTACAGAGTCACGAGGTTTCCAGCAAAATGTTCCGAAAAAATTCTTTACATAACTAAAGTGTCTGCTTTGCCGCTGGCAAGTGAACTATTCAAAAACAGTATTAACCTCGACACTGTGGTCAATAAAACGTGCCACTTTTATTTTTTGAATAGCTGCTTGAAACTGGCCGATTTTAATAATTTCTGGCATGCAACATTAAGAAGAAACTTGGCGCAAAATGTCTGTAGTTTTGGCCACCTCACATCAAGTCGCTACACTACATTGTGAAAAGCAGAAGTCGTAGTTTTGCCGTTGACAACAATAAATTCATATTGGGTAGTGCACGCATCGGCTCAGAAAATTCGGCTACTGAGACCACAAAATCATTGAAAATCTGTTACTCTGTCTTTATTTCAAAATCGTAAGTCGGCAAACTGAAATGACGCATAAACAGCGAGTGGACTACTGTGAGACACGCAGTTATTGAACGTGCTGTTGGCAGCCAGGGCTGCCGGGGGAACTGGATTTCAATTCCCATACCCATCCATAGTGGCTTCAAATCCCTCCAGGTGGTACAAAAATTTTGTCTAGCTCATGGACTACTAGTTAGGAGAAGCAAGTTTGTATTCGCGACATGACGTCATCACTCAATCATTGTAAGGTGTGGTATTATGTGCCCACCAATATTTTATAGCAAGGCTGACATAGGATAGTAGTAAATGGATTTTATTAGGCCTACGCGATATATGTAAAAAAAACCTACCAGTTTACAACTGTGTGTGAGGACGATGTAATGATATCAGTCTTCTAAAACAGCAAAAATCATTTGGGTAACCTTAGATGGGACTATGCATATGGCGTCCTTACAATAGCTGACTTTAGTTGGTAATCACTAACATTTCTAAAGCCTGCGTGGGCAACAGTAACAAATCTCGATTCGAGTGTTTAGTGACAATCATGGCGTAAATTAGGGGCCCCTGAAAACAGGGGTTACTGCAACCGTGCAACGTCGTTAGCATAGTGCTTAATCCGGCCATCATCATCATCATCAGCAGCAGCAGGCGCACAGTAGGCCTATAGTTAAGCGGCAGGCAGGTGCGTGCTCACGTGACCTACCTGCCACAATGCGATACAGTCGTCGCTGCATACATTACGTCATACTCAGTGGCGTACGCCAGAGCTTGCAAAAAACTACGTTTGGGGGCGCAAGTTCCTTTTTGTTTTCTAGCTGTTCTAAAGCCCTTCTTGGGTTTTAGTGTACCCGGTACAAGAAGGTGGGACCATTTTTACGACCTAGAATCAAAGAAAATTATCATGTTTACCATTCTCCCTGGCACAAGTTTTTGGTATACATTAAGCTTGTGCAAAAATCAAATATTAGGCTTACTATAAAAAATGAAAATAAATATGACCTGTATTCGATCGCACGGCAAGCAAATACCTAAAAACCTAGCATTTAAATTTTTTGAGGTTTTGGGGGTTTTTTGAAAACCAAAAATTAATTTTTTTTAAACACCAATTTCTCATCCCATACTGGCTATGTGCTGGAAATACAACAGCAAATTGTGCTGACAGAGCCACAAGCTGTAAACAACCTTATACAAGTTATTATAGCAGCAACGTTTATATATTTTGGCCTCGATTTTCGGCTTTTCGGGCTTTTGTCCTTGTGCTGTTGTAAAGATTACAGCGGGGTCGTGGGTTGAGAAGAAAGCTTTGGAGGATAATTTTCGGACAAAAAAATCTTGCCGACAAACTAAAATTGAGGAAAAGGCGATTGCGCCTAGCCTCCAGCGACGACGCCAGTGATTGTATTATTATATTATTCTCCAAAGAGCCGCGCTGTATGTTTCCCTGACTGCGCCATCACCGATAGCCTGAGACGAAAAAAGAGAGACTGCATGGCAGCAACATAGTTAAAGACTGGTCGCCTGAGATACGTGCATGCACCGGCTGACCGTGCGACTGACTGACTGACCGACTGATATCTTCATTGATTTTCGTTTTCCCTCCAGGCTCTGACAGGCTGTTGAGTCGACCTGACACACCTACACAGTCACGTATAGCATAACAGACAGTCTCACAAACAGTCGTAAGATCCACCGTCAAATTCAGCGCGTCATACAGGTAAGGCACGGTGGCGTCGTGGCGAGGAAGCAGCTAACAGAAGAGGGGCTTGAATTTTATTTTCTGTCGAAAAATGTTCGTTTTTTGTAAAAAAAAGTTTTAACCAAAAATTCAAAATCTGGGACTGAAAATTTCCATTTTGAAGAATTTGGGGACCAAATTGCGATACTTGAAGTTGCAATTTTCCTACCGACAATGCGCAAATTTCCGACAGAAGAAAACGGAATTACGAGTGCTCAAAAGTTTAATTTCTTGTTCCTAAATTTTCACATAATGGGGCATTGTCAGTCATAAATTTTGTATTATTGAAAGAAAATGTTTCGATTAAGAGGAAAATGTTCTGACAGGCTAAAAATCAGAGAACGGCAATTGCCCGTCGTCCGCTGCCAGCTACGAGGCCACTCACTTTCTGCCAGTCTTCGGCGTGGTTTTCGTGCAGGCAGACCATGGCAGAGCACGTGCGGCATCAGCTGCCGATGTCCGAGGGCGTGTTCACGTTCCGCGTGGAACAGACCGAGAACGGAAGCCTAGTGGCAACACTGCACAGAGAGACGGCAGCGTGGAACCATACGCCGATTATCGCGGGCGGGGGAGGGTCCTATTACAACCGTTACCGACACCGCTTCCATCATCTTTACTAAGGAAAGGGCGGTCTGTTCTACGAGGTGACAGCATCTGAACATGTTGGCAAAATATTTAGGATAAGGCTACCACAAATTCTACATAATCAAAGTCAGTTCAATCTTTAGTAGCCTAGGTGGTAGATGTACTCATGAACTTACATGGTAGAAGAACAACTAGGCCTAAAACTATTACCTAAATTACGAAACAATAGATAGTTTGTCGTGCAAATGAAAGACAATTATTCAATTCTACGTACATAGTAAAAGTATTCATAAATATGGTATACATGGTAGAAGAACAGTACGTCTTGACACCGCTACCATCACTTCGACCGCGTACAGGACGATGTCGGCGCACTGTACTACGTAGTTGCTGTCATACTAATCTACGGCTGTTCCATTCTAATGATGATTGCGTCTTACATTCGCAAGAACAAGGTTACTTACTTATTTACTTACTTAGCAACTGCTTTTCACTTAAGCTTCTCGTAGAAAGGGCACCAATCCATTGTTCTAGATTTAGAAACCTGTAGGCCTATAGGCCTATTGGACAGCAACTGAAAAAGAGATGACTGAACACTCTACTGAACAAGATTTGGGAAACAGCACTGAATAGAGCATGGACAAAAGTATAAGTGGTGGCACTTTTTACGGCTCATGGTATAGACACACTAAACACAATAAGGCCTGCTAAATAGACGATTTCGAGTATGTCTATTGAGAGCCTCTGTGGTTACAGTAGGCCCTAGTATTTACGCGCGAAAGCAGCTACTGCTTTAGCGCGTCTTAGCCGTCGCAATTCTGTCCGTCTGTCCGTCCGTCTGTCTGTCACACGAGTGGATCAGTCAAGAACGGTGCAAGCTAGGATCACCAAATCTTCACTGTCGGCTGCATGGAAGACTCTAGTTTCAGGAACCGTGAAGCTTTTCTATAAATTCGAAGGGGGTCACCCCAGACCCCAGACGAGGGCGCTAAATGAGAGGGGGTGGAAAAAATTTGCAATTTTTAGGAAATACGTCGCTGTATCTCAGTAACGGTGCGAGATATAGCCAAAGTTACTATTAGTAACTAATAGGAAGTCATAGACTGGCTCTCGATTGGCGCCGAATTCAATGACTTTGAACGCCAAAATAGGGGGTTTTAATGGGCGATTTCGGGCTGCGAGACCCATTTCAAGAGCGAATTGCGCTGAAATCAATTGAGACAGATCATAGACACGGAGAAGCTGCGTATGAAATTTTCGGCATTGAACGTAGATTTCAACGGTCTAAGTTTTGATTTCCTACGTACAAGGAAACCTGCAGCGTACGAGGGCATCAAAGAGCAGTACCCCCGTAAAAGTCGTTATTTTACTGTTGTTGGCCAGTCTTTCGTGAAAATGGTTGCAGATGGGCATGGGCATGCTGTCTATCACAACAAGCAGATAGTGACTAGCCTATAGTGACTAGCTTTTAGTCATACCAACGTCGATGACCCTGAACTTTAAAAAATAAGGGGGTTTTATTGATGTTTGCGATCTTCGGCTGCAGCGCATAGTCCAAGAATGAACTGCGACGAAATGGCTGGAGATAGACTGACAGTTTGCTAACTGGAACTGCTATAGGCTTTCGCGCGTAGGCCTACGTCTCGTGAGCATTAGCTCAAATTTTTTTCATTCACGAAAATTTAAATTAGGAATTAAAAATTACTACTACTACTATATACATGTAGTATATTAATGCTGGTATAATGCAGGTTGATAGGCGGCTGAACCGCTATTTGAAGGAAATGGCGACGGTTCGTAAACGTGAACGACGAATGACATTAATGTCGGGGAAGGTAAAGGCAGCAAAGCGTGAAGGAGATCAAGGTCTACCTGGGAGTAATAGTGTCATCACACTGTCACAGTCACCGCTACCAACACCTTCAATGCATCCACGTCAGTTTCCAGTTATCATATTTGGCGGCGCTGTGCAGTGAGTATGGGTCTAAGAGGGTTTCGTTGATGTAGTCTTGTTAACGCGGTTATGACGTGAAATGGCAGCGGCCTCCTGACAATAAAAAGAAGGGGCAACTGTTCCCTTAAATTTTCTTCTTAAGAAAAAAATTTTAATACAACATTTCAGACTGGACATGCATCGTGCTTTTAGACGTGTTCGGTATGCTGAACGGTCGATTTCTTTACAAATACACTACGTAGGAAAAACGTAGCATTTTAGGTCTCGCTCGACAGCAAAACACACGACTTTTGACATTTTTCCAGCTCGAAAACGCTAGTAAACCTGGTGACGTCATTCTAGCTTGGATGCTGACGTTATTGCTTCAATTTCATTTCGTCTCGCAGACGCCATCTTTCCCGGTGCCTCCGAGCAGGGAAAAGAGGTGCGCATATTGCAGACCTAGATCCGCAAAATATTTTGGATCTGCGGACGAACTGCAGGTCTTTCGCAGGCGAAAAGTTGGTGACGCGGTCGGTTGCGGATCATAATATAAACCTAAGTGTTTTACTTTTACATCTACATAGCCTATAAGCATTTTGAACACATTGAGGCTTTGTTTCTATAACTGTTCAATTTTTTATTATGTTACAGTTTTTTTCAACTGTTGTTTAAACACATTATGCAACTGTAGGTATAGATAGGCCTATATAGACTGTTGGCCTGATGTGAACGGGCAATTTACACGGTGGTAAACACTGCGGATAAGGACGGACTGCGTATTCGAGATTGCATAGTGTTGAGAACAGGACTGCGCATGCGGATCGTCATCATAAGTCAGAATATGCGGACGAACGTGGATTCAAGTTTCGAGGATCCATACATTCCGGTGTTGTAACTTGTAAGACATCGTTAGTACCGATCAAAATGGGCGGGGCCTCAGCTATGACGTCACAACCACCTGCTACGTAACTACCTGTCTCCGCAGCTCACTTCTCCCAACTGTAGGGCAGTACCAAGTACTCGCGTTCTCGAGTTACTAGAATCCAAAATTGAACACGGGTAATGTTTCTAAAATGGACTACTCTGAAACTGGTATCAACTTGTTCATATCAGAAACATAATATTTGGTAAAAAAATTACGATTACTAATTTATAAATTGCCGACCATGATAAGCAGTAAAATTATGATGTGCAAAATGCGTGATGCTGATTGATTTGTTAAAACGACTGAAATTGTTCAAGTTACCAAGTCTCTACTTTCGGACTATTGCATGACCTTTAAGTATTTAAAATAACAAATTGCTTGTTGGCAATGCCTAAAATCATTCGTAATTTCACGTCAAGGAGTAAAACGCAGTTGGTGCATAATTACACTTATAATGACCATCACTACTAATCTAACTGAATTGCACGGCGACTCTTACTCCAGTAACTTAATAAATTTTTGTGACTGCACAGCCCTACTCCGCTCATTCTTTCCCGTCTAGCAGCATTTCCTCTTCGTCGCTGAATATCGAGGTGATGGCTTCGTTAGACGGAAGTAGTTTGGTCAGAATGTACCACGGAGCATTCGCGCCGGAAACCTCATTAAAGTCGTCGCCGCTACTCGCAACTCGATATATTTAGAGAACGGCAGCGGTGTCGTGAGTCGAAAAGGTTAAGGGTCAATAATTTAGTTCATTTTATCGACAGATATCTACAAGTTTTCTACAGAAGATCGACACCGGTGCTCAGAATTTTATTTTCGCCCTTAAATTTGCACAAAATTGTGATTTTCGCCCGCAAATTTTGAATCTTTAAAATAGACATTTTTGACAAAAAGAAAATACTCTTAGAGACTAAAATTTAAACTGTATGCGCTATGTGATAATTATTATGAATTCACGTATTACTTGCTTTCCCACTCACTCATAAATAAAAGCTACCCATAACGAGGACGACGGCTTTATACCTAATGATATTCTCAATGATTCGCGATGATTTTAGCCCCCGAATTGCCACTATCCCTTAGTTGTCTATATCTGGCCGTGTTTTTAAGCGCCAGCGAGTTTATTAGGCTACTGCGCGCAGTAGCGACGGCAGTATTGTTTCTGTCGGGACTCGCGAGTATCTCTGTTAACGCGATAACTCATGAGCCGCTACAGTTAGCTTGACGAAATTTAGCAAGAACATTCATAACGAACGACAACCTCTAGACGTTTGTTGAATTTCAAGGTCAACGTCAAAGGTCAAAGCCAGCGGGCAGTATTTAGCCAGCCTTGAGCAAGAATTGGTGATGTTGTTGTTCACAGTGACTGTGTGTCGGTTGTGTTAGGGTCGACGACAGTGAACGAAGTGTGCAGTGTTGATGTGGTGAACGCCAGTGCCTCGGTCTCTGTCAATCGTTCCCCGGCATTCAGCGGCCTGCACTTCACTGCCGCCGATCCACCTCAACGTGCAACCACCACCAGTCCACGCCAGCCAGGCGCCGGCAAGCCTCCGCTCCACTATGAAACCGCAGATCGGTCTCGTCTCACTCAGCTGCATCGAGGTCACGTTTTAACCTCATCCTGGAATCTGGATCAGGCACTGCTTCAATCCAGTAGGCCACATTCGTCATCAGATCTTCACTGCTGTTTCGGTGTACAACGTTGTCATCGTCAGGCCTCGCTGCTGCTTAGTCCGAGACATGAGACCTTGTATCTCTAGTCCAAGTCTGGTGTCAGTGAGTCGCTGACCGCAGATCGGTCTCGAGCTTCGAGCCCACAGCTGGTCATCAGCTGTAAGCATCTCGACAACGACGACGACAACGACGCTGACGGAGATGAAGAGAACGACGACTCGGACTGTAGCGGAGTCGATGATCTTTGGTCCAGGACGACTTTGGGATCAAATCTACGTCACAGATAGACCGGTTTTGAGCTTAAACTGGACGGAAGCAGCTTCCATCTACAGACGGAAGGTGAAATAATCCAGTTTCCTTTACACCAGTGGACATCAATGAAATTGGTGAATTGTCTGACTGTGGGACTGTAGCGGAGTCGGCGGTTGCGGCGAGTCTCCTCGCTGTTCCTCGTCAGCGATCGACCTGCGTCCAGCTGGCAGCGGATCGTCGCTGAACCTCCAGCTGCCGACGCCGTTGACCGGCGGCGATCCCTCAGCGTGTTATCGCTGTCACAGGGCCGGTAGCAGGAGCCGCGCGTCCGGGGCATGCAAACGCCGAGCCAAGTGCGTCAAGTTGTGTGTGCCGTCGGCAGCAGCTGCAGTTGTAGGACCCTCCGCCGAAGGAACAGGTCCCCCTCTGACCCACTGCGGCAGACTGGCGCCCTTCACCGACGCCCTGACAACGAGGAGGGATGAACCTTCACACCGCTGCCGTGACGCTTTGGGCTGATTTCTACACTGCACAGCACGTGAACAATTCCATAGGCTAAAGATACTGAAAAGCTGCACGCTCAATACGCACGCGAGCTTTGGTGTCGAAGCAGATAGCGGTCGTTCGATCTCTATTACCAGTCATACGTAAACAGGTGACTTCATCATAAACCTAATAGTGGGCTAAAGATACTACGTGCTGTTTGTCGAATTTGGGATATAATAAGTTCGAGCAGAGAAAAGATGTCGCAGTCGTGAGCATTAATTCTATGGCGAGCAAGTAAGTCACTGACAACGAGGAGGGTCAGTCTACCGGTGCCCCGTGTGGAGCTGCGTGTGATTCCAACGGCGAAGAAGTCACGTGACGACGATGACGTCAAAATCATGGCGTCATCGTCCGACATTCGGCTGACGATTGACGACGAAACCGAACGACAACTCTACACTCGCCTCTCCGACTTCTGATTGCGACACTACAGGGTGCCTCAAAAAATGTCGCACTTGGTATTGTCCATATCTTTGTCGATTATTAACGATTTTCAAAATTCTTTCAATGGCACACTTTCTATAAAATTGGCAATAAAAAATTATTGAGTATTCCACCACACCTTAACTACGTTGCTACACTACCTTGTGAAACACAAATTGTCAAAACTCACTAAAATCACAATAATACACGTGGAAAGATTATTTTTTAATACAATGTCCTACTAATTTTTATGTTAAAATTAAACATTGTGTAGTCTTAGACACATTTCTTGTGTTTGTGAACAAAGGGGAATCTATTATTGTAAATAATAATATTTAATGCAGTGACAATACACTTTGATGTAACCTTCCATTTAGCAATAAAGACAGGGCTGTGATTAAAAATTTATATCAGTTTGAAAAATACAATTTCTGGAGAACTCTGTCAAAATTTTCAAAGATAAACAGCATAAGGGACTTCGTTACTAAAAAGATTCGGGAAACAATAAGCAATCCGTAGCACCGACCAAAGGCCTGAGACTGGCAGACTGAAGTCACTGAAGCATGCACGTACGGAAAAAACGTGACCACACTCACCACTGTGGATGAAATGGTAGGCTTACTAAACCACAGAGAACCAGAAACAAACACATCGTTGAACTCGTTGATATCCAAAAATGGGTTTAATACAGTGTAACATCGTTCAGATTACTTGTCGCAAGCTTGAGCTGAAGTGTCTTTCATTTTCTACACGCATTTTACTTGTTATTGTAAGCTTTTCTTGCATTTGTATTTCACAAGGTAGTGTAGCGACGCAGTTAAGGTGTGGTGGGATACTCAATAATTACTTTATTGCCAATTGTATAGAGAGTGTGCCAGTGAAAGAATTTTGAATATCGGTTAATAATCGGCAAAGATATGGACATAACCAAGTGTGACATTTTTTGAGACACAGTGTATAGGCCTCTTACACTGTACAGCCTATGAGCAACGTCTATAGAGTAGGCCTAACTTCTAAGTACGATAGTAACAATAACGACTATAGTGCCCATATAGTAACATGAACGTCACTGCGTGGACACTGCATAGTCGATATGTATGGGATGTGAAACAGGGGAGTTTTTAGACAACGGAAGGTGCAGAGGTGACGTGTTCGGGAAAACTGTTACAGACACGAGCGGCGGCGACCGGGAAAGCTCGGTCGCCGACGGCAGATAGGCCTAGGGGTGGAGTACCGTAAACACTAAGTTTACTGAAGGCTGGTCGGTGGTCAAACGTCAACTGAGAACACGTAAAAACATCACGGAACAGTAAAGGCCTACGTCAGAATTATGTTCCAGTTAGGTCCTATAGCAGTGAAAACATTTAGTAATAGGCCCCTACTATAGCTATTAGCCCAGTAAGCATGCCCCTAGTACAGTAGCAGACCCTATTTCTGCTCTATGGTGGCTTGGCGGCATACTCTCAGCATTGATAGGAGTATTATAACCGAATGAAAGCATATAAATTATTAATTATATAGCGCAAAGCAAATTGCATGTTATAAGCTTAAGCCTATATTGCGAGTCTTCAAAAATATTGACATTATTGTAGATATCGTAGATTAGTTGCGAGGCGCAGGAATTAAGCTGCATTTTTCCGACAGACAACTGCAAATACTATATTTCCGACAATTTATGGATGCTTACAGTTTAAATTTTGCCGCTAATTGGGTTGTTTCAAATTGGGGAATTTTATTTATTTATTTATTTCAGCACTGACATTGACAACACCAGCAACACAAATAAAAACAACAAAATGCCAGCCAAGGATAGAAAGGCTCCAGAAGGAACACTAACATCT
>Ga0056128_1011212_pt1 | contig 11101 bp, 7 predicted proteins | sample WorMetLIZISLAND2_FD_71113 | JGI IMG/M metagenome (GOLD analysis project Ga0056128, IMG submission 71113) | Marine gutless worms symbiont microbial communities from Max Planck institute for Marine Microbiology, Germany - Olavius geniculatus... ... | reverse complement strand
ATTTCATGTGGCCCGCCATCGTCCCACATAAATTGTAGTTTTGGTCTGGTGATTAGTCAGATGAAATCAACTTGCAAAATTCAACAATGTTTGATGGTTTTTTGCGTTTCCAAATTTCAGAAAAATGGGCGAATTTGCGGTTTCCATTGAACATTCGGAAGCAAAAGGTGTTTCAGCTTCAAGGGGGCTCTGCCCCCCTGACCCTCCAACCAGGAGCTCTGCCCCTGGACCCCGCTGGAGGCTCCGCCCCCAGACCCCCCTTATAGGTCATGGCCTCCTTGGTTGCGGCCCGCCAGCTGGTGGAAAATTGACTAAGTGGCCCACGGTGTCAAAAAGTTTGGACAGCACTGATATAGACTATCAATACAAACTGCTAAATTTACTTTTTTCTGATTCTGTTCCATGGCCTGGCCGAGCTCATTAATTTTTTGCCCTAGCCCATTTTACTGATGTTACACTAGCTGGATTTTCATTGCCATCTTTTCAAGATCAAAACTTCCACAGCTTACCATTGACATATGTAATAAACAGTATCATACAAAAAATGATTGAAGGCCATTTATTCCACCAAAATCAACATTTCAATATGTGAGTGACATGGCGAATGTAGCTTGTGACAAATTTGACATGGCCCATTTTGACTACACTTACCAATGTTAAATGCATGTGCCACCAGCAGATTCAGCATTAAACATATGATGCCAGAGTGAAACAATGCTACTCCACTCATTCTAGAGCAACACTTTTCTGCAACAGACATACACATACACATAAATATTATATCTATTATAAATCTGTTTACAAAGTGATTCCTAATTGAATGTGTGCCATAAACAGCAAGAAGCCAAGCTGTCGATAGGGAGGCTAATCATATCGCCTACATCCGAAAGCCAGCATCTGACTTTCAATGGTGGAGAAAAACTGATTCCCCAAAGATGACTACAGTTACATGCTTGCTATGTTAATCCTACTGTCAAATATTACAATCAATGTTCGTTCAGATTCTTCGTCTTTTCTGATAACAGAATTTAAATAAATTAATCTACTGATCAAATCAGCCTTTCTACCAGTCACTCTAAACATTTCTTTTGCACAACTCATCCTTCAACTGTCCCCAGTTTCCAGTCCATCATGACACACAGTGACTGTAATCAAACCAGCGAGCTGCTAACTGTTTCAACACTACGCTATTCGCAGATTGTGCCGTGCGGTCTTTTTGGTTTCTTATTTGTTGTGAAATTTATTACATATCATATTATAGTTCATATTTTAATCGTGACTTTTGATTACTTCATCTTGTTATAATCAGGGTGTAAAAGATGTTTTTTAACTAAATATTTTCCCTGATTTTGACTGAAATCCCTGACATTTCCCTGACAGCTGTAAAATTCCCAGACATTTCCCGGTTTTCCCAATTGGTGGTCACCCTGAATAAATGGAATGCCGTAAAATAATTGTTACCGTCTTCTTCTTCTGAGTCTGCGGGAATGCGGTGGTTGACTAAGCTTAAGCTTAAGCTTAGAAAGAGTTAGGATTCGGGTGGGAAATTGTTGCGACAGACCCTGTGTTCTGACTGACTGACAGAGCAACGTACTAGTACGAACGGTACGTAACCCGTCGGAATACTTACCGAACACGAGCAAATCACACATCACTTTTTCAATACAAGATGGGGATACAATACACGACAAGTACGCATCGTTAAAAGCGGCAGCGAGCCTTTCTTAACTAACACGTTTATGCTATACGCCATGTCAAAATTATTACGAATACGAAACACTCTCATCGATGTAAACAAGTAAAGTAAACAAACCTTATTTTAAGTAAGTAAAATTGCACTTTGACGATTAACTTGAACTTGAATTTCCGTCTTTTTAACCCATCATCATCATCATCATCATCACATATTCGTTTAATGACAGTTGACATACGCAACTTCTATCAACGCAATTATGTAATATGTCAAAACATGCAAACATTTACGAAAAACGTCCAAACAGGCAACTTAAACATGCAAATAATATCTCGTCGCATGTTCGTGAATTAGTAAATGTCTTTGTATAACATTCTAATGAGGAAATCTCTGTGGTTCAATTGACTTGTTTTGGAAATTAAAGTTTTATTGTGCGCTCTTGTTCTTGTGTTGTACTGCGTTTGTTCGGTTAGACAGGTAGGCCTAGTAGACCTGTAAGCAAGAGCGAAAGCGAGCGAGAAACGGGACGAGCATAGTTCGAGAATTCGTAACTTGCGGTTTTGAAATGCGTAAAAATTCGCGAATTTTAACAATTTTTTAAAATGCGTAAAAATTCGTAAAATGCGTAATAGTGCTGAGTAGTGAGTAGTGACTGCAGTGCACTGCACAGTTAATCTGCGAACTTCGAAATTCGGGTTGGTTAGTAAACTAAACTGTCAGACTTGAGTCCGAGATCGTCGCTATTTGCACAATACACAAGTATACGTTGATACGTTGATGTGAGTTTTATAAAGTACAAAATGTTGTAATTTTCTGGCTGTTTGAAAATTCGTAAAAATGCGTAAATTTTAAAATTCGTTGGCTGTTTTAAAATGCATAAAAATTCGCGAATTTTACGAATTTTTTAAAAATAAATGGGGCGAGCGACAGCGAGCGAGATTTTTCCCGTGTGCGAGCGACAATACATACGAGCGAGTCGAAGCGAGCGAAATTTAAAACGGCACGTATGATTTTTCACGCGCGACATCCCTGTCGGTGTTTGTCTGTGTATCCATCACACTCTGCGACTGTATCAAAACGATGCAAGCTTAGGATCAAGAAATCTTCACTGTCGGCTGCTACAAATTAGACTGTATCTTAGAAAGATCTTAGATCTTAGAAAGGGTGCGAGATAGGGCCAAGATCACTATTAATCAGTTATAGAAAGTTCCATAAGTCCTTTCGATCGACACCAAAAACAGCGACCTGGAACAACGTTGAAACCAAGAATAAAGGGTTTATTAGTAATTATTAGTATTTTTTTGCGTTTCAGGTTACGGCGCACATTCAAAGAGTGAATTGCGCCGAAATAGCTGGAGATATAGACAAAGACAATCAGCATTAAACCTAAATTTTAGCAGCTGAAGTTTCGATCGAACTGCGTAGGGCCTACACTACATTGTGTGTAGGCCTATGAAGTAGGGCCTAAGTTAATTCAGGATACCAAAATAACGACCAATCTGTAAGCCTGATCCCGAAGTGGGATCCTGGGATTATAAATTTCTCAATCCCGGATCCCGGGATTAAGAATTCAAGCCCGGGATTGCAATCAATATTTGTGGTGTCCGCTGACCGCTATCCATACAATAAATCACTGAAGGCTATGGCAAAACCCTGGCTGAAATGGCAGACATAAGAAAATTATTTTTCATAACATAGCCTACGCAGCTTGGCAGACAGAATTTAACAGCCAAACACGTACTAAACTCTACAGTCACTACTTATAAAATAAACTGGGCCTACAGTTCATACTGCTGCTATTTGTTTTTTGTCAAGTTGCAAGTTTTTGAATGCCCACAAGGGTCCCAACTGGGGTGTCTGGCTGGGTACGTATTATAATGAGTTCATAACCGAACACAATACAATAACTTTAAGTGCTGAAATTCACCGTTCTAGTGTTAAAAAAGAAAATAAAGAAATTGCAATATTACAAAATATGCATTTTAGTAGGCCTACAAGAATATATAAAAATACGTAAGCCGACCACCACACCCAACGACAGTATTATTATACGTATTACGTAGAGTCTAGGCCAAAATGTTAATATTAGATAATAAAGTTGGGCAGTTGTGCATGCAGTGTTTTAAACTGATAAATGACTAACACAGAAAAAGCGCTCAAATTGAGTAAAAAAATTGCAAGTAGCAGCACAACAAAAGTAGACTAAGGCAGTTTGGAGTTACAAAAACAAAAGGGGGAGGGAAACGACAGACAGTGTACAATAGCTGCAAATAATTTGAAGCTCACAATGACAAAAACAATGGCCTGTTCACTGGTACAAAAATACTGTAAATACACTAGGCGTACTATTTCCTATGATAATCAACGGGCGAAAAAAGCATGTCATTCGCCCATTATTGGGCGTGGTTCATCATCGTTCAGAATCAGTGAGTTTCTTCGCCTGGGCCTAGTTATTTTCTCAGATTTTTCTTGTGGACGACAATCGCGACGGGATCGTCTGTCCGTTCCTTCTGGCGCTACAGCATCACATCACATCATATCAATAGTATGCTTATCAACAGGAACGTCGTGGCAGAAGGGATTGCCCCACCCCTAGATTCCAGCCCGTCCTGAAAAACTTTTCTTGTCTGAAAATTTGCTTGCAATAAAAATGTAGGGCTCAAGAATAAAAATTTCATACGCAAAATTAAAAATTCCAGCACCCATAATCTTCTATTGGTCGGAAATTTGCTGTTTGTCGGAATATTGCAACTCCTAGCTGTCGCTCAGGCTACTTTCTTAAGTTCATAACCAACGAGGCGGGCCGCTGCTTATCAACAACTGGTTATCACACTCAATAAGCTATAATCACGTAACGTTTAAAACAGATGTGACAATTTAACGTCAGGAAAAAAGTATAAAATAACGTCATCAACGAACGCTCTTTTACTTAGGAAATAAAACGACGTTTGTGAATGTTGATAAAAAGGTCATGTACCGCCACGAGTAGCAGCAGATTGATTTGTTCAGTTGCTTAACATAAGTCGCAAGTGACAACGTTTAATTAAACTATCTTTAAAATCATAATCATAATGATCAGCATTATAGTGCCCATCTACAACAGCTAGGCCGATGGTGCCTTGCAACGTCAGTTGGAAAACAGGTGAGTTTTGGGGCTTTATGATAAGCCGGAGCAAAATCATTGTTCCCGATGTGCGTAGGAAGCTAACTACAGAATCCAGATATTTGGACCGCAGACAACTGACAATAAAAACCTAAGGGCAACCACGAATCAAGCAAAAAATTCGCTTTAATTTACCTGATGTCTGCGTTCTCTTCTGTGGCTGAAAAAAAACATAAATTACGTATCATCAGTCACACACCCACAAACGTTAATGAAGTCAGACAGAAAATGCCGACAGCACAACGCAGTATAATACAGTACTTTGGGCCTATACTTAACTCTGTGGTACGAATCTCAGACTTCATAGCGTTAAGGAAGAAACTTAATTAAAACGCGATTTTAAAAAAAACAACATTAAAAAACGTTTATAAACAAAAATTAATAACGTACTTTTGCTTAACGTACTGACCAAATCTATTGCTTTGGGGTACACTTTTTGATATCAGTTATTTTTTGTCATGATACAAGTACCTAAGTAAGTAAATCTGAATACAAGATGTGATAGGCTATTATAAGCTCTATTTTATCAGTGCCACTTCAGTTTTTGTAGATAAATATTTTAATTTTAAATCACCATCATTATTACACCGACCGTTAAACGTTTATTAAAATTTAAGTGAAGCCATTAAAAATTTATAAAATAAACGTCAAAACACATTTTAAATTTTTAAATAAAAACGTTCACTAAAACTACAGGGTGCAGTAAAAAAGTGGACTTCTAAAGTTTTTCGCTGTTTTCTCAGCAACCGTTAGGAATTTTAAACTGAAATTCTACTGATTTATTTTCTAAAACCTTCTACATCTAACTGTCAAGTAAAATTTGATTCTGTTGAAAAACGACGAAGTTAGAGACTTTTTAACATGACCGCCTACCGATTTTTCAGCATTCAAAAATGTTCCGGCTATAACACCAATTTAATAACATCGTTGAAACAACACGGTTAAATAATGATCAGATGCCAGAATTTCATTGTCACTTTGAATGTTCGAAGTGTTCACCGCCAGCTCCAAGCTACAACACCAGCCTCCAGTGGCCTTATTTGAGAAATCTTTTACAGCCTTGTCGATCGGTCCCTGTGGCAGGTTGTCCCAGATGACCTGAAACGCTTCCTTGAGTTCAGCGCTTGTTTTCAACTTTGTTTAAGCTTGCGGTAAGCCTCCAACATTGCACTCCATACGTGATAGTCCATTGGGTTTATATTCAGCGAATTTGGAGGCCATTGGTCTTTTGTGACGATATCTGGACAGCTGGCCCGCAGCCAGTTCTGCGCACTGCGCGGCATTGTGCGCTGTGTGTGCTGACGCGCCGGCGCGTCCTGCTGCTCCGGTGGACAGCCGGCGATTGCTTTGAAGGAACGATAATTACTGATAATTTATAAACAATATAAATTGCTGTATATCAAAACGTTACTGCGACGTCATCGGCAGTAACGTGTAACCAGTTTTTGAAAATTAAATAGCATTTTTAGCATGAACATTTTTGAACACCAAAAACTCGGTAGGCGGTCATGTTAAAAAGTCTATAACTTCGTCGTTTTCCAACAGAATCACATTTTACTTGGCTGTTAGATGTAGAACGTTTCAGTAAATAAAGCTATAAAATTTTGTATTAAAATCCCAAACGGTTGCTGAGAAAACAGCGAAAAAATTTAGGGGTCCACTTTTTTCTGCCGCACCCTGTACAATATTACGATTAAGAACCAGCAAAGTATATCATAGATGTAATAAACGTTTTTACATTTTTTTATTCTTGCCACGTTTTTTACATTTTAAATGTTTCTTTTTATTTTCTAAACTTTTTCGTGTAATAAATCGTGCACTGAATATCCCATTAAGAACGTTAAGAAGCACTTTGGAAACAACTGAAACGAATTTATAGGTTGTAGTGTTGGTAGTTTACTTAGTTACTCCAGTGAACAATTTAAACGTTTGTCCTGCAACGATTTTTTAACGTTTTTGTAACGTTTTTTAAATTTTTTTTCTGGAACGTTTTTGCATCTGTGCAGTATATGTGTTTACCGGATGGCGCGCCTGAGCAGGAAGATGGAAAAGATGCAGGCGATGAGCCCAACGATGACGTAAACAGCAATCATCCACGGCTGTAGCAGATCATCAACCAGCGACCACTCTGAGTCGGGCTCCTGCATCGCTGCTGCGACAGTCTCTTCATCAACCGCATCTGCATCATCGTCGTCATCATCATCATCATCATCAGCAGCAGCAGCAGCAGCAGCCAATCAATGCTATAGTTAGGCGGACAGTGCATACCGCATTTTAATACACTGTCAGTTAGAGTTAGTAAACAAACGAGTCTTAAGGGCTCTGTGAAAAGCCGTAGTAGAGTCAATGTTCCTGGAACTTGGTTCCAGACTTTTTGACTGCAAACGGAGAAGGCGCGCTTCCCGAACTGGGTCCGTGTCCTCACAACAGCTGCGCTAATTGTAAAGGAACGCAGTTGTCGGCGTCCAGATTCTTCACTGTTAAATTTGACCGTGTGGTTGAAAAATATGCCGGGCCGCGTTAATGTAGAATGACGTGCATCATGGTGGCGATCTTGAACTCGGTCGTGCCGCAGTTATTGCCAGGCCGCCTGTCACTGACGTGCGCATAAGCAGCGACAGCTTTACTTGTGACTGGGCAGCGGGGAGCAGTGATCTCGCGGCAGGACGGCACGGAGGCAGGCAATATGGTGGCGTTGTGGCGTGATGGTAGGGTGTCGGACTTAAGATCGTGAGGTCGTGGGTTTCACTCCCGGTCGGGTCGCTCGCTATGGAGTGGTTACTGTCTGCGGACTGGTAAACCATCAAGGTATACATAACAAACATCAACTCAACCTTCCATCCCTCCGCGGTAGGCAAAATGAGTAACAACCTGTCTGGCTGGGGTTAAGGTGGGGCGCGTTCACCTGTGTCGGAGGTGGCAGATAACACGTAGCTCATTCATTTGGTGTTTGTGCGTGTGTTTTGGCCTAGCATAGGCACAGACCTAACGGTACATCTGTTCGTCAAACCTCCCTTCCATCACAGACTCGAGACCTACCCAGGCGCCCATCTCGACACACCCAAGCTATCACATCCTAGAAGACAGCGTGTCATAAAATAGAAATGCTGTGGCATCAGACAGTCCACTACTCACAGATGCAGTTCCATTCGTCGGACCGATCCAGGCAGTCTGCTTTCTCGTCGCACTCCTTGCTTCGCGTGTAGCATTGATACCCATTCGCACATATCAGCTTCTTGTCACAAGCTATGTAATTGGGTGCTGAAAACAGCCAGCAAAGTCGTCATCACACTGGGGCGATCGAACCGGAGAGAATTAAACAAGAAATCATATACAGAAAAAAACATAAAAGCAACCACATGTCGACACAAACTATGGATAAAATATTACATAAATGCCACAACCATAATCTTTGGACATTCACTCTCTAAATACATACAGAAAATATCAGACGGAACACAGCCTACAGATGACAGTTTAGACGACAAGATCTAGACACGACTTTGCGGAAGTCATGCACCACAAAAATTCGTGAAAAAATTCTGCCACGAGATGATGTTTCTGACTAACCAAAATGTGCAAAAACTAAATGTTAACATCATATTCTGCTAGAGAAAGTGCCACTAACTGCAACAACGAGGTGGATAAATGACGTACGGCAGTCGGCTTCGTCAGAGAAGTCAAAACACTGAAGGGCGCCATCACATCTCTGCTCTACAGGGATGCACTGCGATTTACTGGCACACGCCCACTCCACCGACGAACACTCCACCTCAGCTGCGTATGTACAAACAGACAAAGGTAAAGGCGGTGTATCACAGAGATACGCCACGAAGCGTCACCTGCCATATGGAATCACACACCCGACTCAGGTGAACGCGCCCAGCACTAAACCCAGCCAAACAGGCCGGTACTCTATTTACCTACCCCAAAGGGATGGAAGACTGAGTTGATCTTGATGTTGGTTATATACCGAGATGGTTTACCTGTCTGCAGACAATCACCCATTAAAGTAGTAACCACATGATAGTGACCCGACCAAGAGATAAACCCACAACTTTAAGTCCAACAGCCTACTGTTACAGTAACAAGCCACCTAAATAGAAATTGTCATCATCGCCATCATCATCATCATCAGCAGCAGCATCGCATAGGCCTACTTATTTGTCTGTCTGTCTGTCTCATCTGTCTATCTCTCTGTTCCACGCATTTGGGTTTTAACACAAATAAACGCACTGATTGGTTGATGTGGATTCATTGATTGATAGCTACAGCGTAAGGCAGCAAAACGATGGCACAAATTATCGTTTCACTTTAACCTTAACAACTCTGTGGTAGAATCTTTATATTTCTCAATTAAATCGTCTTTAACTGATTAAAATTTCACTTGCACATGCTGCTGTCGAAGTCCCTGACGTCTCTCACATCGTTCTGTTGTCAAATCTCTACAGAGTTCTGATCAGGGCTGGATAATTGATCCGGAAAAACCTAGACTTACAACTTTCAGGTTTGTCGCGGTTGTTTATTGTGAAATTTATTACATATCATATTTTATTTCATATTTTAATCGTGATTTTTGAGTTATGATGTCCATCACGTCATAGTGTCGTTCATTCACAAGAGAATATATAGTCCCCTAAGATGTTTTTCCTGGGTTATAATCTTGTGTACAGTGTTCAGTGGACACTAAACTAGAAAACCTAAGAAAACTAGAAAAAAAAAACAAAAAAAAATTTATTCATAAAGCCTAGGCTTTTCCACCCCTAGTTCTGATGCCCAAACCCGCTTGTGTACGCCAGCGATGAGAACGGGGGGGGGAGGGAAAAAAGTATTGTGAACAAAAACGTACCGCAGTGCTGCTCGTCCGATCCGTCGCTGCAGTCGTAATAGAGATTGCAGAGAGAAGTCAAGTTGGTGCATTCGTACTTGTTGTCACAGTGGAACGTATGCCCAGCACAGTCAGCCATTGCTACAACGACAACACAACACATGGACCAGTCACCAATGACATACATACACGGTGTTTCATAAAAAGGGACCCCTTATTGTGTTTCTCATAATTCACTTAAATGATGATCAATCTACTCGAAATTTGTACCAGTTGTAGCTGAAGAAATACTAATGCAAAATATTGTAACAAAATATAACAGTTGATTAACTATTTTTTGCTAGTCGTGACGTAATGCTGACGTCATAATGTGTACAAGATTGATAGTCTCAACTGGTGCTATCAGTTGCTACCTTGCTTCGATGGTAAACTTAATCTAATTTGCTAATGAAAAATGTTTATCATGTCAGCACTGAGCAACATGGGGACATGAAATCAGGCGTTTTGTAATCCAAAAACGCAACCATTTTGCAAGCTCAGTGTGCTAGTGCACTGTCTTGCTCGAACATGTGAAAGTCCAATTATCCACACAGACACGTAAATGCATCGCTTTGCACGTTTTTGTGGCCGCAACTGTAAAACCAAAAATTCGTCATCAGCGAACCAAATTATTCACCATCGGAGCAGAGTAGCAACAGACAGCACCAGTTGAGACTATCAAGCCTGTACCCGTGACACATTATGACGTCAGCATTACGTTACGACTAGCAAAGAATATTTAATCAACTGCCACATTTTGTTGCAATATTTTGAATTAGTATCTCTTCAGCTACAATTGATAAAAATGTTGTGTAGATTGATCATCATTTGAATGAATTATGAAAAAAACAAAAAGGGGTCCCTTTTTATGAAACACCGTGTACATGCATTCCATACACCATGACGACACAAGTGTTCTGTGCTAATGTCATTCAAACTTAAGGTGCGTGTCGAGCGACGTGACTGAACAGTCTGAACTGAACTGACATGGTTTTGTTTTTGATGAACTGACCAATAAACAGCAAACAGTAATGCATTACAGTAGGCACCGTCTAATGGCGTCAATGGCCTACGTAACTACGCTCACATATGCGGCAACCAATGACCAATAGGCTTGCTTTGCTTGGCCACTAGCCAGTTCATCAAAAACTAAATCGTGTCAGTTCAGTTCAGTTTCGTCGCTGTGTACGCGTCTTTATTCTTAGCTCCGACAAGTTTTTGTCTCGTTCCTCGTATCAGCAGATTCATTAATACAAAATTTATAGAGCTGCGGATTTTAACGATTAATTTAATCGTTAACTAACAAAGAAAATTAACGATTAATTTTATTTTTAACGATTAACGGTTCTGCCGGATACATCGTCAACAAGAGACGTTC
>Ga0056128_1011210_pt1 | contig 11102 bp, 8 predicted proteins | sample WorMetLIZISLAND2_FD_71113 | JGI IMG/M metagenome (GOLD analysis project Ga0056128, IMG submission 71113) | Marine gutless worms symbiont microbial communities from Max Planck institute for Marine Microbiology, Germany - Olavius geniculatus... ... | reverse complement strand
TTGAGAGTAATAGAGCCATGTTCAAAGGAAGAAAACTGAGAGTGAGCAGTAGGTAGTTGTGTGAAAGGTTCCCGGATAAGGAAGCCAGTGCCACCGCCGATAGCTGAAGTATTGCCAGATTGTTGCAATGCCCCCACACTGAATAATTCACATGATTTAAATCTGGACTTTTTGGCAGTGAGTTTTTGAGTTCAATGAACTTGGGCTCATGGGAGTGCAAGCAAATGCCTAATTTCAGGGGTAATGAAGATTTATGCAAACTAAGCAGAGAATATTTAAATGATTTGCTATGCAAGTTGCACCCTTTTTGTCTACAACATTCTAAAACTTTTGACATATCACAAGCCTTTCTACGGGTAACCATCGCTGAGTTATCAACGCTCAAACAGGTCCAGTTTTTTTGGCCCACCCTGTAGCTGGCGTTTGTGTTTAACAAACTACTGCAATTTAAGTCAACAGTAGACCTACAGACTTAATGCAATAGTTGTAGTTTTAGATATTTGCATTTGTTTCAGCATTTGATTTGCGTTCATGCTTTGCGACAGCTGCAAGCTTTTGTTGTTGGAGTACATGTAAAATAAAAGTATTCGTGAAACTCCCAGTTCATGTATTTTTACATACCATAATAACTGTTTAGTTTGAAATGTTTAGGCTGTTTGTAGCAGTGTTTTATTTCTGTGCACCATGGTACAGAAACTGTTTTGGGGAGCTGTAACTTAACTGTTAGATTAAAATTAAATTAAATTATCACATTGAAGCCATTCATAATTAAATCATAGTGATAAGATCTGGAAACAAGTTAATTGTTGACGTGCATATAATTTGATGCCATGCAGTAGGCCAATATGCTTGATGATGTATATTCTTCAATTCTGATGTTTTTTGCATGGTCTCTAAAATACAGTATGTTTTATGTATGTGATAACGTGATAAACATTTAAATAAATGGTAGGTCTTATCGGTGTCACAGCTGACATTTTCAAATTTGGGGTTAAACAAAAGTGGGGTAGGAAAAATGTGCGTTTTTAACTAATAAGTTGCTGTATCTTAGAAACGGTCAGAGATAGGGCCAAAGTTGCTATTGATCACTAACAGGAAGTGGCCCTTTCAGATGATATGAAAACAAACCATCGACCTTGGCTGATCATAAAGGGTCGTTACATGATTACATATTATATAGACAGTACGGTCGGCACACCCTAGTGATAGCTGACTCCCTGTCAGTTGTGTGCTCAAACTGTCGGTAATAATAAATAGAATTTATTGAAGTCCTTGGCATTCTGCCCGAGGATTGACTTTATCTGAAGTCCAAGTACTTGGGATCCAAGCCTTCCAAGGCCAAGGACTTAGTCTTCAAGGCCAAAAACTAGCCATTGCTTTTTGTCTTCAAGGCGCCTCTAGGACGAGGCCAATTGCTCGAGGATACGTGTTCGGTTCTCTGCAAACGACGAGTCGACAGCACTGCACCAAACGTGACGAACGGACCCGCATTCACGCCACGTCATGTAAGCCGTTGTTATTACGTTACGTGTAGTATTTCCGGTTGATTTGTGTACATTAGAATGATTACATGTTGCAAAATTACTAAAATATTGGTGTTGTATTAGATCGGCTACGAAAGTTTCAGCATAACATGAGCTGTTGTGTTTGGTATGCAGCAATGAATTTAGTCCTTTATTGTTTTTGCAGTCGTTGCGGCAGTTTGCACCACATCGTGGGAGTCGGGTACAAGGGGCATGGAACAGTATATTGCTTTCGTCAGTTGTCACCCTTGTTCATCAGCCAACCTTTGTCTTGTTGAAAATCACTGACTGCTTGCTTGATATAAATTTTTGTTTTGTTTTTGAAATTATTTTGTCGATTTATTTTTGTCTCCCTTAATCAGTATTTTTGCAACTCACTTTATGGACGTGTCTAACTCATTCTCATCTTCTCCTATCTCACCATTCGTCATTGTTTCTGTCTTTAATTTTAGTTCTAAGACATATCATTTTTTGACTGTCGGACGCTGGCCACTAGACATCATTCTTTGTTGCATGCTGAGCAGATTGTCTGTTTATTTGTCCGCTCTATTTATAGCAACGACACCTTATTGGATGGACGGAACGGACGGAAAGCGCTGGCGTGCGCTTGGTGCTAAGCCAGTTATTAAACTCAGCGAGATCGACAGACGTTGCCAGGAATCCGTCCTGTTGACTTTGGCTCAACTGGTCGGTCGATTGTCGAGCGGCACAGCCATGAGTGCAGCGGCGTATGTGCAATAGTGTGGCGATTTATGTTACTACCTGGGTTGTGAAGAAAATATTTATTTATTCATATGCTTATTTATTATAGCCCCAGTACTCAATTCCTGAGGGCTGAAATATTGAACCACAGAAATTATGTCCGGAATGGTTACGATGCAGGCTCGGAAATTGCGAACGACATACGTGTTAGCTAGGCATGACGCGTTGAAGCGTTGGACGGTGACTGACAAGCGCTGGAAAAAGAACATCGTTTCACAGGGTCCGTCGTAACCTTGGTCAAACGCCTTCCGATTTGTGCCAAGAACTCCTGGGTGCTGACACTCATGGGTCCAAGTGTTTCTAGTGCCACTGGAAAAAAAGTCGTGGGTGCTGCTGAGTGAGCTGTACTTGTTCCTTTTTTTGACAGCACCAGTCTCAGTGGCACTGGCACTGGTGATGGCACTCTGCTGCAGATAAGCGTTTCCTAGAGTGTCGACCACTGTGACGTTCTAAGTGGTGCTGCGCCCAGCAGCAATGTCAAACCGTCAGGTCGCTTGCCGACGGAGTTGCCATCGGCATGGACCAGCCCATGTGGTTCCTTCATGCTGGGAACGCCGGTTCGAGTCAAAGCGTGCCAGATAACAGCAATGCTGTAGGCGTCTTACATCAGTGTTTTTCAACCTTTTTGCTGCAGCGGAACCCCACACAAACATGAAGGTCACTCACGGAACCCCATGCATTGATCGACATATGTGAGGTTGAAGCTACAGAGTGTCTACGAACTCATTTTCCATAGCAGGGCAGAGCTTCCGTGGAGACGACAAAGCAAACAAGGATGACCAATTATAATATGAAATTTGACCGCATTAGTAGGCAGCAGTATTGTAGGCCTATTTAATCAAAACACGACGGGCGAGGCAGTTGTTGATGGCCGTTTAGACCCCGCCACCAATCCAGAAAATTTATCACGTGGACGCCCTAGGATGAACGCTACGCGTCTTTTTTCCTTAGCAGAGTGTGTAAAGACTTGAATTGACTAAGTAAATAATCAAACAATTTCGTAACCATAATCTTAATACGTTCTTTTTTCTTCTTTCTCATTTCCAATAATGCACTAGAGTTTCTTGGAGTTGAGTAATGTTGTGCATAGGGGGCCTACGTTATAATGTAGGCCTACAATTTGCACTCAATTCTCTGGTTACTAAATTGCTGGACTGTTGGCAGACAGATATATGCAACGTACCGACTATTAATAAATGCATAGGCAGTTAATAGTAGAACACAGTTATTGACCATGTGCAGAAATGAGGGATTGATTTCTAGATGTAATACTTCAACTGTTTTTATCATAGCTGTTTTATTTTTTAACTTTAAACTCTGAAACTGTCTGTTATAAATATTATGATACCATGTTTGTCGCTAGACAAAGGAGACTCGACCTGATGATGATGATGATGATGATGATACCATGTAACACACTCAAAAACTGATCTGCATATGGTTAGCTTAGTGTAGCATGTTGAAATTTTTGCATGAAGTGTAGAATTGTGTTTGTTTACCTGTAACAGTGACAGGTAAGATGTCCAGTAATGAAGATTCTGAGTCGGAGCATACTGACAATCAGTCAGTTTCTGAGTCGAACTCCGGTAGTTGTGACTTGTCGGATGACAAGTTGTCTACTGACAAACTGCTCTGTACTCCCAGTGCAGTTCAGGTGAAAATAGACATTCTGCCAGCTACTCCCGACACACCAGTTCTTCCAGCTACGCCATCATCACTTGTCAATCATTCCGGCTTGCTATCACCAGGACTGTCATCGCCAGGTGCCCAGTCTACGTCGAGCAGCGGAGGTGCTCCAGATCCTGTTCATGACCTCCCTGCCGAGCTGCTGGCGGCTGGCTGGCGGAGATTCTGGAGTCGTCGTGAGAGACGGCCATATTTCTACAACAAACTGACGTTGGAGTCTCGGTGGGAGATGCCAACACTGCCAGGACAGGTTCACTGTTAACATCGTTCTCATCACTGTTTTAAACTTGCAGAGACAGAATTATCCAGTGATTAATTTGTACTTTAGTTTTATTTTTTTTTGTATTTTATGTAGCCATTTTTTGGAATTTCAGCTAGGTTTCATCTCGAACCTTCTAAACACTAGTTCGTTGTGTGTTTATTTTTTATTGATTGATCGATTGACTGACTATTACACTAGTTGTATAAGCACACTCACTTGCTTATTTATTGGCACATTGTTTAGTTCTTATTGTGCGGTTGTCAGGTGGATGCTGTGGCGGATCCATTGGGTATTGCTGGAACATCTCTGGGCAGCCCAGTACCAGCTCCTGTGCATTTGCGTAATCCGAGTACAGACTCGACCGGCGCACTGCCTCGCAAAAGAACATCAAGTGAAGATTTCACAACAGCGAAAAGGCCATCTTTCAGCTATAGGTTTGTTCAATGATCAGTATGTTGTTGGTTTTGTTATGTTTTATATACGGCACATATTTCTTTTAGGTTACTACTAGATTGAAGTGATAACTGCTCATGTATAGAGAGACTACACTACAATTTAGTTGATATTAGTCAAGGCAGTAGACCTGGTGAAACACTGGTAATTGAACTGTGGATTGGGAAACTGTGGAGACTGATTTTAAGGTTGCTGTGCCACAACTAACGTTCAGCCACCAAGGTGCATGATCCTTGCTTGGTGAGTGCAAGGGTGCTACACTCAATCATCTGGCTTCAATTGCATGTGGAAATATATCACTGCCATTTGGATTTATATGGGCCTTGAAATGTCAAGAAAATAGCACTGCAAGTAAGTTTTTACAGATGTCAGCTAAAATGGAAATAGCCATGGCTAATGTGTCATTGGTGTGTGTCACATGCTTGTATTGTGTTAAAACAGTGCAAGCTAGGATCACAAGGCATCATGAATGATCTGCTTTTGGGATTTGACAGTATAAACAGAGATGTTGTGTCGGAGTTTGTATTTCATTTTACCGCTAATTTACAGACCGCCGCACATTTACTGTGTTGTTGCAGTCCATTTTGGAACTTTTCAATGGTGTCAAACGTGATTCTGTACGAGCGATGTTGCAGCCATTTCCTGCCACCGAATGCAGAGGTTGAATTAATGAGAGCTCAACTCGTCTCCAAGCTCCGCCAGAATTACCAAGAGCTCTGCAGGACCAGAGAGTGTGAGTATTGCTCAAACACATTTATTTAGTGCCATGCATTGCAAATGGATCAGAGGCGTATACTGGTGGGGTGATTTGTGCAGTATCACTTGACTGCCTGTCTTTACGAAGGAAATATAAAATACAAGCGGACAGGTCGCTGCGCTCCCTGTCTGCTTGATCTTTGCAATATTATCGGCCTGCGGCCTCAGTTTTTGGCCCTTCGGGCCTCATCTTGGTCTGTGGCCTCGATACACAGCGCTGCATGCAGGCAGCGTTATCTCTAGCTGTAAAGATGTTGATGATGCATCACCATGGTGACGACGTTTATATGACGTCACAGCTCTGCTGTGGCCGAAAAGGCATAGCTGAAAAATTTTAGAAAAAGTTAAATTTTCTCAAACGGACGACCCCTTAGCGACATTTCACCTAGCCCAAGTCCAGGCCATGTAGGGATCTGTGTGCAAAATTTCGCCGCCGTACGTAGTGCCGTTTAGAAGTTATTAGGGGTCGCAACTCTCAATTATTAGATAGATTGGAATGTGCTGTAGGTTGTTGACTTGTGAGCTTTTGTCTGTTCAGAAGAGACTTCATTGATTGTTGTAATTTATGTTTTCTTTCAGAGCTATTTCTTTTTCTTGTTTTTTACACCTTAGATTCATATTACAAAACCGGAAATGTTGTTGTACAATATACTAATGTGTGTGATGGTATTTTATGTTTAAAGACATCCTTATTGAGTAGGTGCTTTTCGGTTGCAAATGCTGAAGGCAGTATTGTGCGTAGCTGTTGTTCCTGTAGTATTATTGACATAATAAATAACACAATAGGCAGCTTTTATGATGTGTGTTGGTTTACCACGGTAATTGACTGTTCTGTTTTATATCTTATGTTTTGTCCACTGTGCAGGTGCAGTCTATGTGTTGTTTTATTCAAGAAACATTGTGTACATTTGGATGACTTTATGCAGCAATTGAGTCGCCGGCGGAGTCTTTCAATCGGTGGTTGCTAGAGCGCAAGGTAATTGACCGGGTGCCGATTGACCCACTGCTCCCAGCATCATGTCTCACGGAGCTGTCTGCTTCGATGTATCGTGAGATCATCAACGACATTCCGCTGCGGCTTGTGAAGCCCAAGTACCAGGCGGACGCTCGTCGACAGTTGGTCAAGTACGCCGAGGCAGCACGGCGTATGATAGATTCACGGCCAGCATCATCCGAGAACCGCAAGCTGGTGAAATGGCATGCTGAGGATGCACTGGAGTGGATGCGCCGACAGAGAAATGCATCTTACGAGGACTATCTGGTCGGTGTTCACAATATTATACAATAGCTGTTGTCTAAACAAAACCGAGTAGAGATACCAGTAGAGGTAGATTCACTGGTATAATCAGGACTTGTTATTAGCGCTGTTATGCCATGAAGTATCCTGTTGTGTGCTGATTTGCCGTTAAGAAACTACTCACTTAGTCCCTGTGGTTGTTTAATGGTAGTCAGTGGTTAGTAATAAAATTTATTTTAGTTTCAGCTTTTTAGTAGGCATTTTATATTACTGGTATCTGGATCTTTACTAAGGATTTTTACCATTGGGAAATGGGGTGCAAAGTGACAACTTGCAGAATATCAAACAGAGTTAGGAACGAATTTTGATGAAGTGTTCTGCTATATAGTTTTAGTCAAATGTCAAAAGTGAATTTATTTTGCGGATTTTTGTAAGAAGGACATCTAATATGTGGCGGTTTCATTTAGCTAAAGTGCAGTTATTTTAGTTTTTATGTGAGCAGTATGCTACTGTGTTGTAGGAGCGCCTGGCTCACCTTCGTCGTCAATGCCAGCCTCACCTGGCCGAGGCTGCGTCATCATCAATTGAAGGCATCTGCACCAAGGTGTACACGTTGTCGTGTGACTACGCGCATAAGCTGGTCGACCGGCATCGACAGATACTCTCAGAGCACCACATCCACCGTCTGGCACTCTGACTGTTTACAAAGTTTCTCAAGTAAGTAAGTAAGTAAGTTAAGTATGGAAACTTGAAAGATATCTGCCAGTTATTTACTTAGTCACAATGCACTACAGATATCAACACTCATTACAAATGTGTCTTTAGAAGCTGTTTAAGCCGTTTGAAGTTAATGGTTTTACTTTCGTCACTTTTTGTCAGTACCGGTACAGGGTTGGAAAGGTTGTTGTCATAATGATACACGGAATGCTGAATATATTATAAGTGCTGTCCTCCCAACTTAGCTGCTGCTTCTCATGGCTTGTGCACTCTCAGTTGCTGTAGAAATTTTAACCCCCTCACAGCTTTAACAGTGTTTAACTGATCGTTTTGAAACTCTGAACCAAGAAACATATCTGGTACAGCACATTGCATGCAAAATTTGCTTAGCGTTTTACAGTGAGCAGGAGTAATGGACAAAAACTGCTCTTTCTGGTAAAATTCTGTTTTTTGTTGTTGTATTCTTTCCCATGTCACAACATTTGTATGATGTGATTTGCTAATGAGCAGCTGATAGTGAAGACTTATTTTGGTGATGGTGTTGAATGTAACGTATCTGCAGCTGTTGAGCAAATTGCGGAGCCTCCTCCAAGCCGTCGCGTGGTCTGCTACCCTGTCCAGCTTGCTACCCCAGCGCCGCTGCCGGCTGCTGTAGTCGAGCGCAAGGAGCAGGGGGAAATGACTCTGTTGACATTCCGCGGTGACACTCAACGACTTAACACGCCATATTTTCACAAAATGGTGAGTGATCAGTAAACACTTGGAACAGCCTGACAGTTACACATTCAGCTTTTAGATGCTGCATTTCTTGCACATTGTGGCAGGGATGCAAATTATTTTTCTTCAGTGTTTGATATGCCAGGTTGTGTCTTATGGCTGTTTTTCTAACCTCTCTTCCCTGTGAACTGTCATTATGTAATTGGGGTCAGTTATATACGGAATGCATAGGATTTACATGACAATGTTGAATTAAGTTCAACAACCAAAGATTCCACCACTCTGGCTTTTTTTCTACTGCTCAAATCTTGCATCTTTCTGTATTAGTTAAGGACTTCACGTGTATTTGGATGTATTTTTGGAAATTGATTTGTGTCATGTCATACATGCATGTTTCTACTGTTTGTTGCAGTTTCGGTCATCAGTCACTGAATAATGACAGGTTTTATGTCCGTAGTATGTCGTTTGTTTGTTGCTTGTAGGAACAACTTTATCATTTGAATTGCCACGATGATCCCCGATTCGAGCAATTCTTACTGCGAGTTTGGTGCCTTTTGCGACGATATCAGGTGATTGATTGTTGATGATTAGTTTGCTGCGTTCATTTTTGAGGTTCAGTCTGTATGGTTACATAAGTTATCTCCAGCCTCTGCTTGTATCAGTCATCTGTTGTGCCAGCTGCCAGGTTTTTGACAGTCAGTACCCATGCTTTCACAATTGCTTGGCTCCCGTCTCTGGAACACTGTCATAGGAGATAATGACATCTCAGTCACTTTCGACCTTCTACCACGTCTCATGATCAGACTGTTCAGAAAATTGTACCCAGCTGTCAGCATATATTTTACCATTAGCTTTTAAGTAGTTCTGCTGTTGGCACTCTGATTGATTGAGGGATCCGTCAATCTGTCTGTCGATCGGTCTACCAATTGATTATCTGTATAGTAGTGTGCTTACACATTACAGTATATACAGTTTTTACAATGATTGCAGTGTGTGACTGCAGACGTTCTTTGGTACTGGTGCCAACGAAGGTTTTGAGCTGCAAGGTGCACTGCCGCTGTCGGTGTTCGAGTGCTTGAACCGAGTGTTTGGTGTGACTTTTGAATGCTTTGCATCGCCACTCAACTGTTTCTTCAAGCAGTACTGCTCTGCGTTCTCTGACACTGATGGCTACTTTGGCTCCAGGGGGTCAGTCAGCTCTTGTGCTTACAACTAATCGGATATTTCTCTGTGTCTGGTACAGTCGTGATGGCATCAGTAAACTGTGCATTTTGATTTGCAGTGCAGTGCACTTCATGATAATGCATGTGAGTTTTCTGGAAATATACTAAAAAGTAAAGATTAAAACCAGGAATAAATCGATGAGATAATAACAGATTTTCCGGAAACCCATGTAGTTTACATCTTCGAAAGCGGATAAATTGTGTGACCTCCAGAACAGAAAAACTGTTAGTTTTCGATGAAGGGGTGCAAAAAAATGTTACAGTTGCGTGAAGAACAGAGCTAATTGCTGTGACAGCTATATACATCTCGTTTGTATAACAGACTGCTGTGAATTTTTTGCTACAACCAACTCATATTACTGCTGAAATGCTTACATGTGGTATGAAATGGTGAGAGGTCATTACTCTGATGTTGTATTAATACTGCACTTGTTATTGTCAATTCTGTAGTGTAAAATTGTGCAGAATTCTTCTACTGCTGTAAGTTTTGTATATTTTTCTTGTGATGACAGTGCATTGTTTGCTGTGTTACGATTGCTAGTCCAATTCTGGAGTTTCATCCTCTGGCCGGATCATTTGAAGCAAATCCACCATTCTGTGAAGAGCTGATGGAGTCTATGATAGATCACTTTGAGGTTGGCATCTGCCTCCACTTTATGCTACATGCAACTGGTAATTTGCACAGTGTAGCCATGGATAAAGGTTATAGACTTAGGCCATAATCGATTTAGAAAAACCGAAACCAGTTTCGGTTTTGGGTTTTGCTGTGTAAATCGATTGCACCAAATTGTTTCCGTAGGACGGTAGGATTGTAAACAAACAACATGGCGAGCGTCATGGTTCCCGTGGTGATCGAATTTTTATTTTATTAGTCAGCTCGTAAGTGATAGCTTGCGGAAGCGGACTTAAGTTTTACTGCAGATGTTTTTTTTTGTCCTCGCGAGATCTCCGAGATGCGTGGGCCGACCGGCGTGAAATTTTGCACAATGGTCAGTACTAGGTCCTATTTTATAATGCCGGTCCAAAATTTCGGGGGGCGCACCCCAAAAAAATTTCAGGGGCCAAAAACATGCAAAATTTGGCCCGATTTCGGACGACTTTGAAGTTCGGCGGCGAATATCTCCGAAACGGATCAAGATATTCAAAATCGGATAGTCATTCCGTCTATCGCGATTCCTCCTGCGTTAGGCGAAACAAGTCCGGTGAAGTTTGTTCCAGTGACCTTGGAGATCTCGATGTTGAATTGTACCCACCCAAAGTGCATTTTTCGGAAAACCATATTTCGGCCCCTAGGGGGTGCTGCGCTTCCAAATTTTTACACGCGCTAGAGAATCACCAAGTCTTACTAGCGCACCCGCACCGGGGATGGGGGCCCCCCTTACAACTTTTTTCAAAGGGGGGTCAATAATTGGCTTAAAATGCAATAAATTAGCGCTTATAACTTCGGAGTTAGGGGGTGTAGCCCGACGAAACTTTGGCACTTGACGTGCCTCTATGTTGGGGTGTTAACGCAAGTACTAATTTTGGGGGCATCACCCCCCTTGAAATTTGGGAGGGCAAAAAGCGTTAAAAAATCGGTGTGATTTACGACAACTTTCGAGTTTGACCGCAAGTATCTCTGGAAACGATGAAGATAACGACATAATCTAAACGGCGTTGACGAGAGCGATCCTTTCGGCGTTGAACAAAAAACATTTTGTGAAATTCCGTCCACTACGAACCAAGTTATAAGCGTTAATGTTGACCTACCCTAAGTCGCATTTTTC
>Ga0056128_1011206_pt1 | contig 11104 bp, 11 predicted proteins | sample WorMetLIZISLAND2_FD_71113 | JGI IMG/M metagenome (GOLD analysis project Ga0056128, IMG submission 71113) | Marine gutless worms symbiont microbial communities from Max Planck institute for Marine Microbiology, Germany - Olavius geniculatus... ... | reverse complement strand
TGACAACCGTGAAGCCTGACCCATGCCGGCATCTTTATCAACTGACGAGGCATTGGCGGCTGTACTATGCACGAGCGTATTGGCAGTTGCCGTATTAACAGTGTCAATTATAGGAGTCTGCGGCAATGTATCAGCCTTCTTCACTACAGTCGGTCTTGAAGACCTTTTCTTGCGAGCGGCTGGCGCTGATGATGATGATGGTGACGGGGAGACAGGTTTAGGTGACGGAACCACGCCCCCTCGGGTTTTCTTGGGCTGTACCTCATTTTTAGCTGATTTAGTCTGTTTGGTATGAACGGCAGGAAAGCGAACATTTTCGCATGATGGACAGAGAAACAAGTCCCCTTGACAGTTTTTAACTGAGTTGTCACAAACTTTATGTGGGCAAGATGAAAGTCCATCAGCAGTAGGTATACCTTCACAGCGCATAGTGGGTGACCGTACATCACACCATTTGTCACGTCCTCAGTAATTATAGCCTTACTGGGCACCTGGAGGCTCTCTATGCTGGAATTGGATTTGCAAAGATTGTCAAATTGATACATTGTACATTTAGATTGTTCTCCATGGCTGGTTGTTACCAGTGCATCTCTTTGCTGCCTTTAATTGAAACTGATTGCCTCACATCATTTGCCTGTGTGAATCATTCCTTAGTAACATTACAGAAGCACCTTAAGACGTTTTATTTACGTCTTCTGTAGCCCCTAGCAATCTATTCCATGCCTAAGATTCAGTTGTTTTAATTTTATACACTAAAATTAATTTATCATACTTGCTTTAGTGGTATCTACACCGCATCCTAAAATTACAGATAAGTTAGTGTAAAATCATTAATACCTGATAGATGTTTATGAAATTTGAAACAGTCATGGAGACAGTCATTCTGAACTAGCATTTAAAGTTTGAGCTCAAAGTGGCCACTTTTGGCCTCAACACAAGCTCTTAGTTTAAGGTGGTTACGCTGCTGCTTGATCCCTTTGTCAGTAGCAACGTACTGAATGTAAGCTTAATGTAAACAAACTGTGACGTCATAGTGACATTACACTGAAAAAGTAAAAGTGTGTACGTCATAATGGGTGTGACTGTAAGTAATGTTACAAGAAATTTGAGCTAATGCTCATGGGATGCGTGAAAGCCTATAGCAGTTCCTGTTTGCAAACTGTCAGTTTATCTCCAGCCATTTCGTCGCGACATTTACGGGGGTACCGCTCTTTGATGCCCTCGTGTGCAGGTTTCCTTGAACCTAGAAAATCGAGACTTGGGCCGTCAAAATCTACGTTCAATGCTGAAAATTTCATACGCAGCTTGTCCATGTCTATTTCAATTGGTTTCGGCGCAATTCACTCTTGCAATGTGTCTCGCAGCCCCAAATCACTAAAAAAAATCCATTAAACCTGCTATTTTGGCATTCATGGTCATTCAAGGTCATTGAATTGGGCGCCAATCAAGAGCCAGTGTACGACTTCCTATTAATAATTAATAGTAACCTAAGCCCTATCTCGCACCGTTACTGAGATACAGCAACTTATTGGCCAAAAGTCGCAAATTTTGCCCACCCCCCTCTTATTTAGCGCCCTCGTCTGGGGTGACCCCCTTCGAATTTATGAAAAAGCTTTACGGTTTTTGAAACTAGAGTCTTCCAGGCAGCCGACAGTGAAGATTTGGTGACCCTAGCTTGGACCGTTTTTGCCTGATCCACCCATGTGACAGACGGACGGACAGAATTGCGATGGCTAAGACGCGCTGAAAGCAGTAGCTGCTTTCCCACATAAAAATAGTGCTGTGTACTATATTTCATTGAAATCGATAAACTACAAACTACAAACTGAATTAGGCGTTTTTGAAGCAAGGGGTCACTAATTTTGGGACACGGTGTTCATTGTGTAGGAAACTGTGACACATCAGAGCAGCCGTCATTCGGTGTTAACTCAGATGACACTGGATGCTGCAGTGTTGTTGTACTTTACTGTCAATCTCGGGTAAGTTCTGCAGAAACTTTACCATGTCCGAATTGCTCCAAGAATGCAAGTGAGTAAGTAAGAAGTGATTTTTATAGTGCACTTAAATGCCAGCTGTCCTGTTAAGTACGTAAAACATAGATTCATATGGTGCATATAATAGTATGTTTTACTTCCTTACTGAAGAGTAAAGCCAGCAGTGCTGGCATTCAGGTGCGCTATTAAATATTCACTTTTACTTATGTCAGAAATTTGACAAAAAATATATATGATCTGAAGTTTTGTTCAAAGGCATTTTTTGTCACATTTAATTATGCAAAAGTTCTACCAAAATCTTTGATGTAAAAGTAGTTTGTTTACAGTGGCCTAGCTAAGTTTGGGGGGCCCTTGTGCAAAGCGTCATTGGTGGGCCAACTAAAACAAAAAACTATAAATTTGGAGCAAAGCCCAACGTGAGTCTTCCCGGTGCTGTAAGTTTGATTGACGGGAAAATTTAGGAGCTTGAAATCTCTCTCGTAGCAAATCCACATGGCCTGAACTCAAATGCATTAGATTAGCATACGCAGAACGTGCAGTGTTGACATTGTATGGGTCAACATCCACACCCTAACCGTCGTTGTTAGTGGACCAAAGATCACCAATTTTTTGTCTGACGCGGGAGGGATTGTAGTTGATAATGTCGTTTATTGGTTGTTGATATCTCCATTAGTTCCAGAGATATTTCTGACCATAGTCGAAAGTTGTTCGAAATCGCGTTAATTTTGGACGTTTTTGTTCTTTCAAATTGTTGCGGTGTTTGTCCCCCTAGACCCGTAAGCAACTCGCCAGCCATTTTTTTGCTCACTCGTAGGTAAATCTAGCTTGCTTTTCTCGCTCAGCGTGAAAAGTGAGAAATTGCAAAGTTCTATCAGAAAATTCCAAGTTGCTGCTTAAAGTTCTGCAAAATACGACAAAGTATTACTTTTTGTTGCACCTTGCATAGATTGAGCAGTTCTTTCATAATTTCGTAAATAATGCAGGAGAGATGTGACCTCTATTAAATCACATGAAAGTCGATTTCGTAGACTAGTATTCAAAAATATCGAAAAGGTAGATATTCTTTGCTAATGGTGACGTCATGCTGACGTCATATTTCCATGTTTTTAAATTGTGGGTTTTACCGCTGAAGACAGACATTTGGTGAAGTGTTAAAACACATTGATTGTTTATTGTGTTAACTGGCCTTAAAAATATGCTAATTCGTCACGCAGTTGTTCATTGTGAACTGTTTCATGGTTTATCTTCTTGATTAAGTGCGAGATCCTCAACTTTGTAGATGCTGGCAGATGTACACACACTGCGTCACTGCGTGGATGACCACTTGCCCGCTATCAGTTGGCTTGAAACTGCCAGTCATGTTAATTATTTTTATTTAAAAGTTTCATTCTATCAATATTCCATTGTCTGTTTATTGTCCAGAAACATGTAGCACAGACTTGTGACTACATAACCCTCACTGACTTGCAAGCATTTTATCAGATGTCTGTCTTCGATGGTAAAACCCATAATTTGCAAACATGGAAATATGACATCAGCATGACATCACAAGTAGCAAAAAATATTTAACTTTTCCACTGGTGGAATATTAGTTTTTTCAGATATTTGCTGAAAATTTTATGGAAGTCTGACATTTTTCATGGAGATGTAAAAGGAAACGTCAGTGGGTGTTTTATTCTGAACACAGTGCAGATAGCTGGTTGTAATGGTCAGTTGAAGTGTTCTCTAAACACAGTATTTATGGACCAATGCTTTAAGTTGATTTACATGGAAGCCATTATGAGGATTTTTGACTTTGCCGCATTGGCACTTTATGCACTGGTTGGTAGCTAGGCAGTTGTGAGCCAATTATTACTGGTATTGCTGGTGTATGCAGAGACAGGCTGAGGAGCTATGTTCACTGGTAGACCAATGCTTTCAGCTCATTTACACTGAGGCCACTATGAAGTTCTTTGATCGCAGTGTCACTGAGGGAGCACGGCCTTTTGCTGCGTTCAGACCTCCCAGTGTTGACACTTCATATACTGGTTGGTATTACCTGTGTCTGTCTCTTCGTCTGCCAGTTTGTTCATGTGCGTGTTTGTTCGAAGGCTCATATTCAGTGTTGACACTTTATATATTGGTAGGTATTACGACTGGTAATGCTTACATCAGCTGCCTCTCTTCTGCCTGTTTGTTTGTTGGCTCGCTGCTGTGTGTATTGCCCTTAAATTCAGGTAGCGTGTCTGTGGCTGTGTCTTTGTGTCTGCTGTCTGTCTGCTCTTCAGGTCCAATATCTGACTAGCGGTGTTGATCACAGCTGTGGCTTTGCATTGTGGGTTGCGAGCAGCTTTGCCTACTGCCTTATCTGTCCGTTATCTTGTCTGTCTCCGTCTGAAGGAGCTTAATTTTTTGCTGCCTTCACACCTCTCACTATTTACACTTCACATACTGGCTGGCTTGGTTATTACTGTGCACATGCTTTGAGATAAGATACATCCTTTACCGAGCTGTTTACATTCTGAACTTGGCCCAAGATTGAGTGACTCGGAAAAACTGGCTTTTTCTTTTTTGCAGAGCATTGCCACAGAAATAGGAATGTTTTTGTTGTCTCTTGAAATCAGATTCAAACCGTTTGCAGATGTCAGTCAATGAAGTCTACATGTTGACAGTAGTTGTAGTAACAGCAGTTATACACTATGTCTCAGAAAAAAACTGTCAAAATTGTTTTTGTCAAAAATTTGTCAAATTTTTACTAACTTTGATAATTTTTGGCAGTTTGATGGCTAAGATGACAGAATTATGTAAGGTGCACTCATTTTCCTCCTCACCTAATTTGTGCACTACCATGTGAAACATAGATGCTCCAAATTGTTGCATAATGCTGAGTTGTTGTTTCAAGTAAACCCTGTAAAGAGTTAATTAAGCACAAAATACACTAAAATGTGAATTATTTAACAGAATTATAAGTTTGTATAACAACTCGCTTCGAATTAGAATTTATGCCAAAGTGTTCTTCGCATACAAAGACGCAATGGCTTAGATGCAGCGTTAATGGCTGATAGCAGAATCAACGATCAGCTGATCAAATGCATTCACTCATCGATTAGATGTGTTCAAGCTTATCACCCAGCTATTTTGTTGTCTGCTGTTTTCAGCATAAAATATTTAATACCTCAAAATTATCTAACCTTGTTACACCGTCTTTCGAATTGATGATGCAAAGGTGAGCCATCTGATACAAATATTCGCCGCATAATGTAACAGTTTGGAGCATCTGTGTTTCACACGGTAGTGCATTGACATAAATTACGTTAGGTGGTAAATGAGTGCACTGTACGTAATATTATCGTCTTGGCCATTTTTGTGCCAAAAATTATCAAAGTTGGTGGAAATTTGACAAAGTGATGCCGAAAATAATTTTGACTGTTTTTTTTGAGACACGGTGTATGTATCGGCAATGGCTGTGTAGATAAATCACGCGAATCAACACCGAGGATTGGCTCAAGAAATGATCCACCAACACTAGGCTTGTGAGTGTGTGCACTAGCATACTTCTGTGTCATTTCTTTCAGCATCATGTTAAGTGTCACGGTGACTAATAGTCACGGTGCATACTGTGGCTTTGAGTCTTGCTCAGTCTGGTTATTGGTTTGGTCTGTTGGAGTTAAGTTAAGGTACTGTATGTTTTGTTTACTTTTTAGTAGTTAAAAACCTTTTAGACAAAATTTAAACGATCACAAACCAGATACGCATTAAAACATCTGTTACTATGAGAGTAAAATGTTAATGGCGCAGTGACTTGGCTTGCCTTCGGTCGTCCTTATTGCTGAGAGTCAGCAGGCATGGATTATGGATGACGACACAGCAGCCTTCTATCCGCTCATGTTGTCTGTTGTCTGGAGACATTCGTTAATGCTCACTGCCTGGTCCAATTTTTAACGTCGCCGCAATAGAGATAGACTCTGAGTCCCATGATACTGCACAGTATAAATTTAATGTAATTTAGACGTGTATAAATGCAATGTTATCATTGGCATTGACATCGCCTCTCTCTCTCCTGTTGGACAGCTTCAGTTTCAAGTCTGTTACTGTGTTGTTGTTGTTGTACATACTGCTTGCAGTCTGTCTCATTCCAGCCTTGACCTTGGCACGTCGTCATCGGCAACATCAAGGTCATTGTCTAGAGGTCAAAGTCAGAGCAGCAATGGTGGAGGTGGCGGTGAGTTGAGTTCAGCAGCCAGCCAGCTCATTCTTGACTACATGCACAAGGTACCGCACACAATCATTACACCGTGTCTCAAAAAAAACATCCCCGACATTTTCGACTGTAACTTGAAAAGCAATTGTCAGATTTTGATAATTTTTGGTACGAATATTCCTGACACAACTTGCTGTCAAACGACTGTTCAGTTTCCCACCTCACTCAATGTATGCTTCTGCACTACTTAGGGAAGTCAGATCAAGTGAAATATGTGTTGAAATAAACAGAAAACCTGAAAAAACATCCTTGACATTATTGATCGTAGCTTGAAGAAAGATTAGTAGATTTTAACAATTTTTGGCAGAAATATTTCTAACACCACTGGCTGTTAAATAAGTGTTTTAGTTTCCATTTTACCCAACGTCTGCTTTTGCACTACCTGGGGAAATCAAACCAAGCATAATACATGTTAGAATGAATGAAAAACGTCAATAAATTCCATTTATCTTAATCTGTAGGCCCCAACAGCCGGTCTATTACAAGGTTTGACTGTCTTGCAGCAATGTGTCTACCATATAAAGTTTAAGAATGTTTGTGAAGTCAAGAAGTGACTGGTACAGCCTGGATTAGTCTGGAGCAGAACATTATCGATACCGCTGTCAATGAATGGAGAAAGCGTCTTCTTGCCTGTGTTCGCACAGTGGGCCAACACTTCAAGCAATTTTACTGCATGCAGTTAAAAATAGACAACTGGATAAAATGTCAGCTAAAGTGTCAGAAATGTGAACAAAATGTGTTTTTATGCCTTATGTTAATTAAGCAATCATATCGCATTGGATAAAAAAGTGATATTTCGCTGGTTGTGTTTTCCCCAGGTAGTGCAGAAACAAATGTTAAGTGAGGTGGGAAACTAAATGGTCATTTGATGGCTAGTTCTGTCGAGAATATTCTTACCAAAAATTATCAAAATCAGGTAATTGGTTTTTAAGTTACAGTCGAAAATGTCGGGGATGTTTTTTTGAGACACAGTGTAGAATGATAATGGCAGTCTAATATGGGTGTGTGGTTTGCAGCATGTAAATGGCTCGGTTTCTACGCTGTGGGCCATATAAAAACGTGGCACTTTACATTCGTCTATATCTTCGGCAGTTATTGACTGATTTTCAAAATTCTTTCACTGGCACACTCTGCAGACAGTTTTCAATAATGCGATTATTATGCATTCCACCACATGGTAAATGCATTTCTACATTACCTTGTGAAATATAAATGTAAGCAAAAACTAACGATAATAACAAAAAATTATTTAAATGGAAAAAACACCTCAGACCAACATCACGGTGAATATTCATATGACACTAGACTGTGTTAGACCCACACAGTTTAGTGTCATACAGACCATTCATTGCAGTGTTGGTCTGAAGTGTTTTTTTCAATTATACCAAAATGTTTGTTTGTTAATATTGTAATATATGCATATTTCATTGATATTTTACAAGGTAGTGTCAAGATTCATTTATGCTGTGGTGGGATATGTAATAATCACATTATTGCAAATTGTCTGCAGAGTGTGCCAGTGAAAGAATTTTGAAAATCAATAATCGGCGATGATATGGACAAAAGTGAAGTGCCACGTTTTTTTGGCTTACCCTGTAGTTCGGTTTTACATTGACTGACATGAAAGAAAGTGAACAAGAAATCTGAGCTAATGCTCATGAAACTCGCGAGAGGCTATAGCAGTTCCTGTTCGCAGGTAATTTTGGTCTATCTTTGTACACTTCATTGCAGTTCAGTCTTCTGCAGCTGAAAATCAAAAAGTCACTAAAATCCCCTATTTTCCGGTTCAAGGTCATTCAAGGTCATCGATGTTGATACCAGTAAAAAGCACACTATTAGTGCTTGTTATGATAAGCAACATGTCTGTGCCTATCCACAATCATTTTCACGCTAGACAAGCCAACAGCGAAAAAATAACTACTTTTTAAGGAGGTACTTCTCTTTGCCAGCTGCATGCACAGGTCTCCTTGAACGTAGGTGGTTGGGACTTGGACTGCTAAAATGTACATTTAATAGCAAAAATTCCATACACAGGTTGTCATGGTATTTATTTTGAGCCTTTTTGGCACATTTACTTTTGAAATGCGTGTCGCAGCCTAAAATCGCGAAAAATTCACTAAAACCCCTTATTTTTAGGATTCAAGGTCATCGAGGTTGACATTCCTAAGAAGCTCGTCGCCATTGCTTGTTATGATAAGCCACATGAACTGCAACCATTTTCACGCTATACAAGCCGACAGCAGTAAAATAACGTCTTTTTAGGGAGGGAGGGGGTCACCTCTTTTGTCCCCTCGCTCATGGTGACCCCCCCTTAGCCAGTGGCATGAAATTTCGTTACGAAATACTAGAGACTTTAAGATATCATAGAGTGGAAACCCGAACTCTTTAACTCACCTGGGCTTGAATCGGTACCGGGTCGTGATGGACGGACGGACGTGTAAAAAATGTCCGATAACTAACAAGTGGCTTCTTGAGTATCAAACTAGGTAGACCAAGTTAAAAATTTGAGTTTGTTTGGTTTTAGATAACCAAACACTGACATTTTCATTGGATTCCGCACACTCCTACAGCCAAATGTCTACCTCTTACTTCCATTTACTGGTGCACAACATTAACTCTGATTCTGATGCTAAATAGCCGGTTAAATGAATAATAGTATTATTAATTATTAATATCGAGCAGATGTAGCAGGTTATATAAAGTCAGTTTTGTTCGCCAGATGTCAGCATTGGTTTTGCTGGAGGTTTTTGCTGTCCCAGCCATTATAGTTGTTTTTGGCTTTGTCTCGATTCACTGTCCATTAGTTTAACATATACTGGATATGCCAATAGAAGAACAACCACAATATATTGGCATATATATATATTGGCATATATAATTGTGTGTTTGTGTGGCGATCAGCTGTACACCAAGCTGAATGCCGATGAGCTGCAACGATTTGCGCTGCTCGTAAAAGCCTGGCACAGTGAACTCTCATTTCCCGACTTTATCAACAGTGTCTTAGAATTGTACGGAGATGAACGAAAATACCTGCTTGTTGGTTAGTCTGTTTACAGCTTTGTAGTAAAACGTAAAAAAAACGTAAAGTCCTTCCCGAGCCTTACGGCCCATAGGGCGGCGCTGATCTCCATTTCCTAAGGCCTTCAGCCAGACACCAGTTTTTACACTGCGAGACCATGGATTCAGGGCCAGTGTATCGCGCGGTGTGCCTGATTACGTCCCAGCGGTGAAGCCAGTACCAACTTGTGACAGAGGCACATGTGTGTGAACAACTTGCCTAAGGTCGTTACCCGGCAGTGTCCTGATGCGGAGTCAAACCTGCACCTCTGAGTGACCTCAGGATTACAAGTCCGGCACGTTACATTACAGCTTTGTAGAGTCACTCGCATCCATGCTCCTTGCTCAAACCATTTGACAGATTTAGATGTCATTTTGGCAGGTTCATAAACACATAGTGTCAGATCCCCGGGAGAAGGTGAGATTTTTGGATCAAACACTGCGGCCAAAACATGCCATTGCAAATTGTACTGCCACCTGGCTAATACATAGGAAGTGATTCCATCTTTCACCAAATTACTTTGGCACATGTTAAGGTTTATATAAATAATTTGCATGACGCCATACTGCAATGCTACATTTGGTTTTTGTTGGCTGTAATGTCATTGTAGTTGATGGCATGGAAATGTATATTGAGAATACAAATTTTAAGAGTTTTAAGAATTGTTTAAATTTAGGAATTTTCACAACTTTGAAAGTTCTGGTTATTGGCGATGTACAAGAACAAATTTTAATGAATATTTTGAAAATGTAGTTAAATTTGTGAATTTTTGAGAATTTTAAAATGGCAAGTCATGAATTCTCAAACTGTGCTTTTACTGTATGAACGTGGATAGTCTAAAAGCAAAAAAAAACAGATGTGTGTAGTTAAGGTATCAGTAACAGCTGTGAGTGAATGAGTTTACTGTCTTTCAGTATTACTCTAGGTTCCCATCAGATTATTAGCAACTTCTCTTGTGTCTAAGAAAATAGCAACTTTAGGCTGCATTCGTGATTTGCAGTTCAGATATTGAGGTTTCCCTGTCAGGCAAGACGTTTACAATTGTTGTGATGCCGTTTTAATAACACGCCTAATCTGAGTAACCAGTGAATCAGATAGATTGTAAATGGACAGCTCGTATTCAAGTCATTGTCAAAGATGATGTGACATGTTTTTTGATGCACCCTGTACATTTACTAGTTACACAGTTAAAGTGTTGCTGGTTATTTTGCACTCTGCAAGGTGGCACGTAAAAAAGTGGGAATATGTATGCTATGTGTAGATTGAGCATTTGTGGACTGTTTTGCAAATGATTTGTCGTGATCATTCAGTAAAGGGTGGTCATATTGAACACCTGAGCAGTGAACAATGAACACGGTGCACAACATGACCAACTTTTGCTGCAATGATCGAGGCTGATAGTTTTCAAAACTGACTGACTGCAGGATTTATGTAACACATGCATGTTTCGTGTGCTACCCTGTACATGTCTGTGTGTGCAATAATGGCAGGCATGCAGCCGTTTATTCCAGCGAAAGATCTAGCATACTTTGAGCATTTTATAGCGAGCATTGGGCTTACAGACAACCAGGCAAACTCTGCACCAACAGGACGAGGCCTCCGGTTAGTTACAGCAGCACTGTAGTAGTAGTAGTAGTAACCACCACCAGCAGCAGCAGTAATATATTTGTTTGCTGCAGCAGTAATACACTATGTTTCATAAAAAACCGGACCCTGAAACTTCTTGTTATAACTTCAAGAAAACGGCTTTAATATCGAAAAAACGTTGGTACAAGCAATCTACACGTACGACTAAAGTTATAGTAAATGTTC
>Ga0056128_1011204_pt1 | contig 11105 bp, 7 predicted proteins | sample WorMetLIZISLAND2_FD_71113 | JGI IMG/M metagenome (GOLD analysis project Ga0056128, IMG submission 71113) | Marine gutless worms symbiont microbial communities from Max Planck institute for Marine Microbiology, Germany - Olavius geniculatus... ... | reverse complement strand
ACTTGGTCTATCACGGCTTTGCTCTCGGTCGGCCAACCACCCTCACCGTGCTGCGATCGATGACGTCACGCACGTCACGCTTAGCCGCGCATGCGAGACGAGAGGACAACTATTCCTAGTCATGTATCGTGTATACATCGCCCCCTCGACAGCTATATACAAACGCCCTCTATAGACCTATGTTAAGCTTGGTACCGTAACGATTAGGACATTGGACTTGCGATTCTGTAACGAGTGCAGTTTACCAAAATGTGCTTGACTGCGAACAGAGAATGGCAAACTTCACATACTGGTTGCGGTTGCCTCTCTCCCTTTAGGAGATGAGTTTGTAAGTTTTGTATGGCCAATTCGAAAACGGTTGATAAGGACCGAGTCGTAGCGGCTTAGTGATGAACTGAGATTGCGACCAATGACAGGTTGCACACTGTAAATTTTATTTGATGAATACTGATTCCACAGTTGTTGCCATTCTTTAACACACAACTGGTTGACACGAGTTAACAAATCGCTAACTGGAAATCTCATGTTAGTAATGGGGACATATAGTCCTGCCTTAACAGCAGTGTTAGCATCTTCATTTTTCGAATACCCATGTGGCTGGCGGGGCGCGTTCACATGTATCAAGCTGTGTGATCTAATATGGCAGGTGACGCTCCGTGGCTGTAAGATAGATTTCTTATGAAGCGCTATAGCATTTAACCATACAGGCAAATCTCTTGTTTCTGAGCGACGAATTTTTTCACGTATTAATCTATCTACTGCTTGCAACACAACACGGTTAGTCATTAAAAATAAATGCGCAGAAAGAAATCGCTGATATAGGACTAGAACAAAGGCCAGTAGGCTACTGCTCCATGTTGTTTAAACGACTTTCAAGCAACCGAGCAATAACTTTTATTTAGAGACCGGTGGTATCAGAAAAATGACAAGCCAGATGGTCTGGTGCGGCTAAGCAGCCTGTATAATAAAGGATGCGCGCTGTGTTTCTATGACGTCACGCTGCGCGTGACTGCATCGGCGGCGACTGGTGAAGCGACGTGCTAGCAGCTTACAGGCATGCACGCTGCTAATGCCGACACATGGCAATACCTGCTGCAGAAGCTGCTGCCGTAGCTCACAACCTGTCGACCTCCGCTGACAACTCCGACCACCATCAGCTAGGCGCCTGCGACGACGTCAAGCGACCGCAGGTGAACAATAATAGCCGTTGTTACGCGTTGTTACGGTACGATACATGATAGGAACCATAGTATCCACTGAACAAGTAATTTGAGCAAAGCACACGTGACGCGCGAAAGCAGCGGTCCTGCCACCTCGGCAATCAGTGTACAGCAATGAGATATTAATGCGTCTTGAAAGAGTAGGCTGTATTTAAATTTGAGGCCTCCGTATGGAAGACTATTTGAGTTTAAGAGATCGTCCTAAAAGTTGTTATTTTACCGCTGTTGGTTCGTCTAGCGTGAAAACAGTTGCAGATATGCATAGACTTGTTGTTTACCGTAACAATAACTGCTGACGAGCTTTTAAGGGGTATTCACATTCGGTTGATTTCGAACGACCTTGAACTTCAAAAATTAAAGGTTTTAGTGATTTTTCTGTCTGCAAATTTTCGGCTGCGAGGCACACTTCCAGATTCAGTTGCTACGAAATTGATGACCAAAACAACCTGCGAACAGAAACTATTGTAAACTGTCGCGCTTCTATATTCCAAGGTCATTTAATGTCATCAAGGTTGGTACTCATTAAAAGCTCGTCAGCAGTGCTTGTTACAGTAAGATCTGCAATCGTTTTCACGTTAAAGTGGTTGATATTAGCAGCGCATCTTGTTAAGAGGTATCCCTATTCGACGCTTACGTACGGAGGACCAGGACTTCTTAAATCTAGAAGGTCAGATTTTAAACCGCTAAAATGTATACGTTCGATGTTAAAAATTTTATAGGCAGCTTGTCATGGTCTATTTTCAGTCATTTCTTCGCAATTCGCAATTTACTTTTGAACTTTGGACCGCAACCTGAAAACGCAAAAAATCACTAAAACCCCGTATTTTCCGGGCTTAAGATCGTTTAAGTTTATCAATGTAAATAGCTCCGAAAAACTCGTCACCAGTGCTTGTTGAGATAAGAAAATGCACTCAAAGTGTAATGCTGTTGTTGTCTACACAACGCTATTATGTGTGCACTATTTAAAACAAAAACGCCCAGCTGTCGCTAGGAAAGACGCGCTACGGTCTATACAGTTCTCGTTGCACTACTGACCTTCAAGGTTATCCGAGGTCGATAATTTTTATCTCACTTGAAAAGTGCGTATGCCACTTCCTATTAGTGATTAATGGGAACTCTGGCCCTAACTTTTACCGTTTCCGTGATATTGACAGTTTTCCGTTGAAAATGCACATTTTTCTTACCCCCTTTTATTCAACTGCAAATTTTTAAAAAAATCGTTTTCTTTGCACTTTATCGCTTAAATTTTGCACGCACAGAGCCTTGGCACAAGGCTTATTATTCTGTAAGAAGTTTTTTTCTATAGAAGACCTACATTTAGCCACAATACAGTACATCCATTTCAGGCGGACGGACGACAGACAGATGACAACAATAACAAGAACAGCATAGGTCTCGTATAGTGTGAAAACGGTTACAGATATGCTGCTTATCATAACAAGCACTGGTGACAGGCTTTTTAGGTTTATCAACATCGATGACCTTGAACGACCTTGAACCCTTCAAAAAGGGGTTTTTAATAAATTTTTCGCAATTTTTGGATGCAGCGCCCATTTCAACACTGAATTGCGACGAAATGGCTAGAGATAGACCAAAACAACCTGCGCATAAAATTTTCACCATTAAACGTAGACTTTAGCTGTCCAAGTCCCGACACTCTAGCTTCAAGGAGGTCGGCGCAGACGGGCGTCAAAGACAGCTACCCCCAAAATGTGGTTATTTTACTGCAATTATCTCGTGTAGCGTGAAAACGGTTGCAGATAGGCAAAGACATGCTGCTTATCATAACAAGCAATAGTGAAAAGCTTTTTATTGATGTCAACGTCGATGACCTTGAATGACCTTGAACCTTCAAAATAGGGGTTTGTAATGAATTTTTAGCGATTTCCGGCTGCGACACACATTTTAAGAGTGAATTGCGCCGAAATGGCTGGAGATGGACCTGGACAATCTGTGTATGACATTTTAATGCATAGAACGTACATTTTTAATAATCTATATAAGTTCCGATCTTTTAAATTCAAGGAGTCTTCCGTACGGAGGCCTCAAATTTAAGTACTCTTTCAAGATGCAATATCTTACCCCAGCGGGGTCCAGGAGCGGAGTCCCTGGTCAGAAAATCGTGGGGGGGGGGTTCGCGAAGCTTCCCTGAAGCTGAAACTTTTAGCATTTGCATGTTTAATGGAAGACGCAAATTTTTACCCACTTTTTAAAAATGGTTAGATCGATCGATCGATCCATCCATCGTCCGTAGCGGCGATCGCAGCGCGGGGCCCCTTTGGGGTGTGGGGCCCTTGGCACGTGCCAAGGTGCCACCCCGGCATCCCCCCCGTAAAGACGGGCTTGCGTCGCAGTAGCAGGGACACAAAGAGAGAAAACTAATAATAGAGACCACTGGCCTGACTGTCTGTTGATGTTGCAGACTTTATGCGTTGCTGAACGCAAAGAAGATAAGTTACAAAGTGTGGAAAAGTGCTGGGTGGACGTGTTATTTAACCTGTCCGAACTTGATAACGTCGAATCGATCGAAGATCATCTCTACATTTGTCCCACATTTACACCAACGGCAACAACGAACGTACGTACACGGTCTGCTTTTAAGGCGCGTACAAAGTGACGTAACTAGACTGAACTGAAGTGGCATGGTTTAGTTTTTGACGGACTGACTAATAGGCAAGAAGTAATGCATTACAGTAGGCACCGTCTAACGGCGTCGGCCTGACTACGTCATTATGCGCACGTACGCGTCAACCATATTGGTCAGTTCGTCAAAAACTAAACCGTGTCTGTCAAGTTAACTGAAGTTAGGTTCAGTTAAGTGATATCGCTCTGTATCACTTAAACCGCACTCAGTTTGCACTGGTGTACTGTTTACAACTTTCGGCTGCAGTCGTGTTTCATAAAGCTGATGACGGTGTAGTCTATGCGATCTGAGCATGGTCTATACAGTTTTACAGCACTGCCTGGAGTGGTATAAGCTCGTACAGCTCTACTCGCTTATCCACTCCAGCAGTGCCGTAACTAGTAGGCCTACAAAACCACTTCCCATGCAATGCATGTTCTGTAACAGGCTATAACCGCACTACATGCAAAATTTGGTTGCAGTGCGATGGGAACAAAATTAATAACAGTAATTTCATTTAAATTCGTTCACTATAGTTGCCGATGCCGGACAAACGTGTTCATCTGGCGGCGAACGTAGTGACTGGTCACTAGACCGAAAGGGCACTATGTCCGAAATTGGCTATAACTCAGTCATCCCTAGCCAGAAGTCGTCTTAGCCAAGGACCGCCATAGCCAAGGTTCGTCATAGTCAAAGATGCGATTTACCCTTATTCTAACTCTGTCACTAAGTCTAACACTAACCCTGTCCCTAACCCTTGCCCTGTTCAGACTATATAGCTGCCTAGTGCAGGGATGTGCACGAAACCTTCTGAGCCGAGACCGAGACGAGACCCGAGACCCATGTCTCCGAGATCAAAACGAGACCGAGACGTTCAAAATTTTGTCCGAGACGAGACCGAGATGAGACGTTGCAGCTTCCGAGACGCTGGCCAAGACCTCGAAGTTCTCGAGACTCTCGAGAGTCTCAGGAGCTTCAACGTCTCGCCGAGACGTTTTCCATGACGTATGGTGAAATACATTGACGATGAAAAAAAATTATACAGATTAATTAACTCGCACCATGGTAAGCGTTTTCTATTTGTGATATTGCGGGTTTTGCAATTTATTTTAACAATTATCACCGAGTAATTAACGGCTTGCACCATAAAGAATTGCAACTGCAGTGCTGTAGACATGAGCCATTATGTTTATTGCAATTTGCAAGCAACCGAAATTAGCATACTACAGCTGATTATCGCCTTATACGTCGTTTACATTTGGCTGATAGTATTCATTCTGACATCATACACTTCAAATCTTCACCCCGACTAGGTCATTTTATGATGAAAAAAGACTGACTTGACATAATTCTGCTTTATGATAAATAAGTAAATGAATGAGTAGAAACACTGTGAACGAATATGTCTAAGCCACAAATGTCATGCTGGTTAGTATCGCTCTAACTGCAGCTATACAGTATGCACGGCGCGCGCCTGCATAAAACGTCTCGACGAGACGCAATGGCCCGAGACCCGAAACGAGACCTACTGGGCCGAAACCGAAACATATTGCTCCGAGACCGAGACGAGACGTTAGTACGTCTCGAGACCATCACGAGACCGAGACTTTTCGACCGAGACCACATCCCTGGCCTAGTGCCTCTTCAGACTACTGAACTGTCCCCGCGAACGCTTGCAGGACCAGTGGCAGACATGTGCTGATTGGACTGGAAGCTGTTCGTCGAAGCACTGCTACCGCAGCGCGGCGACGACAAAGAGTTCAACAGCTGCAGCTACCGGTGCCAGTCGCACTTTGCTTCTGCTGAGAAGGCTTAGAAACGCCAACAACAACGACAGGTGTCTATGCTGCGCCAAGGCACGTGCCATCCACAACGACTTCATTCGCACGATGTTCGCTTCATCGTCGCCGTCCCCGACCCCGCCTCCGAGAAGCAAAGACGTCAGCGGGTAAAATTCTAACCGTTTACAGCTTTCCAGAATTCTGGCATAGCACGCCATTTTCTCCCGTAGGCCTAATGTCGTTTTTCAGCGCGTCCGAATAAAAACAACAAGCGCAAGAAAACCGAAATTGACAAAAATCGTGGCGATTCGCGATTCGAGGCATGCTTCTAAAGTTCGCGAAATGTGCGCAAATTCGTAAAATTTGCAATTGCCGCGAAGAAATTACATCCGTTCCGTACCATACGAATAGTTTGATATTTTTGTAGGCTGCAGAGTGGATTGTTGCATTCAATAGAGCCGTTTGATGCATCGATATCAAGCCTGCACGGCAAGCACATGTGTCTGATTGTCGCAATTCAATCACGCAACTTAGTATTGTTTTGTTGAGGGCGGAAACCAGAGTTAGATGGTTGGAGACGGAAGTTTCCCAACGGGTCCAGTGGCGGAGCTAATATGGAATATATGGCACTGAGAAATAGTTTTGTTATCCGTAGTGAGTGCAGTATTAACGCATTGGTGTATGACGGTTGACGAACAGTATAGGTAGTTACACAGACTGTGTGGCTGCGATGTATGGATACGGTAATCTAAGTCTAATAATGTAATAAAGAAACACTTACACGGGAGAATGATATACTGACTATTTACGTGTGTTAACCCAAGTGATGGACTTGTCAAGTGATGACAAATGGTGAATTTTCTGCTTTATTGTGAAGTACCGGTACTTACTTAAAGTTACTTTCCAGTCCCCTGCTATTGGAGGGAAGCTAATTTAACGAATAGCTAGTCGGTTGCTGTTATTGTAGGAAACGTATTCTCAAAGGTCGTTTGGTGCTGGATGTTTGGTATAGCGAGGCGTCCTGGCCGATGGGACGTCAGCTACTTATAAAAAAATATCAACATTGGGTTTTCTATAGCTGTCTGAGCTTTGCTAAGGTGTATAGGTCATGGCTAAACTTAGTTCCTGGATGGTAGCCTGGGGAAGAAATTGAATGTTAAGCAGCAGTAGGCTAAGGCTACGAACGGTATCGTCGCAGCTCCTTAAAAGGCTTCCCCGAGTCTCGTGTTGGCCTGGAGATGGAGCCTAAAAGTGTGTTTGCATTTTTGGGGCTACAGCCTGTAGCCAGGAAATCGCTATGACCCAAGTTCAGTTAGGCCCGAGAAATCCACGCCTGTTGACGTCACTTCTAGGCTACTAGGCTTTTTGACAGTTGATTGACGCTCTTCTTTTCCTAAGCTCTGTACGGATAATATCGCTATAATAAAATCGAGAAAAATTCTACAGAAACCGGCTTGTAAATATCTACAAAGACTGTCTTACATTATATCCGCCGTCTATGGGGTAGGCCTAATGGGCCGCTATGGCGTTCAGTCAAATCTAGGCCTAATGATTAAAGTAAATCATGCAATTTCGTTTTTGGCCACTGTCAGTAGGTTTAATATTACAAGATCAAAGTACCAATTCCGAGACCAACCGTGCTAGACTGAGGATAAAAATGATTTAACGCAGCACATTTTCTAGTAAGATTTCCAGTAAAAGTAAGTAAGTCGGCAAAACGAAAGACCAACGATAGACGAAGATCAGGATCGAGCTCAACAAAAATACCAAGACCGAGACAACGGACCGCGATTAGGTCTCTGTTAGTCGAACTCTGAATATCTTGTGTAAAAGTTGTATAATGACACGACCCGTGGACGCTGACTATGCAGCGAGCGAGGTCGAGTGCGTCAACCGTCGTCGACGCAGCCGTTAAGCCTACTGATGTTGCCGTCGCGTACCACCGTAACACGACAACCGACGGCAGGCACAGACAGCTCGTCGCTGGTCGCGTCGTCATCTCTTCGCGTGTCGAGAACGTCAACAACCAAACGACGACCGGCGAACGTCGCAGCCGCCAAGCCTGACGTCACGCAAGATGCCGCCGACGAGACAGGCTCCATTCGATCCGGGGTGGTTATATGACCGTCCATCTTTCATAGTTGCGTAATGTAAAATGTGCCAGTAATAAGTCAGTCTCTTTTTTCTTTGGTTTTCTATCTGAAGAGGCGTTATGACAAACTCTTCCGCCAGCTGCTCCTGTTGTTTGCATCTCTCTTCAGAGTGATGCAGTCTTTGCCTGTAATGTAGCTGAACATTTGCAAGAGCTTTCGTCTTCTTGTTGTTTTGTTCGTCATTCTGCCCTCTATTATGTCCCGCATCAGCGAGTTATCCCGCAAGACTTGCCCGGGTGTCCCATCTATCTGAGTTTACATCCAAACTCAGTAGGATGGGGCACATCTTGCGGCAGTCTATACTAGAGATTTGCTGCTATCACTGTCCTCCTGTACGTAACACTGTAGTACTTAATTGGAAATCTGTCGTATGCGTAGGCCTATATATTATTTGTGTGATATCACGATGTGGACATTAAGCTACTACTTATTTACTTCATTTACTTACTTACTTGCTTGCTTATTACAGACAGAGTCGCCGTGGTCGTCGGCGTCGGCATGCGGCACGGCGTCAGAGCAGAGCGGCAGGCCGTCGACGGCTACAGCAGAAGACGGCAGCATACTCGACGAGCTGGTGTCATGGCGACGCCTCAAGGCTGCCAGCGTGGTATCGCTGCAACGATACCGCGAGTTTGTGTGCTGCAACTACTTCGGCGACGACCGGCCGACGGACAGCCTGCAACGAACTGGTAATGCCGATGAAACTTCGACCGCCGATCAGTTCTACGACTTGGCTGCTGCTGCTGTGTCGGCGGTGGGTGGCAATATGACACGCCAGCAAAGCGCTGATGGCGCCAGACTGCTGCGACGACCTAGGGCAGAACAACGTCTCATCGCCTCATCACATCCCAGTTTGTCGTCAGACAAGCAGTAGGCCTAGTCGTAGTCGCAAGCGCTCCAGTCTTTGTGAAGCTTTCAAAATGTGAAGTTGCGAGCTCAGAGACAATCTGTAAGCTTACGTTACTATACAGCGTAGCCCAACAGAAATGTAAGCCCATAAATTTTTGTCCTAGATGCATAAGTTATAGGTATTGACTGGTTTTTACGCGCGAAAGCAACTACTGCTTTCAGCGCGTCTTAGTCATCGCAATTCTGTCTGCCGTCCGTCCGTCCGTCTGTACGTATGTCCGTCACACGGGTGGATCAGTCAAAAACGGTGCAAGCTAAGATCACCAAATCTTCACCTTCGGCTAGTTTCGGCTGGTTTTTAGTTTTGGGAACCGTAAAGTTTTTCCATAAATTCGAAGGGGGTCATCCCGAACGAGGGCGCTAAATGAAAGGGGGTGGGCAAAATTTGCGATTTTTGGCCAATAAGTCGTTGTATCTTAGTACCGATGCGAGATAGGGCCTAGGTTACTATTAATCACTAATAAGAAGTCGAACACTGGCTCTCGATTGGCGCCGAATTCAGTGAACTTGAATGACCTTAAACGCCAAAGTAGGGGTTTTATGGATTTTTTCCCGATTTCGGGTTGCGACAGAAGTCTATATCATTCACAAGGTGGCGCTGCGGAACTATCGTTATGCGATCCAGATAGAGAATTTGGTATTTGTATATTAACTTATAGCGTGAACAGCCCAATTTTCAGCTAAACTGCTGAACCGGAACTGCTATAGGCTTTCGCGCGTCTCGTGAGTATTAGCCCAAATTTCTTGTTTACTATTTTTTAGCGATATACTCTGCAGTAAATTTGCAATCAAGCGATCATTATAATGATCTCATTATATCCCAAACGTGTCGTCACACTACCTCGTAAAATATAGTCAGCTATAGTGTATAGAGTAAATGAGTTGTTGGAAGTTTGCTAGACGTTTGCTGGATCGTGTAAACACCCTATAAACGTAAACACAGTTAACGATGTGCTAACCATATCACAGCAATTGATTTGTGAAATTTTAATAACCTCATAATATTTTATTTTATATTGTGTGCAATCCGAGTTTGATTATTGCTCATATCTTAATTACTATTGGCCTATATAGGAGCAGATACTTTTTATTTCGATTTTATCGCGCGTTATACATTGTGTATAAATATAAATAGAATTTTTGGATTGAATTATAATATCGTGATTTACGTATAATTTCATATTTTGGATTCATTTGTAACTTTGTAAGCAAAGTGCATATAGGCAGTATACATAAATGGAAAATGTGTGAATTACAAGAAACCCAACTGTCGCTACGATAGCTGACCGTTCTAGATGTCAGTGCACTTCAAGGTCATCCAAAGTCGATGATTTCATCTGAAATGGCGTATGCCACTTCATATTAGTGATTAATAGCAATCTTGGCCGTGTCTCTCAATGTTTCCCTAATATGACCAGTTTTTCGATGAAAAGCGCACATTTTTCCTATCCCCTTCATTCAGCCCCAAATTTGAAAATGTTTCCCTTGCACTAGATAGCTGAAATTTTGCAGAAATTTGCACGCTTGGGTTTAAGACACAGGGCTAAATTATTATTCGTGTAAAAAATTTCTATGACTTACCGTTTAGCTACAATAGGCCTACATCCGTGACAGACGACGACGGACGACGGACAGACGGGCAAACGACAACCGGGATTCGGGATTTCGGGATTGCAATCCCTATAGGCCGCGTACGCCAGAAGCTCTCGTAAGTCGTTACGTTACGCGGCAGAAGTTACGTCCTTTCCAGCCGGTCTGGTATTTAGCACGATCATCCGAAAATTGTAAACAAACAAAGTTGAATTATTGTGATAGTAATGTCATAAGTACAGAACTCAACGTAGAATCGATATGGCCTCATCTACGGCTACTATAGTTCCGTCAAGTTCGCATCTGGAACTCGTTGGAAAAGTCGACGGCTTTGATCTTGCGATCAACGGCGCAGTTCACGTCCCTAAAGAAGACGGCTTGATATCTATTAGCGATGATCGGTAGCCGCCAATTATATATTTATATTTATTATCAAAATCGTACACTGAGTACAGAAACAAATGAAAAAGTAAGAAAAATGAAAAAACAAGCACTTAACTGACACATATACGGGTCGGTTTAATCTGCTGAGCTGAGCTGATCGCTATTTTCTCAACCTCTGATTGGTCGGTGACGGTCACGTGATCCAAATTTAGATCAGCAAATTAACAACAACAACTTTCTTCAACCGTTGTGGTTGAATGAATATATGTGCATGGTTTTCTCGAGATTTTGTTAAAGACTAGTCTGCCAGAGTGTCTTTGATAATAGTTGTATATTGATAATAATTGCATTATTGATAATATATGCTTCTATGTCGGTTTTTCTGTACAGCGTTCCATATTGAAAATATTTGCAGTAAAACTGGGTTCTTTAGCACATTATTTTT
>Ga0056128_1011203_pt1 | contig 11105 bp, 8 predicted proteins | sample WorMetLIZISLAND2_FD_71113 | JGI IMG/M metagenome (GOLD analysis project Ga0056128, IMG submission 71113) | Marine gutless worms symbiont microbial communities from Max Planck institute for Marine Microbiology, Germany - Olavius geniculatus... ... | reverse complement strand
AAACAGTATTTTAGTACTAAAACAGCAAATATAAATGTACAAAACATCAGTTTATACACTTGTTAACGGCAACATTTAAGGACTTGCACATCGAAAACAGCAAAAATTACGAAAGGTGATGTTATTCAGCAGCACATTGACACACAGTCAGTGTGATGCGGGAAATATCACCTTTTGTAATTTTTGCTGTTTTCGATGTGCAAGTCCTTAAATGTTGCCGGTAACAAGTGTATAAAGTGATGTTTTGTACATTTATCATACATAAGATTTCGGTCTCAGACAGTGGCGTATTTAGGATTTGACAAAGGGGGCGCCATGGCGAGCGCGCCAAGCATGGGCCTATAACGGGTATTGGGGCGGAGCCCCCAGTGTGGTCCAGGTGGTCGGGAGGTCAGGGGGGCAAAGCCCCCTGAAGCTGAAACAGTTTTTGCTTTTAAACACTCAATGGAACCTGGAAATTTGCACGTAATTTCTGAAATTTGGAAACGCACAAACATATTACGTATTCATACCTGTTTTCTGAGGAGCCGGCAAGAAGTTGAGACACGATTGCTTGAATCTCTTAACAGGCGGTGCACCAGAACCAGTTCTGTCAGACATTTTATAGTAAGCTTCAGTGTCTTACATCGTAGGAATAGTCGTACAAGCTGGCTATGTGAATCCTGCATTAGTCACCCTCATGCATTGTCTGTCTCTGATCCAAGATGCAGCAATGTTGATTAATACCAGGCAGGTGAATGCAAGCTCCCCTCCTGGTTATGGTTCGGGGTCTGGTAGATGTAGCCTACGTCATGGCCGTGTGGGTGTTAGGCCTAACATGTTGAACGGACGCCACCTTGATCGCCGTTCTGGCAGTTGCTGTAAATGACATCAGGCTGGGGGAAGTTACCAGAACCGTGCGCTCAGCCATCTCTAGTTCTAGTTGTCAGTGTTATCCGTGTGCACTGATGTCCCCGAGCACAGCAGCCACAGTTGCTTACCACGTAAACAGCGTTTGCTGTGGTTTCTTTGAGAAAATTGCCATATGAGTCATGTGGGACAATGTGGCATTATGCTATTTGCTGCGCAATGCAATAGGATAGCCTACAAAAATTTGTCTATTATCGAGGGGGGCATGGCAGACTGCCCTCCCCCCCCCTTAAATACGCCACTGGTTTCAGATTGGCCAGCATCCATCGTGTTCTGCAGGTTTTTTAAACATGGAGTTGATGTTTTGCTGATCAAAGTGATATTGTGTGCTTCCTCATCTGTCACATGTGTCTTCCAATTTTCAAACTTCCAGCTGTTTATATCTGCTGTATCTTTGGACTTTATGGCATAAATCTCGTATTATTATCATTGTTATTATATTTAATTTTTTTTGTTTTTTTTATACCTCCGGTAGTAAAGGTTCCCAGGGATTAAAAACCAAAAAAGTTAAAAACAAAATGTCGGAGTGACTATAGGTCTGGTGCATCGTCGGGATCCACGAAAGTTTCGCTGATCAGGATAGCGTTAAATCGCTGTCATCATCATCATCATTTCTGGCAAGCACCACTAAGAGTGCATAGCGCCGAATATAGACATCAATCTCCAGAGTGGACGGTTCTGAGCCAAGTCAACTGCGTCGTCCATATTGAGGTCGCTGGATTTCAGATCCTGCTGAATGGTTTTCATCCATTCATAAATCGCTGTAATAAAACATAAATCTGCTGCCAAAGAAATGACATGTCTCGTGGGTCTCTCGTGACGTCAGTTGACCGACCACTCACAGCATTCAAAAAGTCTGTTGCTGATGAGTTGCTTGTGCTGTGGGTTTCAAACGCCAGTGGCTGGAAGATGTGAGTGGCTAACAGATCGGCGTACTTGGCAGTTTTCTTGTTCGCCGCAGCCTCGGCCGCTCCACCAGCAGACTGGGATGACAGGTGGACATACGAGTCTGCCGACTGATGACTGACATTTTAGTATAGTCTGGACAATGGACACATTTGAACACAGTGTTCAACGTACCTGTGTCGATAGTATTACAGTGAACAGTTTAGAATTTAGAACTGAACTATTACATGCCTTAGATTAGTATATTCACATTCTTGATGTCTAGTATGGTCATGTACAGGAGCAGTAATGACCATAATGTGTCCATAATTTGGTTTTGTATTAGGCCTAATTTAGGTCCCTTTTGGTCACTTTTAGGTCCCTTGAGACAAATTCTGTGGTCTCTTAAGTTTCCTAATTTTTGTTATTATATTAGTGGCAGCCCTGAAATCACATAGCAGTGGATGTACTGCCTCACAAAACTGCAACGAGTTTAGAGGGTCACCTTGTTGGGCTTCTGTTGACAGAACTTCCCAATCACCAAAGGCTAAAAAGCCCAAAATCGGCTTACGTGAGTACGAGGAATGTACAAGGCAGTAGGTCTCTGGTGTTTTAGTGGCAATAGCTTCAAGTGTCAGATGACGTCTGACTGATGCAGTTGAATGCGTCGGAAAAGTCCAGTTTGACGATCACATGATCATCTGGTAGATTGCTCACTAGCCTGCATACTGCATGGACAGCTGCTTCGGCTCCTCTGGCAACACCCACACCTAGCTGCTGTGGTTGCTGAGTTTTGCTTCTCCTCTCTCTGACGTGGTTGTTAGCACACTTAGCTGTCAGATGTATCTGTATCTTATGGCTGTCTCTCGTGTGCCCCTGACTCATAATTCGCGCTCAGAATGGCAGTGCTATTGTGCGCTTGACCCACCGACGGTGGGCATGGCCCGGTGCCTCCCCATCCCCCTTTCTTCCTCTCCCCCCAAAGAATCGACGAATGTTAAAAACAAGGAGATCAAACGTCCCAAAAACTGGTGCTGTCTATCACCGTGGGTTGATGGGAAAATGTGGTCCCCTTCACAAACAAAAGCACTAACTCACTGGTGGAAAAACAAGAAAGTTAATCAAAATTTCGCCTGCTTGAAAACGCATCCATATGGAATGCAGTCTTGCAGTCTTTTATTATTATTATTATTATTATTATCTGAATTTTGAATTTTTATAGCTTATCAGCTTTCTTAGTCACACATGTACAATGTAATGTGTGTCACTGTGTGTGTTAGAATTTCTATCTGATTGACGCTCATCTTTATGGTTTGTTAATTATCATCACCAGTCGACGCCCGCTGTACTTCATGTATAAGGAGGTGAGGATCAGATTGTTTTAATTTTTGATATTATTGATTACCGACATGTTACTTTTGACTGTAACGTCATGGTGAGCAAATTGACCACTAATTATATTATAATTGTATTATTCTGTTTATGACGTCACACTTACGTGCAAATGGTCCACCTTAAAACTTTTTTCAGTATAAAGATAATACTAGCAACAGGAAGATTAATAAATATTGACAAATTAGCATTTGATGAAGCTAATTAGCGCTTTACAACAGTTGCGTAAAATGGTGCGACTTGGCCTTTAAGAACAAATTTTCCGTTTAAGCATTTAGTATTTATATTGGAATGGTTTGTTATTGTTCTACTGGCATTAGGGATGTTAGATTTGTTTTTTTTTGGGTTATATTCAGAGTTTGAGAAACTTTCCCTGATTGGTATTCAAAACTTTTGATGTGTGTGATGTGCACACGATTCAAAGGTTTTTGCACTTTTCATTTGTTTGTGCAATGGTGATTGATTTGTTGATTAATTAATTAACAATATCTCGTGTATCATTTGCACTTACAGGTTTATACATATAGGGCAAGCCGTGCATGCTTATACTGGATAGTTCGTCTCATAAAATTTGCCATGGTTTCTCTGGTCCTACTGACATTCTTCTACTGCTCATATCACATCGTATTGAAATATTCCGTTATTTATAACCTGTTCCTATGTTATCCGTAAGTATCATGAATTAAAGTGTTTTGCCACTGATAAATGTACAAAACATCAGCTTATATGCTTCGCATTGCCTAACTGTCAACATGCTGTTGAATAATATCTTTTTTTAATGATTTTTGCTGTTTTCTAAGTATCAGTCATTGCGTGCCGCCATTAACAAGTCTATAAACTGATGTTTTGTACATTTATATTTGCTGTTTCATTACTAAAATAATCTTTTCTCGTTGGTGGTCAATTATAATTTATCTGTTTTGCATGACTGTAAAGATGCAAAGCCTCGAAGAGTTTAGGGGTCATGACCTTGACTTCTTGGGGTCACGTGACGTCATCAGTCACGTGACCATTCGACTCGGCATGGGCATTTTTTTATTGGTGGTCAATGATGACCATGCATCTATTTTGCACGGTTACGAAGATACGGGGCCTCAAAGATTCTGGGGTCACAATTTTGACTTTTGGGGGTCACGTGACGTCATTGGTCACATGACCAACGGATTTGTTGTGGTCACTTTTATTGGTGGTCAATGATCTTGCATTGTTATGGAGATATAAAGTTGCATTTAGCCCATTTTAAGGGCCAAAACTTTACTGTGCTTGCCCAGTGTCACGTGACCTGTAGGTGGGGGGTCAAAAATGACTACATATTTAGAATTCCCAATGCCTTATTGCCTATTCACCGTGCAACTTCTGTGGGGCTACGATGACGATTAAGAGCCGTTTGTAGGTAAAAATTTTATACAGGGGCGGTTTTTGAAAGCAAAAATGTTCATTGTGCATGTGCTATGTCACGTGACCTGTAGGTAGGGGGTTAAATATAACCACATGTTTGGAATTTTATTTGGAATTTTCGTAGCCATTTTGTTTATTCACTATACAACTTTTATGGACCTATGATGGTGATATTCAACAATTAATAACTCCACTAAAAAATAACGTTTTTCAACAAAATTTGGTGATCACTTCCCCTAGCAATTTATCGGGGATTAAATGTACCAAATTTTATTTAAGTTTGTTCAGATTTTTGTACAATGTGTAAGGTTTACTTTTTTTCGGACTCATTGTAGAACAATTGATACCATTTAAAAATAGCTGAATCTCATGTCTTTAGCGCAGTTATGTAGAAGCCATCTTATCTATGCGTAATTATGTTATTGTGTCAATATAGCAAGTGCTGCCTTTTGTTTATTTTAGCTAATTGTTGTTGCACTTTGCAGGTTAGTTACTTATTTTATTCTCTTCCGCTTTGACTCGAGACCATTCTTCGGTAAAGTTATACCAGTTCAGCCATCTTCCTGGCAACAAGAGAAAGGTATGTGGTAACGGTGTGCATTGTTGCAGTAAATATGATTTATTTTATCTAAATCATTATAATTTAGAATTTTCACGTAGCAGTTATGATTTGGATCTGGATAATAATTGCCAATCTTTTGCTGCTGGATATTGCGGGAATGAAGCTTGCATGCCTAAGGGCGCGATATACAGCAGACAGCTGGCTTCTGAAGGATGATACCGAAGCCAACAAGGCGATGGAATCTGGTAGTGAATTCCACTCAGCAATAGTTCTGGCGGCAAAAAGACTTCGAACTGACTTAAGGCACTACGAGCTATTTCCAGTCGCTGTTTGGTAATAAGTCCTCTGACAAGTCTATCGCACAGCGCCAAATCTAGATCATTCATCAACGGATTGTTCATTTAGAATTTTTTACAGGAAAGTCAGCCGACTGATCCGTCTACGTTCTTCGAGGGATTCGAGATAAAGTTGCCGTAACAGAGCAGAACTTGTTGTTTGATCGTGCTTATTTGTCATCGAACGAGCAGCCCTCCTCTGGACTCTTTCCAGTGCCTCGCAGTCTTTAAGAAAATGAGGGTCCCGTATAATGCTAATGCATTCCATGCTCGACCTGACAAATGCTATGTAAGCGAGGCACTTCAACTCTTGAGGAGTGCCTTTTAGGTTGCTTTTAATAGATCCAAGTTTCTGGTTGGTCTTCATGCAGACTGAGTGATATGGGAGCTCCATGACCGATTGATGCACTATACAAATTGATGACCTTTACCTTTTTACCGTTGCTAGACAGAGTCACACCAAGAGTTCATAGAAGTGCTGATGATGGTGGGCTGACTTCTTGTTAACTGATAAAACGTGTCACTTTGAGGGGTTAAACCAATCTGTCACCTAGTGCTACAGTTCCTTCAGGTTGGCCTGCAACTGTTGTTGATCCTGAGAACACTTTATGGCTCTGGGGCCTAATTTACAAAACATCGTATGACAATCATAAAATTGTCGTAAAATCTTCGCAACTTTGTCGTATCTTTGTCGTAAATCAACAAGTTACAATGTCAAGTGAACTGATTTCGTGGCAATTACGCTGCCTGAAGTTGCTGCAAACGAAATTTATACGTATTACGGCACTATGTGAGAATTATATACTAATGAAAAATCTAAATATTTACTGCATGCATGCTTGATGCTGTCCACCATGGATGCTGTCGTACGACAGCTAATGAGGTGTCGTACGTTTTGTCGTAATTTTTGTGATAACTTTGTCTTGTGATTTTTTGTAAATTGCATTTTATCGTTCATTTGTCATAAACCTTCCGCATGTCGTAACATTGTCGTATATTTGTCATACGATGTTTTGTAAATTAGGCCCCTGTTAAGCAGTTTAATTAGCATATTCTGTCACGTTGTTGGTTGAACGCAGCAGATCGATATCTAAATGTAAAAAGATGCATGGAAATTACATTATACGTGCACATACTGCATATTACTTATGATGAAGCGTTAATAAGTGTTAGGTTTTAATTGCATTATAATTTCTGTCAGATGAATCTTTTGCTGCTGCATGCTATAACACATGAAATATAATTTGATTGTTGTTACTTACGAGGGTCGTTTGATAAATAAGTTTATAAAATGGCACCATTTTATTAATTTTTAAAATGTGAAAAATCCGAAATATATACGTTTTGTAGGGAGTTTAATTCTGAGTACAGGTTGTGAGTTTTATGAAGATGACGTCACTGTGACATCATTTATAAACATTAAAGATGGCGACGTTTGCACTGAAATTGTCCCGTAACGAACAGCATGCTGTTATTTTTTTTTGTGGACAAAAAGTTTTCATGCAAATCAGATTCACTTTGTGATGCATCCAGTGGATTGCGACATGTGTTCTACGAAGCCAACAGTACAAGTTTGTTGTAAGATAAATGCTGGTTGGGCAAAAAATATGCATCAGATACCCAGGTGCAATCAGTCGTTCGTCAGTTGCTTGGACAGCAGCCGGCATCGTTCTTTGCATCGGCCATTCAGAAACTTGTTGAGAGATAGAACAAATGTTTGAACAAACTTTGACGATACGTTGAAAAATTAAACGTTAATGCTTCACGTTTAAAAGGGTGACATTAACTTATTAAGTATATTCGTTTTTTTCGCTCCTATGCTAGTTGTCACTTGTGAGTTATGCTAGATTACTGGTGGAGTAAATAATACACAAAATACTGTGTTCTATTAACAGATGACGTCACAATAATGACGTCAGCAACATAGAAATTTTTACGCATGTTTAGAATTAAATTCCCTACACAACGCACATTTCGGATTTGTTATAAAAATTAATGGAATGGCACCATTTTGTAAACTTATTTATCGAACGATTCTCGTATATTTATATTTCTGATGTGGAGCTAGTGACTGACATTTAATATTGCAGCATTCTTAGATGTTGAAACTGAAACTTTAGAAGTACTGTTATGAGCATGAGGAATGAGGATGTGTATCGTTGACTTGATGCTGACGGCAGATTAGTCAGTTCAGTCAGTCCACCTGTCAATCTGTCCGTTGGTGAAAACACATTTGTGTAGCTCTGTTTGTCATAAACAATAATAATAATAATAATAATAATAATAATAAGTGAACATTTATGTAGCGCACTATCATTTCGAAAAAATCTCTAGTGCGCTGAATGCGTTATCAGTACATCTGAAACAAAAAAGATTTAAGGAAACATTTAAAAGAGTTCAGATTGAGTGTGTGATCATTCAGGTACGTCGGGAGACTGTTCCAAGCTGACGGGCCAGCGAAAGAGAATGCCCTGCTTGGAAGAGAGAAATAATTAGTCAAAGCACATTTGCATCAATAAGTAAAACACATATAGTGTCATAAAATGTGGGATACCTTAAGGGAAATCCCTGTAGGGCCTGTAATCACCGGCGCTCTCTCTGTGATTGTAGGATCTGTGCTCATACCTGTTTCAAAGCCTTAGCTGGCAGTGAGCCACAGCTTGGTTATATCGGTGGCCTATATACTGTGATTACCTGTGCAGCAATTAGACCAGTACCGCTAGCAAATTATACTGCTTGGTGACAGAGTTACTTGTCCAGTTTGTTACTTTGCAGTGGCGTGGCCAGGAATTGAACCAGCAACCTTGTGATCACTAGTCTGACACGCTACTGCTGCACCACCTAGCGACGCTCAAAATACGGGACGCTGACTTGTACTGAAGGTTGAAATATGCATGTTTAGCTTTTCGTGGGAAGCCATCTCAGAGCTGTGGAGCGTCACCTGCCATATGGGATCACACAGTGTTACCTGCAGTGCTGCCACTCAGCACAGATGATGTGCTCCACCTTAACTCCAGCTATGCAGATCATTACTCGATTTATTTTAGTGCTGTCGCAATTGACACGTTAATTAATGCGTTAATAAATTAACGCACGTTAAAAAAATTAACATGCTTTAAAAAATTAACACACATACGTAAATTTATGTTAATTTGCTAAATTTTGTGAAGCAAAAGTTGAAATATTCCGTTAAACTGCGGAGGGAGGTTATTACGGAGGGATGGAAGGCTGAGTTGGTGTTAGAATGTGATGTGTGATGTCCGTGCGCAGCTAGTGGAACCCCTCGTCATCGCAGTGGTCGTGGAGACACTGGTAGCCATGCTAGCCACGTGCCATCGTTACCAACACACGTGTGTACAATGTCGCCGGAGGCAATACGCGATGAGGTCGAAACACTCAAAACCGACTTCAACGCCCGTGTGACTCAAATACTTTTCGACTCAATGCTCTGTGCATACTACACGGGCTGTGTACCGCTCTGCTTTGCGCAGGTAATGCACGTCTTTACTCTTTGTGTCTCTGCTGTTAAATTGTCACCTGCACAAAATAGTTTCCTGCTGAAGATACGGCGTTTTCGGTTTGTTGGAAGAAAAATATTACTCATACTGCTGGCTTTTTCTTTTCAGGGTTTTCCAGGTTAGGCCAGTAATGCGAGTATTTTATGATTTTTGTAGCAGAAAAATGATAAAACATTTGCTTCGCACAAATGCTATATTGACATTTTGTGTCATATCTTCAGTCTGATGCACAATAATAGCCATCTGTGTAGAAAGTGAAGGCAGGGGCAAGACTACCTACCCAACAATTATGTTGTTCCTGACTCATGGCAGCTGCACTGCGAGCAAAACTGCCATTGATTGGTGCGTTAACATGATGATGATAGTCTGTATTAAAACAATCAACAGACACACCGCTGTAGACACAATGCAAAACATACTGACATGCTAAAAAAACAACTAAAAACAGTCTTTGTACAATACATGGTACATAAAATTGCACTCATCAGTGTTATTTATTTTAGGGGAAGTTCGTAATTATGCGGTCACGGACGGGTGTACTGCGCTCGGGTGGTAAGAGTGATCGAAGAGGATGAGTAGGTTTGTATTTGATAGAGCGAAACAGTTGTTCATCGGCTTGCTCACAGAGTGCAGCAACAGTGAGCAGAGATTCATCGGTATAATAGCCAGATTTGCCAGCTCGTCTCAAGAAAGCCTCCAATCTATTCTTCTCGTTAGTATTAGCAAAGCCCCACCAAGCGGGGTAGGCATATAGCAATTTAGCCAGAGCAGTTGATCGAAAGACTATCTGCAGACAGGCCTGAGGCATACCATGAGCCTGTAGCGTTCGAAGACCATAGAGAGTGCGTGCACAGCCTGCCATGACGGTGTCAATGTGTTTAGTCATGGAGAAGTTATGAGATAATGTGACACCCAAGGCTGTTATATGCTGCACCCCATCGATTCCCTTAACAGCTGGTGGAGGAACATCAATGTGTCGGTTGCACCTCGGTCTAATGAAAGGCATTTCGCAGGATTTTTTGTAATTAAGTTTGAGGTTATGCTTGTCGGTTCAATTTTCAACATGTTGGATTTCACTGTTGCATGTGGAGTGATTGGAAGCCGGGATAATAACGTACATATCGTCAGCATACTGGGTACTTAACAGTGACATGGTCTTCTTTGTCACAGTAAATACATGTAACCACAGCCGAACCTGGCATTTACATCTCCATTTAGAAATTGGTTGGTTAAACAAGAAAAACGATGAATTTCAATGTTTGTGTTAAAAGTGTTTTTTGACTACAACTGACCTACAAACTGCCATTCCCTGCTGAGTTATTTGTAACCAGTGTGTGTCGAAAATTAGCAGAAATACTACAAACATAGCATTTTGATATTTTATTTAGTAATTAGTTTATGCACAGGGTGTTCCGAAAAACGTCACAAAGTTTACGGCAACTTAATTTAAATTAATTTTGTAACCGTACATCACAGAGACATGCCGTTTTTAGGAAAATGTTCAGAAAGAAATTCTTTACATGACATAAGTCAGTGTTTGAATACAGTGGTTAAATATTCTTTGTTTTGCAGCTGAAAAGTGAACTATTCAAAAACATTATTACTCTTGACATCGTGGTCCATAAAAAGGTGCTACTTTTATTTTTGAATAGCTCCATGAAACATTGGCTGATTTTATTAATTCTTGGCAGGCAATAGAGCTCTGCATGGGCCGGGCGGCCCAGCCCGGCCCGTAACAGGCCGGACCAGGCTCGAAAATTTCTTCTAGAAATCGGGCTGTATCGGGCTGGGCCGAGTAGTTACCGGGCCAGGCTGGGCCGAGCTGGTTTGCGTAGGCCCGTAAAAATTACAATTAGTCAGATTCGCATATTATGGTTCCACGAAAATCTGAAGTTGTGGACTCTGGGCCCATTAGGTCGGCACGGGAGGCAGAATGACACTCTCTGGTCCACGATGGGCTCTGTCTGTCAATGGCCTCCTATGTACTTCCACATCATCATCATCATCATCGACAACCGTGGGCTCAATGCCCGTTGGTGTCTGACGCCATTCTTACTATCGCTGCCCACCGCTGCCTATCTAGGGCAGCGTGGCTCAACTCCTGCA
>Ga0056128_1011199_pt1 | contig 11108 bp, 5 predicted proteins | sample WorMetLIZISLAND2_FD_71113 | JGI IMG/M metagenome (GOLD analysis project Ga0056128, IMG submission 71113) | Marine gutless worms symbiont microbial communities from Max Planck institute for Marine Microbiology, Germany - Olavius geniculatus... ... | reverse complement strand
CAATTTCCCCCAATCGGACTTAGGGCGCCGGGCGGACTCACGTTGGGCTTTGCCCCAAATTTCTAGTTATAACAAGCGCTGGTCACGGGCTTTTCAGCTTTATTAACATTGATGACCTTGAACCCGCAAAATAGAGGTTTTTAGTGAATTTTTCAGAATTTTTGGCTGCAATGCACATTTCAAGAGTGAACTGCAACAAAATGCCTGAAGATAGACCAAGACAACCTGCATGTGAAATTTTCAGCATTAAACGCAGATTGTAGAAGCCCAAGTGCCGACGCCTTAGGTTCAAGGATGTTTGCGCACACGAGCGTCAAAGAGGGGTACCTCTCTGAAAAGCAGTTATTTTGCTGATATTGCTCATTTAGCGTGAAAACAGTTGCAGGTAGACACAGACATACTGCTTATCATAACAGGTACTAGTGACGACCTTTTTAATGGTGTTAACATCGATGACCTTGGATGTCCTTGAACCCCCAAAATAGAGGGTTTTAATGTTTTAAAACTGATTTTTTTTGCATTTTGCGTATGTGACACATTTCAAAACTGTATAGCTCTGACATGGCTAGAGATAGACATGGACAGCCATGAACAGGAAATGTTAACGCTGCTGTTACGCGTCTCATGAGTTTTGCTCAAATTACTCGTGTAAAAAGATTGTTGTATTTATTTCTCGAAGGTATTTTGAAGGATCAGGTGCAACTTGTGCTAGAAATGTTGAAGTAAAACAAAAGCAACTATTTACCAGAAAAAGGCAAACCTGGCTGTGCCCCATGAGGAGCATAGGCGGGGTGCTCATCTCCCATACGTTGGCCATTGAGCCCGTAGGTGGATAAACCACTCGAGTCCGTGACGCATGGCCAGTGCGACGCCAGACCTATAGTTACCTTCCCAGCTTCGGGGCATCAGCGCCATTTGACCGGTACCAAATTATACTGCTTGGTGACAGAGGCACGTGTGTGAACAACTTGCCTAAGGTCGTTACCCGGCAGTGTCCCGGTGCGGAGTCGAACCTGCGCCTCTGAGTGACCTCAGGATTACAAGTCCGGCACGTTACCATTAGACTACCGAGCCACACACACTATTTACCGGTATGTTATTATGTAATATATATATATATATATATATAGGAACTCTGACGATGTGACTGATGATGTAGGTGCCGGATTGGAGTATCTTCGTAGTCATGGCATTGTGCATCGTGATATTAAACCAAGCAACATTCTCTGTCATAAACTGGATGATGGCAGGTAACATATTTCTTTCACACACCTGCTTCATTAGTTGTTATAGTTGTGTGGTTATTATTTTGATTTATAATTCAGTCTCAGTTTTAATCTGTCAATATATTTTTAAAGTTTTAGTTCCACGTTAGTCTCAAAACTTTTTCGTATTAGTTATAGTTGTAGTTGATGAATTTGTTATATTTCATTTTTGCCAATTTTTGTTTTTACTAAAGAATAATCACACAGCCTGGTATCACTCTGTCGGCAGTTAAAGTGTTTTTCAACACGTTTTTTATTCTGTTTGTGATCTGTCACTTTAAAGTTTTTTTGTTAGTCGTTTTTAAGTTTGAACGGGTAGGACTTTTTAGGAAGTATATTTTAAAGGTCAAACATCTTTCGTGACACTATAACATAAACACTAAACAGTGTCAAAATACTGAAGCCTGTCGGCTTATTATTACTATTTGAACTTGAAGTTACAGGTGCTGATGTAGATTTTGAATTTACTACGACCTCCAACAGAAGAATAGCATGTTGTTCCATGTTCCAATGCGGGGCAGGGCAGCCAGTGCCGCCCCATAGGCTTAGGCCGCCATGTGGGCCCATCAGCCATCCCCAGAAAGTTCCCAGCAAATATACTGGGTACTGTAAGTCATGGCAAGAATAGCAAAACGTGCAACTACCCTTGCTCACATGAATACATTGCCAGTCAGGTCACATCGCCCTGACCAAGCAAGTACTGTGGGGCTCATCAAAAGATTTACGGTCCCCTCATTTAATCACCTGGCAGGCGACCCAACCTGTTCAGCAGACAAGCCGCATGAGCAGTGCAGCCATACCACCCCCGCCACATCCCAGAGCCAAACGGGGCAAAGGAGAGCCCATGTAGGATTTCCAAGCCGGAAAGGAAAACTGTAGTCCCGATCTGCAGTGCATTCGGTATCTACTGGAAATCCCTGTCTGACTCATCATCCTCGAAAAAAAGTCTCTCGAATGCTCCGCCAAACCCAAGACATGACAGGGACAGTGAAGCTACCCAGCGCACACGACTAGACCACAGACCAGGTGGGCACCAACCAAGCAATCACCCATGGGTATCTGTAAGATCCCAATGAACCCAACTAAGGCATGATACCAAATCAGCACCCTTAACTGGCTGAGAGATCAACCTTTCTTGAACTACGACTGTTCCACGGTATAATCTCAAACCAGCACTTTAAGCTCTCTGAGGGTTCAACTTTCTTATGCTACTTCATAGAGGTAGCTGCTGGGTACTGTTGGTCCACGGTGCCTTATTCTGTATTATTCGGCACAACCCTTCAGAGTCATCTTACAGAGGGCTTCCTCCATCGGCCAGCTGGAGGACATGCCCCTATACGCCGTAGTACCACCAGCGTGGGGGAAGAATAGCATAGTGATGGTGTTGGGAAAAATACAACATATTGTGTGGTCGTCTGCTTGCCATTTGACTGAATTATAAATTGTCACACCGGTTAATTTTGACCTGGAGAATATTGACATGAATTATGATTATTCTGTGCCTTTTTATGTTCACATTAGGAGTCTGACAGATGGATGGGCAAGACCTGAGTGTGGTCTAATTAGGACGGTGGCACAATTAATTTTTTTATTGCATTTTAGGTGAACATCTAATTTTAAAAATGTATTTACAGTTTGGCTTTGAATGACATCGTCATCCAGTAAAACTGAAAATTTGTAATCCTCAACTCCAGACTTAGAAATCTGTAATAAATGACTTCTTTGAGCTCAGATAAGATATTTTCAGTGCATTTTACCTGTCTGTCAGTTTTTACCTGGATAAGTCGGCTTTATTTTTTAGTGGAATCAGTATTGCAGTGCAAGCGTTTCCGCCTATTCTCACACATTTCTCCATAATGTGGTCTGTCTGTCTGTCACATTTATGCCTCTTGTTGAAACCGTTTGACGGATTTAGGTGCCATTTGGCAGGTACACTGTTGGGGTCCAGTGGCAGGGGAAGGGAAGTTTTGGGTTTGAACGCTAAGCCAAAACATGTATTATTGCAAATTGCAGCCAAACCGCCAGTTCTGTGCTGCCACCTGGCGAATACAGTCGAGTAATTGGGTGGAGTTGTCACAGCGATTCTGCCTTTTGCGGTTGTCAAATTACTCTGGTTTTCATTATCATGTGCTACGACTGTTTGCGTGGTTTAGATTCGTGTACAAGCTGACCGACTTTGGTTCAGCGAGGGAGTTTGATGAGGATGAAATGTTCATGTCGATGTATGGCACTGAAGAGTACCTTGTGAGTGATTTTAACCGATCGTTTACTCTCACGCCTTTATATAAAAGGTCGTCAATTTGTATAGCGCATCGTCGCAAACACGCCTCTAATGCGCTTTCCTCACTAACCAGAGCCGCCTGCCGCACGGCCACCGTGTGCAGCCTGCAGACACAGGCTGGCGCAGCTGCCGGCTAGGCAACCCCAGTTAGCTGTACCAAGTTCCCCACCTTCCGTAACCCATGTAAATGAGTTACTACTCATTTTACCATCCCACGGAGGGTAGACGTATTCTTCTCTTTTTTCTCGGGATGGGTTTGAGGTCAGCATTTTCAAGGCTAAGGCCAAGGCCAGTGGTCTTGAAGGCCAAGACGAAGGCCAGGCAGTTGGCTTTCAATGCCAAGGCCAGGCTAGTGGTCTTTGATGCCAAAGCCAATGCCAGTAAGTAAATTAGTTGAGTAAGCTAAGTATGATAGTTTTATACTGTGCATCGAAAGCCAGCTTAATCTTATTTAAACCATATCGTACGATAAAAATGCTCAGAGAAGTGTAGTTTTTGTGTTTCAGATTATTTACTTCAAGACTAGTTGTAACGGTTAAAGCAGGAAACGAAGTCAGCATAGTTTCAGTGTTAGATCATGACTACATCGTGTCTCAATAAAAAATGTGCCACTTTTATTTTTTGAATAACTCCGTGAAACACTGGTCGATTTATATCTGTCTCTACACTACCTTGTGAAATGCAGAAGTTGAAGTTTGTTCGTTTACGACAATAGATTTATACTAGTTCATGCGTCGGTTCAGAAAATCACTGAAATCACAAAACCATTGAAAATCTGTTACCTATTTAACATTACTCGTATTCATTTTAAAACCATATGTCAAGGAACTAAAATGGTGCATCAACAGCAACTGAGCCGCTGTGGGTCGTGCATTATTGAACGTACTGTTGGCGTGTTGCGTCAACGTTCACTGCTTGCATTTATGCTGATGGAAGACATTTTAAGCACATGCTGTAATAAAAATGATGTAACGTGCATGACTTTGTAAAAAATAATAACTGGTGCTCGTGTTTGTTGCTATTCATTTACTCATTTCTGAGCTGATGCACGCGATACCCAGTACAAATTCATTGATATAAACGACCAAACTAACCTCCAAATTTCACAAGGTAGTGCAGCAACAGCATTAAGGTGAGGTGGGCTAGACTATAACCATTAAAATCAGGTTTTTTTATGATGCTATGTGCCAAAAATTATCAAAATCAGCTAATGCTTTATGGAGTTATTCAAAATATAAAAGTGACACGTTTTTATTGAGACACAATGTTAAGGCCAAGGCCGCCTCAGTCAGGGGTCACTATCATGTGGTTACAACGAGGATGGGCGACTGCCTGCAGACAGGTAAACCATTTCGGTAGCGGCATATAACCAACACCCCTTGAAGTCAACTCAGCCTTCCATCCCTTCTGCTTTGGGAATCGAGTACTAGTGTGCTTGGCTGGGGTTAGGACTGGGCACGTTCACCTGCCAAGTGGCAGGTAACAGTGTATGATCTCATTATGGCAGGTGATGCTCCACAGCACTGAGATGTGTTTCCATGAAGAGCTATACAGCCATGTCTGGTTGGGGTTAAGGCATGGTCTACTCACCTATGCTCGGTGGCAGGTAGCTTTGAGATAGGGGCAGTGGCTTCTATTCCCCCAAATCTAAAGTCGAAATCGGGCGCAACTTCCTCCCCCCACTTTCAGGCTCAAGTTCCCCTCTCCCACTTTTTGTTTTAAGCTCCCCCTTTTCGGGTTTCTTGTTGAGGCTGTAGATAACTCACTGAAAAATAGGGGGTTGATCTACACCCTTAACAAAACTCCCCCCTTATTTTACTGTAAAAATATAGGGGAAGTTTTGTTAAGGGTGTTGATTGCCACTAAGTATAGGGATAGAAGGGTTCCCACGAAGACCAATACATAGGCTTTAACCCTTTTAATCTTTTGCGTATTTGTTTGTAGCACCCGGATGTGTATGGTAGAGCTCTCTTTGGATCAGCAGCAGCAGCCAATAGAGAATCTCAGTCGACGGCGTTTGATGCCTCAGTGGATGTGTGGAGTGTGGGCGCTACTCTCTACCACGTCGCCACTGGACAATTACCTTTTAGACCACACGGTGGCAGAAACAACAAAGAAATGATGTACGTCTTACATCTTATTTTCTTTTGATAAGCCACATTACAGGCATCGTCTGTCTGTTCGTCTGTGCGTCCATCTATTGTCACTGGTCAACTGCCAACCGTCGTTAAATTTAGCGGAAGTTGATAGTATTCATAACGACACCAGCAGACAACGCGGGTGCTAGTGTTGGGTCAGTTTAAATTATTATTGTTGTTTGTCAGAAATGTGACTTCCATCACAGTAGTAGTAGTAGTAGAGATTGGGGTGGGATAGTGGTAGTGTAGGCGTAGGGTTATGGTAGCAATAGGGGTAGGGTAAGTTATGGTAGGGTACAACAAGGAAATGATGTAGGCTTTATGCCTTATTTTTACTTGCTGTAACGTTGCTTTTACATCAGCTTTTAACATAGCCTTGATCTTAACCATTTTTATCGTTTCTAATTAATGAATAAATATAAATTAAATGCTTTTAATCACTTATGATTCATTTTGTGCGAACTTGCCGTTAATAAACTACACATTTACTTGCCCTGGGTTGATTCGTTATTATGCAGCCATCTTAATAGTTTTATTACAGGTTTTGCTCATCTGTCTGTCCATCTGTCTGTCACGTACGGGTTTCTAATTTGAAAAAAGGTGCAGAAAAGATATAACTTGGTCTGTGTAAGAGATATCTGCAAGATTTTTGCGTCAGTAGGGGGGTTTTCGGGGATAGGTCATCGAATGCTGCCAACCGAAATTTTCCCCGAACGACCCTCGTTGCCATGGCAACAAAATTTGGGACATAATGGGTTACATCGCAGCTTATGTAAGAGGTATATCGAAGATCTTTACGTCAGATGGGGCGTTTTCGAGGTAATCTGTTATGGGCAGCGCGCGTGTGCAATTATTCGAAAGCGCACATGTGCACCCCCGCAAAAATCATATGTTAGATATATGAAAAATCGTTATTATCTACCAACAAAAACATTTCTACATTTTCTGACATTGCTATAATTAACTAATCAAACGTTAGATTAGTATGACATTCCAAAAGTTAACGACAGAATCTTCTAATTCGACAGCTGCTTAAAGCGAGATAGGACCCCCATTCGCTTTGAACGTAAATTGATAGTAAACCGATAGAACTAAGCGAAGTAGCCCATATTCCAAGAAAAAAATAATTTTAAATTTACTTTACGCACAATAAAATAAATAAAATACTGGCGAAAAGTAGAGTTTGGAGACAAAAAGAAACGGATTTTGAGTCGTTAAATTTAGCGGAAGTTGATAGTGTTCATGACGACGCCAGCAGACAACGTGGGTGCTAGTGTTGGGTCAATTTAAATTATTATTGTGGTTTGTCAAAAATGTTGACTTCCGTCATAGTAGTAGTAGTAGTAGTAGTAGAGATAGGGGTAGGATAGTGGTAGTGTAGGCGAAGGGTTATGGTAGCAATGGAGGTAAGGTAAGTTATGGTAGGAGTAGAGTATGGTAATAGTAAAGTAGGGGTTACTTATAGTCAAAGTAGAAATAGGAGTAGCAGTAGTTGTGGCAGTAGTTGTAGTGGTTATTTTACTGTCCGATATTATTCAGCTCCAGATTACTTCCAACGGCAATAAAACTGCAAATATTTGCGTAAAAAACTGTTCAGTTTATATAGGCCACAGTGTAAGGGTGACATCGTGGTTGTAGATATAAAACAGCGCAAATCACAATTTAATAATTCAAACATCACCATTACACAATGTCAGAAGAACTTTGCTGACTGTGAATGGTAAAGTTTTAATTATTAAATTGTGATTTGTGCAGTTTTATATCTACAACCACCATGTCACCCTTACACTGTAGCTTATATATACTGAACAGTTTTTTACATAAATTTATTATACCAGCGTGAATTGTGTCATAATGGCTGAATAAATGGACCAGTTTGGGGAATTTGAGGCTTCTCTTGGCAATTACTGGGGCTTTAAGTCCGCCCCTATAATAAAAATACTGATCTTTAATTTTTAACCAAACTGTATATCTAGCTTGATCATGTTTCTGCTTTTTTTGTCACCAAATGGGCATTGTTGACCAAGTAATTATATCGTGCTTGTGAACTGATGTGCAGAGTGAACTTAGGAAATTTTTTGGTGACAACAAGGAAATGATGTAGGTGTGTGTGTGCATCGGACTTTACGTTTATCTTTCATGTTGCAGGTATCGCATGATAACAGAAAAGCCTCGTGGCTGTATATCTGCTGTACAGCATGACAGCCAGTCACATCCTGATTGGGCTGATAATTTCCCCGATACCTGTCTACTTTCTAAGTGAGTATTTTATTATTATTATTATTATGTGTTGTCATTATAATTTCTATTTTCAGGATTGCTCTGCTCTTCGAGATGATTATTCAAAGCCGTTACGCCTTTCATAGCAGGAAAGATGTGCATAATTTTTAATCGTACAGTGGGCCTGAACAAAACGATATGCGTGAAGCAGGAGAAGCACAGGGAATGTGTTCGTTCCATCGGTATTTTGTCCTTGGATCACTCGGTAAAAGTGTCCTCTTGATGTAATAACAGACTCTGGTACCCCTTCAGTATTTCGGCCAAAAATACTCCTATGGATGCTGCAAAGGGTGAGCACAATATGTTCGTAACTTATGGATTCGTATCAGCCAATTAAAGGGGAACATGGCATAACATTAAAGTATATGATTAATAAACTTAAGTGGCGCTAATAAAAAAGATAACAGATTTTGCATAAAAGCGATGTTTGAAGATTAAAAGTAATAGCCTCCGCTTTGTAATGTGCAAGGCCATAGATAAGTACCACAGATTCGGTATCAATTTCAGCAATGCATAAACATAATTCATATATATATCTATGGCTTTGCTCCTCTTTTAATTGATTGATTAAATTCATTGATCCATTGATTGTTCATGTTGTCAGCGGACTAAGGAAGCATCTGCTGCCAATAGTCAGTGGTTCCTTGGAGCACGATCGACGTCATCAGTTGTCATTTGAACAGCTTTTCATACGAGCGACCGGTTTCTATTCGCTGCGAGTTCTGCACGTTTGCTGTCTTGATACTTTCGTACTTCATCGACTTTACTTGCCCGATACTGCTACGTGAGTTTCCTTGCTTACTTATTAGCCTACAGTGGCGGCTTGGTAGTGTAATAGTATTGTGTCGGACTTGTGACCTTGAGGTCGTGGGATCAACTCCTGGTTGGGTCACTATCAGGCGGTTACTGCTTGGATGGGTTACTGGCTGTGGATAGATAAATAAACCAGTTCCATCATCATCAACTCAGCCTTCCATCCCTCTGGAGTAGGCAAATCGAGTACCAGCCTATCTCGCTGCAGTTAGTGCGGGGCATGTTCACCGTTGTTGGGTGGCAAGTAACACAGTGTGATCTCATATGGCAGGTGACACTCCCTAGCTCTGAGATGGTTTTCCATGTAGAGATTAAAGGTGAGCGATTTGGCTGACAACAAAGTTGATTCAATTCACTGGTGATGCAAACCTGTCACAAATTTTTCGCGGTGACTATTTGTCATCCATAAAAATAGTCTATAGGCTATTATTCCAGCAATGAATAAAAAAGCCCACTCACTGTCGCTAGGCAGTGGCACTAATGCCGCTCAGCGCAATTTCGTTACGCATGGTGACCAGAATTAGCGTTAATATTATGGTGTTAAGTTCAGGGTTTAGGGTTTATAGTTGGGATTAGGCTTAAATTAGCATATTTCAGAGATTTATGTGTACAATAGTGTACACCAAAACTAATCATATAATATTGGTGATAAATTTAATGTTGCTGCAGTCTTCAGGCAAGTACGAATCTTGCCAATTGGCGATTGTGTGGCTCGGTAGTCTAACGGTAACGTGCTGGACTTGTAATCCTGAGGTCACTCAGAGGTGCAGACTCAACTCCGCACCAGGACACTGCCGGGTAACGACCTTAGGCAAGTTGTTCACACACGTGCCTCTGTCACCAAGCAGTATAATTTGGTACCGGTCAAAGGGCGCTGATGCCCTGAGGCTGGAAAGGTAACCGTAGGTCTGGCGTCGCACTGGCCATGCGTCACGGACTCAAGTGGTTTATCCACCTACGGGCTCAACGGCCAACGTATGGGAGATGAGCACCCCGCCTACGCCCCAGGTGGGGCATGGCTCCCTTTACCTTTAACTGGCGATTGGTGATTCCCTACTTGCTAGGGTTGAGGTCAGTTGCCCAGCTACCATCATGTCTGCGGTGGTACGATTAGCACTCAAGGATGCTTGTCGTACTACCGCAGAGACACGGCCTTAGTCGGTGCTCATATGTAACGGGCTAAGGCTGTTCAAAGTGGTTGCCAGTCAAATATACATCCCTGAGAAGACTGGATATTCATCCGAAGCTTGAGTTCAATTTGCCCTGCCGAATTATTTCGCCAATCAAATTGATTATTGTCAGCTCTGGTAGAGATACAGACTTTTATAACGTATTTAAAAACCGGTTGTCAATTCTTCTGCTGTGTGTGAAACAAATCAGGTTGAGTGATGTGCAGTTAGAGTTGGGCTTGCAGACAAACGTGAATCGCCTCCACCAGACCCTTCACTACAACGGTCGAGACTTCGCGGACTTGATACCCGCTGGTGACAGCGCACCGATATTCACCCACATCAGGACGACTGAGGACCAGCCTATTGCTCTGTTGCCCACAACACATAGTGGCGCTGAACGTCATGCAGCCAATATACAACGCATTATTCGTGAGTTGTTTTACGTTTTTACAGCAACAGTAGCGCAACCATGTTTTGAATGAAGGGGGTCACATTTTTTGTCATTCTAGCCTCTACTGGCTTCTATTTTGTCTTTTCCTCTCTGCCTTTATTAGTCAGCCCAGAAGCGATAGCTTTCGGAGCGGACTTAATTTTTACTGCAGATGCTTTTTATTTATTTTTTTGCCATGGGATCTCCAAGCTCCGTCGGCCGATCGTCACGAAATTTTACACCGTGGTTTGCACTGGACTGAATTTTGAAAATTAGGTACAAAATTTCGGGTGTCCTCCCCCAAAAAATTCAAGGGGCCAAAATCATGCAAAATTTGGCTCGATTTCAGACGGCTTCAAACTTCGACGGTGAATATCTCCAGAACAGATAAAGACATTCAAAATTGGACAAGTATTTGATCTACTGCAATCCCTGCCGTGTTCGGCAAAAAAAGTCTGGTGAACTTTGGTCCACTTACTAGGAAGATCTAGAGGTAGAATCATATCCACCCAAATCGACTTTTTTGGAAGACCATATTGCAGCGTCTATCTCGGCTTTGAAATTCATAGTTCAGGCAGCTTAGAACCAGAAGTGCTTCGTCGAAGCTGTTTCAACCTTTTGAATAGAGGAATATGGCACTCCAGCATCTCCGTCCTCACCAAGGTCCAACTGTATCGTACCTACATCCAACCAGTCTTATTATATGGCTCTGAAACATGGGCCCTAACA
>Ga0056128_1011198_pt1 | contig 11108 bp, 7 predicted proteins | sample WorMetLIZISLAND2_FD_71113 | JGI IMG/M metagenome (GOLD analysis project Ga0056128, IMG submission 71113) | Marine gutless worms symbiont microbial communities from Max Planck institute for Marine Microbiology, Germany - Olavius geniculatus... ... | reverse complement strand
ATTGTGTGCACTGTGCCGGATTAAAGTTTTTCTGGACCGTGGGCCGGACAGAATTTATGGGACCCTTTCCCTCCTCTTTTCCTATATTTTCTTCCTAATCCCTCCTTTTTCTTGTAGGGCCCAAACCCCTTCATCATGGCGTCTGCGGAGCGCTGTAATTAAGTTCCCTCAGCGGGTGCAGACGAAATATGGCCGCCAGATAATTTCCGACGAACTCACACTAGAAATCGCACCTCTCGTGGCACCTGCGTCGAATGGGCTTTTTTGCAATTATTATGCCACGTTTAACGAATTGTGTGACGTCACGAATGTAACTGCCTGAATTTTGTTCTGACAAACACAACGATTGATACAATATGTCAAATAAAACAATCTCTGGGGAGCGGAGCGCTGCCCCGTGGATTTTTGTCAGTGGGGGAGCGATGGCCCACCCATAACGTCCGGGAGACGAAGTTGGCATATATCACTACATCGCTCTGGTGAATGCAGGTGTGCAGGATAAGATGAAGACAATGACGACGACGACCAGCAATAGGACGATGAATGCTAGCCCGTACGCCAGCGTCTTCTGTTGACTGTCGCCATCATTGCGGCCCGAAAACGCGTAGAACATGTCGAACCAGCACGGACCGTGGCGAGGACACTGGTAAGACGGAAACCAGTGTACCTGCTCGTACCTACCGCATGCCGCATACAACACGATCCATCCATCAAGAAGAAACGAAAACAGAGAAAAGAAAGGGACAAAGGCGTCGCGAGTTAAAAATTTAGGCGCACAAGAATTTGCAACTTTCCGACAGACACTGGGAATTTTCGACAGAATTCCGACAGAAGTTGCAAATTTATGACAGAGTGCTCAAAATTTCGATTTTGCCCTAATTTTCCTCAAAATGGATTTTAGCACCAATTTTTGCATTTGCATTTGTATAACGACAATTTTCCGACAAGAACATTTTCCAACAATTTTCCGACAGTCAAAAATTTAGAAGGTGGAATTACACCACTGCCCCCGGCCGGCCACGACGCCGCTGGGGAGGGGAAAACAAAAAAGGTGAAAATAACGAGCACCAGTATGTTGGTAACTTAGTGCCACACACTTAGGCCTAAACAAAAGATTCTTGTTCTGTAAATCTACACCGTGGGCCATAAAAAACGTGGCACTTTACTTATGTCCATATCTTCACCAATTATTGGCTGATTTTTTAAATTTCTTGACTGTCACACTCTGCAGACAATTTGCAATAATGCAATTATTACATATTCCACCACACAGTAAATGCGTCTCTACACTACCCTGTGAAATATGAATGTAAGCAAAAACTAACGAGAATAACAAAAATTTAAAAAACGCTTCAGACCAACATTGCGATGAATAATTCGTATGACACTAGGCTGTGTTATACCCACACAGTTTAGTGTCATACAGGCCATTCACTGTAATGTTGGTCTGAAGTGTTTTTTTCAATTTTACCAAAATGTTTGTTATTAACGTTATATATGCATATTTCATTGATATTCCACAATGTAGTGTACAGACGCATTTACGGTGTGTTGGGACATGTAATAATTGCATTATTGCAAATTGTCCGCAGAGTGTGACAGTGAAAAATTATGCCTTGCCTTGCCTTGCCTTGCCTTTGGGGTGGGCAGGCTCTTACACCTGCCCAGCGCTGAGGCCGTATCAGTTCGGCCCAATGTGCGTCCCCAAAAGTAACCACAGGTTACAAGTAACGGCTATAAAGCCGTAGTCCACTATAAAGCCGAAACCAGCACAAAAGCACTGGTAACGTGTAGTAAATGTTCTCACGTATTTAATCAGCTCTTAGTACGCTCCTATCCTCCAGACTGTAGAAATCTTTCGGGTCATTGGAGCAAAGCCCCACCACCATGTCAAGGTGGCTGACCTCGGTGGGGGAAAAAATTATGAAAATCGATCAAAAATTGGCAAATAATATAGTGCCACGTTTTCTTGGCCCACCCTGTACATGGTCATATGCTGCGAGCTGCTCGCAGATAAAAGTGAACAAGTTACGTAACAGTACAAATATACAATCTTTAACTACAAAATATGCATACGTGCAAAAGTACCGGTATTTACATAAAAAACGCGTGGTTACCGGGACGGCAGTCTGGGTTTGGTTGGCGGCACGGCGACAAAGTTGACGGCGACACTGACGCTGAACTTCTGCTGCGGTGAGTCAGGATCGCAACTCAGCACCGAGCAGCGCAGATGCCATGTCGAATTCAGCAACCTACTCATATTACACATTATTATTTATTTGTTCAATTATGTCCACATGCAATGATGCAAAAATAGAAGCAAGAATAGTACAAATCCAGTGTTTCAAAATCTTCTTAAGTGCTTTGACGCTGTCGATATCATCGGAGCTTAATTTCATCGCATCCACCATTTGTAAACACGCACGAGAACGACGTCTGCCATAAACATGTTTAAGCAAATGTAATAAGACGGCAATTTTGACCATTTGTCTAGGCCTATAAGATTGCCGAATAATAATGTTTAAAAAAATGAACGAAATAAGCAGTTGCGTGAATCCAAATATATTTTAGCGAAACGAAAAGTTATCTAGAAGAAAACTGACAGACTCTCTCTGATGGGTCCGCGATGCCCGCCGAAAGGCCAAAAATCAATGCCAAAGGCCGACAGCAAGGGAGGGGTTCTGAGAAGAATGCAGCGAGCCCTTTTCCACCAACTAACAGGTTTGGGGGAGTGCTGTAAGCTCTCCCAGCAAAGACCGGGGCAGAGCCCCGACCGCAAACGCATTCTGGGCACAGAGGAGTCCAGAGAACCAGAAGCATCATTTAGGAGGCTGGGGATCTACAGACCCCCAAGGATTTATGATTTTATTTTTTTCCGTGTAAATTGTATTTTTGAAATGGCGTTACACTGCTACAAGAACAATACGTTATACGTAGACAGAGACCCCCATGGACCGCCGGTGATTTATTGAAATGACGCCATTGCAGAAAACAGCTGCAATTTTGAGGGAGCGAAAAAATACTGTCGGCCCGGTATTTTTTATTGGGGGCAATGTCCCCCCCCCTTTGGATCGGCGCCACTGGAAGCAAGTGAACAGCTGAGACGTGCGTGATTTTGGCGCCGGCGACGAGGTAGAGCGTAGTTTCATTTGACAGTCCGGCCTTGGCGTAAAACACATCGACAACAGCACGCGACGTGATGTTGTCACACAGACCCGTCACTGAGTCCAGATAGGTGAAACTCGGCGGACGTTTCACGCCCTCCAGCAGACCTGTAAAGCCCAAATTCCATTATATCAACTTTGCGACAAAGGTCTACCACTAAATCTACAAGCACACATTCTATATGCTTCGATCTGTTGTCCGACAAGGACAAGTCCACAATAAGAGCGGCGTGGGTTGAGAAAGTAGGGGCCGGAAGTTGCAAAGCGTCGGGAGGCAGCTGCAAATTTCCAAGGATTATATGAGTGCTCAAAAATTGAATCTGGTAGCTAAATTTTCTTCAAATTAGAGATTTTCAGCCAAATGACAACTTTTGTATTTTTGAAAGTAAATTTTCCCGACAAGAAGACAGGTTAAACAGGTTAAAATTTAGGGGGGAGAAGTATTGTAACATCACTTCGCTTTTACGAAATTTAAAAGTTCTGCTTATGAAAAATATCCAAAATAAAATTTTTAAAAAAGTCCGCGTTTGTCAATTTTTAGCATTTGAAAATGCTAAGTCTCAAATTCTCGATCTATGCTCGCGGCGTTCCCCAGACCCTTGTCTGAATTTGAGGGGAAAGAAATAATTGCAAGTGGGGAAAAGAAAGAAAGAGTGCAAATAGTAAAAACGTCAAAAGTTGGGAAAAAGGAAATGAAAAAAATGGAAAAGAAATGAAATGAAAAAAATGTCAAAGTCATTCCCACCCACGGAGCAAAAATTCTGGCGAGTTCACCCTGCAGCCCAAAGGTACAACTGCGCTATTTAGGTAGGTATAGCGATAGAAGCCACTGACGCCATTAATACCAAATACGTATCAATGATGGGACATTAGATATAAATTCACAGAATACATGGTAGACTGTCAGACCTGGCCAGACTTGATCTATAAACTGCTGCGTCTCGGCGGTGACGTCATGCCGCTGCTTCGGATCAGTCGCCGATGAACTGTCTTCGTCATCTGCTTCTTTATCATCTCTACAGCCCAGCGTCACTCATTACTACTCCGGGGCCCAGTTAAATATAATTATATTAGCAGTTTAAGTCAAAATTCCATTACGACGACTTTTGCTGAAAGTGGGGAAAGTTTCGGTGAAAGTCGCAAACACAAATCACGAAAGTCGCGAACACAAACCATCTCGACATGTTGAGGATGTTTGCGACAAAGTCCGTGACAAGTCCGCGATAAACCCGTTTGTGTCAGTCTGATGGAATTAAGTCTGTAACAATGCACGGGAAAAGTCTGTGACAAAGTCCGCGGAGTTTCATGGTTTGTGTCCGCAACAAAGTTGGTGTGATGGAATTTGGGCTTTACTGATGATTTGTGGCGAATGTTAATCACTGTTAGGCTAGTGCACGATTAACGTGTGCTATTAATCGCAATTCAAATTTTTAATCATTCAGCAGCACTAGGGTGATAATGAGTTTATCACAGATTGGACAGAAGCCCAGTTGTCACTAGAATAGCCAACCGTACTGGTTGTCAGTGATTTTCAAGGTCATCTAAGATCGACGATTTTCATGTCATTTGACTTCATATCAATGATCAATAGCAACCTATCTCGCACCGTTTAGCCACAATAGCGCGTAACGGCCTTCAAGGTCATCGAAGGTCAATGATTTCCATCTAATCCGACAGGGAGTATGCCACTTCCTATTAGTCATTAATAGTAACCTAGGAAGTGTCTCTCACCGTTTCTGAGATAAAATTATGGGCAGTTTTCCATTGAAAACGCACATTTTTCCTACCCCCTTCATTCAACCCTCAATTTAAAAATGTTTCCCTTGGAGTAGATGGCTGAATTTTTGCATGCCCAAGTTTAAAACACATAGCTAATTATTGGTCTAAAAGTATTCCTCTAGGTCCTAAAGCTTTGCCACAATATATCCGTTACGGACGGACGGACAGACAGACGAACAGACGGACGACAACCATGCCAATAGCTCGACCGTTACTTAAATACGGTCGGCTAAAATGGGCTACGTTAATTACCCCATTTACCTGAGTAGTGCGAATCGAATTATCGGGAAATATTTACCAAATATTTCTGTTAGATGACTGAGTTGAAGACATGCAGTTAACCTGAGTATAAGCGCCCAGTGCGACGCGTTCTTGACATCAGGTTTTCTCACGCGAGCGATGAAGTTAGACTTAGAAGGAACGAAGCCAGTGACGAAGTCTAACACCTCTTTCCTTTCACATTCACCGATAAGCTCAGTCAATAAGTCAATAATACACAAACTACGTGTGACGTACTAGATTTCATGACAAATTAAAAACTAAACAACGACTTCATCATTGCGCGATTGCACACAGCGCAAAGAGCAGAATTAGCACCGTAAATTGTCCGTCCGTCCGTCTGTAACATAGGTGTACTGTGACCATATACTGTACCTAAGTCGTGCTACTTGGAAATAAATTTCACATATAGGCCCCTAATTAGCTTAGTCCGTTCGCTCCTCGAAGCTCCAATATTCACAACTTCGCTCAGAGGAGAGCAAGTTAATTATTATTTTGAATGTTTGGCTGAACCTTACAGATCATGGTAGCAAACAGTTCTTTAGGAAGTCGGCAGTAAAAATTGTGTGATCCTAATTGGTGTCAGTGCCAGCTCGTGGCGTCAGTGGCGTAGACAAGGGGGAGGAGGCAAAGACCCAGTCCCACCCAATCCTCCAGACAAAACATAAGCATACCTTTGAACTGCACCAAATTTGCCAATTTCGTCAGTTTATTCTCGGGAAAAAATTAAAACTGTTGCCACCAGATCTCATCTTTTAAAGCTAAAATGCACCAAATTTATTTCGGTTAAGGCGCCGCCCCAAACCCCACTGGGGAGCTCACAGCGCTCCCATAGGCCCCTTAGCCGAATTTTAGGAGATCATACTTTTAAGGCAAAAAAGGGCAGTGAAAGAGGGGAAGACAGGAAAAAAGGAAGGGGTAAAAAAGAGGAACAGAGAGGAGAAGGACAAAAAAGGAGAAGAAGAAAAGGAAGACGAGGCCCTTCCCATTTGAAATTTCTGGCTACGCCACTGCGTGACGGATGAAAAGGCAGACTACTGACACAGGGATGCACGACTGCAGACATTCCAACGATATAGCAACTACACACCGGGGCTTCGCACTGAAAAATTAAACGTTTAAAAGTAAGCACAGCATCGCGATTCATCAGCTTGTACATATTACAGTTTAATATTTATATAGCTACCGACGGATGTATGCATATTCATTTTGTTCAACTCAAAAGATGCAAAACTATACCTGAGCTTAGCACAGTCGTCGAATTCTGACAGATTCAGCAGCATATGGCAGTTGGTCATCTCACTGACGGGAAACGTGATATTTCTCTTTGTCGTCGAGTTGCACAGTCCACTCACGTCTACAAGCACGTCCGACAATATAAAAGTAATGCAGATAAAACTACATGTCCCATTCTGTAACTTTATTTATGCAATCATGCTTCGGCTGCAGTCTGTACTCTGTAACCGACTAGTTAAGCCTATATACCGGTAAGTGAGTGAGTGAGTATAGTTTTCCTCATGACAGATCAACACAAAATACATGTAGGCTATTCAGTGCCATAATATACCGGTACGATACAAACTAAATTTAAAAGGTCTTTTGCTACTGTTTACATTACATCTGCAATGAGGTAAATCATAGATTGAGAATATTAATGCTACGAATTTTAATATTTTATTAACTTTATTTTATTCATCGAAATTAACGAATTTTTTAACGAAATTTCTGAGCTCTGTGTTACCAGGAATGTGCCAAAAAAATTTCTACAAAATTTTACAAAATCTGTTAAATTGGTGGATTTTCACAAATTTTAAGACACGAATTCCCAATCTACAAGACAAGCCGTGCGTACCTGTCTCGATCAGTTTCAGCTGACTGTTGCTATCAACGGCAGATGTCAGTTTTCCCGCCTTATTCGTTTTCCCAGATCCACTCACTACCGGCAGCGGCGTCTGCACCGTGAACGCTAAACACGTGACAGATAGACGGACAGACAGACCACGCTACATTAACAGCTGTCACAGTAGCCGGTAATGGTGCCGCTTATGTCTATAAACTGGGAAAGGGTAAAAAAATAACGAGGAAGGTAGAAACCAGAAAAAGCAAAAAATAGGAGAGAAAAAAACGATCAAAGGGGGTTTGCGATAGTCCCATTTTTTCACCTGTATCGCATATATGAAACCATGGACTTAAACTTCTTGCCTTAGTTCAGAAAACACAACACAACTATATTTCGTAATAAGGTACAAAATTCACTAAATTAGGCCTGCAACTTTTATGCGCAAATTTGTTGCTTTCTTGGGAACGACTTCCGCTTGCCGACAGATGTCGCATTGATATTTGTTATGAATATTAAGACATTTTATCATCTCTTCTTTGAGCTGCCCCTGCCAGTGGTCCACTCCATTCTGTTGCTTTCTCTGTCGATCAAGATGGCACGGTAACAATCTATAGTGACATTTTAGAGTGACAAAAATCTAGCAATGAACGGAAATCGAACGTTCTGTCTTAAACAAAACCACTAAAGTCATATATAGTGCTTATTGAATATCACTGGGCAAAACCGGCTCTTATTGAAACGTGAACAAGTTAGAAAATACACGTAGATAAATGAAATCAAATCAGATCAAATATACATATCTACAGCGCATCTACAATGTCTCTGATGTGCTAGAGTAGTGCTAACAATAATACGGTATCTGCAAAATGAAAATGTTTTCCACTGTTAGCTTGTTAGTTACGCTATTGTTTCAACCTGTAAGTTCACTGAAAAACACACTAATCGAATCGTTCAAAATTATACCAGGATTGTCGGGGGGTCGTATATGCTTCCTGCGTTTGGCACGTCGAGCAACGCTTGACCTCCGTCTGATGGCAGCACCGTCAAAAGTCTCAGAAGAGTGAAAATTTTCGTCATCGAATTCTGTCATCAGCGGATCAGCATTGGATAAAGAGGAGCTATCATCAGTAGTGTTGACCGTCGTATTGCATATTCTACAACACAGCAATAGCCTACACCGCATACAGCAGCAATAATAATTATAACTAACAGCGATCCAGTGGCGTAGCCAGTAATGTGAATTAACGGGAGGGAAGGAATCGCCTCCTTTCCCCTCCCCTCCACTTTCCCCTTTATTTTCCTCCCCTTCCTTTCTCTCCCTTTTTCTCCCATCCTTGCCCTCCCCTTTCTTTTTCCTTTTTCCCTCTTCCTATCCCCTACTTCCTTTAGAAGCAGGACTCCTAGAATCCAGCTAGAGGGTCTAAAGGAGCGCTGTAAGCTCCCCTAGCGAGATCTGAGGCGGAGCTGCAACCAAAATCCAATCCAAATAAACGGCAAGAAGACTGAAGCAATGTGAAGTTTGCGATGATCCGAAACCAATAACTGTAATGGTAGCTGGATGCACCCTGAGTGAAACTAAGTCGTTCAAGTATCTTGGAGCTATGTTCAATTCTGAAGCGTCGTGTGACGAGGAGGTCAAGTCGAGACTGGCTATCGCGAGACAGAGACTGAGCGAGTTAGTTCCAATTTGGAAGTCACGTACAGTAAGTAATAAACTAAAAGGTCGACTCATCAAAGCACTGGTATGGCCTATCGTCACTTACGGCTCGGAGGCATGGACATTGAACAAAGAATTATGCGAGATACGTTGAACATATGACGAACGAGGAGGTTTTAGGAAGGGTAGGCCAAGACAGGGGCCTGTTGGGGCAAGTGAAATCACGCAAACTGAAATACTTCGGTCACACAACGAGACATGAAAGTTTAGAGAAGGACATCATGCTGGGCATCATGCCCGGAAAACGTTGGCAAGGTGGTCAGAAGAAACAGTGGATCGATGATATCATTCAATGGAACGAGAGAAGCCTGGCAGAAATGGTAAGACAGGCGGAGAACAGAAAAGGTTACCGGTGCTTAGTTCATGAAGCCGCCTACGCTCGTACATCGGGCACGGCAAGCTGATGATGATGACGTTACAATTAGACACAGTAAACTAACAAACTAACAGGTTAGAAATAAAATACAACAAAACGTCGAGGCAAGGGTGAGGGAGCAGAGAAAGTGATTGCACTGCACCCTCTAACTTTTAGCCCATCGGAAAATTTTTTTCTTGTCAGAAAACTGTCTGCTAAAAGTAGACAATATGGTGCTGGAAATTGACATCTTGGGAGCATTTAATAGCAAAATTAAAATTTTAAGCAAATAATAATTTCCTCTCTCATAAATTTGCAGTTGTCTGTCGGAAAATTGCAACTTCCTACCACCCTACCGCCCCTTCCCTCATTTTTACCCCCAACACCGCTGTATGCAACATAATAATGTACCACAATGCACTAAAATGCACAATATTGTTGTTATTATTCCCAAAATACGAGAGTAAGAACATGTGACAGTAGACTGTTGAGCATACCCGTAAGCGCAGTGGTTGCGACGTCGATGTAAACGCAGCATGACGGCGAATGTCTTGTGGTCGGGGGCTATGCGGATGGGGTAGTGGAACAGGCCGAGGTAGGGTGAGTTCTCCCAGACCTTGCACGCGACGGGAAACAGCACTGGGCGATAGAGCACGCTACTGTCATTAGATCGATGTTTGCACCACTGAGCAGCCAATGAAGACAGATCGTGCTCCATCTGGCCGCCGAAGAATCCAGGGATACAGCGCGACTTGTCGCTATCATACGTCGCATTACAGTCCTTTCAAAGCACACATCGTTACAAGTCACATGCAGTTACAGCTACCATAAACGTCCGTCAACGTTTTTCTTCTGATAATTTCAACTGAACACGAGTTTTTAAAGTTTATATTTTGCTAACGCGTTTTATAATAGACGTTAGACGGTCAGCATGTAAATGACAGTGATTTAAAATTTCAAAAAAAGATCTGTGTTGCCAATAAAATATTAGGCCTAACGGACTGTGTACTTAGATCTACTAACTGATGTAAGATGACTAGAATTTAATGAATGTGAGAAAAACCGTATCTCAATTCAATGCCTTTAGTCAATATGTCAAACAAAAAAAGGATCACAGTTTTATTCAACGTGTAAAAACATTTTTTAAAAATCCTTTTCCATCAACGCGTTTGAACATTTAACATTTTTCCCGACGCTTATCACATCTATGGGTTAACTCAAACTAGAAACTCGCACTATCTGGCTATCTGGCATGTCAAAAGCACTTGGCCTATCTTAACTGTTCCCACAGGTTTACTATTTTTTTACCATTGAAACTACGAAACTCCGAAAAATTAGATATCAGCAGTAAAACAGAAGGCCACCCGGAGCTATCTCTCTCGCCGGGCGGCTTAAAAAATAGGAAAACCAAAATTTCTAAACGTTCCCCAGATGAGAGTAACCGAGGTGTGCCAATTTTCAGCTCAAAAAGGTCAAAGGTCACAGTTATGACTGGGGCTGCGCAGTTCGAGACGGACGGCCGCATATGTTGGCGCATCGACATCATTTCACAATAAAATATACGCTGGTACCTTGTCACAGCAGCAGTTAGCATCACACGTCTGTACAGTGAGGTCACACGGACACGGTGCCAGCTCCTGATATGCTACATCCTTAACGGCATGACTCGCTCTCGGAGCTGTGCACGCAACGACAATATTTACAATTAGTCCTAATTATCAACGCGCTCTCAATATTATAAGAAATTATTATTTAAGTTATTTATTATTAGTGCTGACGCTAGTTATATTAGCTAGTGCCAACCAGTGGCGTATTTAGGATTTGGCAAAGGGGGGGCCATGGCGAGCACGCGGAGCGCGAGCCTATAACGGGGGTCTGCGGCCGGAGCCCCCAGCGGGGTCCAGGGGCAGAGCCCCTGGTCGGGGGGTCAGGGGGGCGAAGCCCCCTGAAGCTGAAACACTTTTTGCTTCTGAA
>Ga0056128_1011190_pt1 | contig 11111 bp, 7 predicted proteins | sample WorMetLIZISLAND2_FD_71113 | JGI IMG/M metagenome (GOLD analysis project Ga0056128, IMG submission 71113) | Marine gutless worms symbiont microbial communities from Max Planck institute for Marine Microbiology, Germany - Olavius geniculatus... ... | reverse complement strand
TTTTGATTCTGTGGGGGGTCGAATTTTTGGCTTTCCCATAAGAAAGATAAGTCGCCGTTAACACAGGGCTTGAACTACCGTTCAGCCTGTGATACAGCGAGTTTTTGGCCGAAAATTGCAAATTTTGACCACCCCCCTCTCATTTAGCGCCCTCGTTCGGGGTGAGCCCCTTCGAATTTATGGAAAAGCTTTACGGTTCCTGAAACTAGAGTCTTCCGGGCAGCCGATGGTGAAGATTTGGAGATCCTACCTTGGACCGTTTTTGCCTGATCCACCCGTGTGACGGACAGACAGACGGACGGACGGACAGAATTGCGATGGCTAAGACGCGCTGAAAGCAGAGCTGCTTTCGCGCGTAAAAAGTGCAGACGCGGAGCATGAGTGCACTGGCCACTCTGCACTGTTCAACGGTCAAGTGCACACACTCAATCATGGTTCGAGACAAAGGCGACGACAGCTGCGAAGTGCACGGCTACTGGTCATCTTCTGACAAAGCCGCAAGCCTTGTCGCGGAAGCGGAAGAGATGGGTCAGTGAATATCAGCCATGTGCTGCTGATCAAAAAAGCAAAAGAACAAAAAAGGCACTGCTACCAGCGGCGTATAATTCCGCGCTGTAATAAAATAAACAGGACTTTCTTTGAAAACCGGTCCGGCGAACATCTGGGGGCAGAAAAATAATAATAGGTCTTGCGGGAGTCGGCTGATTACGCTGTGACGACACGGCGCCGTGACGCTTGTTCGCCTATTTGCAAGAATAGAGTATCTGCAATACAAATGTCGAGTAAACACGAACAACTGCAGTCTGTATTCTCCACCACGTGTAACGAACAAAACCTGCAACAGAACTACTTCATGCGTAATTCGAATACGCGGGAAAACTATGAAGGATCGCAGCTTCTTATCGTGCAGTAACGAGACCTAAAATAATTTGATTTTTCGACAAATTTACGGTTAGTGCATCAACTGCTTCTTGACTGAGACTGACTGTTACAGTGATTAATGCAACGCCGAGAAAAAAAAACTGTCGTTTATACATTTTCTACCTATATTCGATGTTGCCGTTATTTATCCGAGCAGAGATATGAGATCAAGAAACACGCGACAGACCTTTGATCATCATGAAGAGTAAAAGCAGATCCATCTTATTCTGTAACAACTCGAGAGACCATCATCTCCAATCGTGCATTCTTTCTTCATAAGATGCTTTCAAATATGTATTCTAATGACCACAAAATGGCACTGAAATCTTTCCAGCAAAAACTTTCTTTTTTTAAATCATGTGGAAGCTTGATCTCGATCCATAAAACTGAGCAATGTTTCAAATATGATGTCACCACTGGCTTGTAGACTAAATTGAGAACTGCTTGATTTTTACAATTATAACTCTTTGCTTTACTGTACTTTGCAACACTGCTGCTAACTCTTGAGGTCATTGTAAAACAGCACTCCCACGTCTTTCTCTGACATTGTCACTGCCCACACTTACACTGCAGTTAAATCGTAATCCAATCCGTAGGTTACCACTTTACATTGATTAATAGTAAATGTCATCCGCGACCTAAAAGCCTACAGTGTGAGTCTGCACTAATCCGAGATAACAGTTATCTAGGCCTACATGCAGCAAAGCACACGTATTCAATCAAATGCGTCCATTGAGCTGAAACATCTGTATACGAGTCACACTGAGTCTGATTGCTGCGTCGAGTTTACGGCATGCGGTTTTGTTCGGCAGCGACACATGCCAGAACCAGACACACATATCGCGTTCACGCAGTATCAGCGTTCACGGCGCAACTGACCGAAACTGACTGGTTCACTGCACTAACTCGACCCAAGGTGCCGACTGATGGGCGTACTTAGGCTACACTGCGCACCATCCAGTATCTGCAACGCGTCACTTGCCACGGGCAAACGTATCAATCTGCCGCTGATACGTGTGCGGTCAACTAATTTCGACGCGGCCGTACCCACGGCAATGCCGGGTGTCGGTAAAATGCGTCCGAAGCGTATGAGTTTAGTGCGTTTATGCCGACGGGTATCGGTATTTTGCGTGAAAGCGGCAGCAAAAATGCTTCTAAATAGGTACAATGCGTCTACACAAACTGCATCTTGCCTAGCTTACAAAAAAACCCTACAAGCAAAAATGCACATTAAAGTCATGGGCCATGCCAGCCAGGCCAGGCTAGGCCAGTAGGCTGTCATTTAAAGCTAAGGCCAGTGATGTCATTTCAGATGAAACAGGTAATATGCGTCTATTAAACGCAAAATACCCGTTGGTCCAGACGCGCCAGATGCAGACGCACCGGACGCATTTTACCGACAACCGGTTACGCCACGCCACGGCAAATAGCCTATCGGCGTTCTACGCGCAGACGACGTTAGTCTAGAGAGAGTGTAGCTTTATATCCGGTTTGCCAACAATCAGCTTCGTGGACACAGCTTAGATATGCCCGAATTCCATTACGCCGACTTTCACCGAAACTTCCCCGCGGGGAAAGTCGTGAACACAAACCATCTCGACATGTCGAGATGTTTGCGACAAAGTCGCGGCGGGAACTTCTCCCGGACTTTGTCGCAAAGTCGGCGTAATGGACGATGTAATGGCGAAGTTAGTTCAGCACATCGACTCTGGACATTTTACGATTTACTCCACTACTGCAGCTGTATCTGTTCATCGTCATTGGTATCTGCACACTGCAGAAGCACTTGACGGAGAACTGCCAGCAAAAGCCGGACCAGAAATACGTCTGCGTTCTATTGGTAGACGTTCACACGCCTATCGCATGCGATAACCGCGGGCTGAATTTGTGTGACCATCTTGAGCCTAGTCGTTTCTGAAGACCATGAATGGAATTTATGAAGCGCGTTGTTGTTGTAAAACGTCAATGAATTGCGCAGTAAATTTCGACGCTTTGATATCCCGTAAATTCGCGCTAATGTGCATCTTCGCTTGGAACAGAGACTTCAGTTGAACGCCAACGTCGGAGATTCAGTACACCGTTACTGGCGCGTTTGCCTCAGACTGTAATAGGGCGTTTACACGATTCAGCAAACGTCCAGCATTACATTTAAACACCCCATAATATTATTGTAACTACGTTTCCAACGAAAAAAAATGAAATTTTAATCAAGGTTCATAAACGTTTTTCTTTCAATTTTTAATACTCGTTAAACGGTGAGTATAAAAATTCTGTGATTAAAATGCATGCATTTGCATACAAAAAAACAATGTGTTATAAGAAAAAATAGTGACAGATTTTGTACGAGTAAATTATGTGAAACAAGATAATGTTCATACGAACACGGAGTGTGTCCAATGCATTTCGATAGTTAACAGTATCTGTCTATATGAATATAATCAATGAGCTGTTTAGACTGGTAGAAAAAAAAACAGTTTAACTTCAAATTGTACAGCAGCAATGATCCCTTCATCCTTCTCTATTATTTTAACTAAACAATAAACATTGTCAGTCACGAGACCATTCGATTCGTCACCAGGGCTTTACTATAAATGGTCCATCGTCACCATATGCGTCTATCTGGCACCGTTACGGAGATATGACGCCTCAAATGTTGGACGGACGAACGCACAGACACTCAGTTGATTTTATACTCTGTCCAATGCTATGCATGCATTGGACAGACAATAATGATAAACAATCATAAAAACATGACAAACGCGAGAAGTGAATTTAGTCAACAGTACGTAAAGTTACAACACGGCCACGCTTTTTATTCAACGTTTACGTTTACAAATTTTCCCCAGTGTAAATTACTGCTATTCCTCCCGCGAAGCGATGCCGACACTACACATTGGACGCAAAAGATATACCCGGCAGTCGCTGTTATCCCGACACTTTTCCAGATGCAACCGTTGCCTACAGCGCTCAGCGGGTGTTGTTCATTAATAAATTTACCATACGCCTATTTATGACGTATGGTCCATTAGAAGCATGTCATGCGATTAAACAAAAAAAACGAAAATTTATACAGCTCGTCACATAGAAAAATAACCTCTAATGCGCAAAATAGTTGAACTAACGTGACTGTAATTAGACCGTCAGCTCAACTAATTCAGAAATACTGTACAGTCTGTACAGCAAAGTTTAACTTTGGAAAAATAGTAATTACCTCGTCGCACTATCTGTCGTGCCTCTCGCAATCAGCCAATCACACAGCACAGAACGACTGACCGATTGTTATTGCATATAAGTATTATTTTCCGTTATTGATATTTTTTAGTATACAACTTCAAATATACCGCCGCGTTTCCAACTCCCAACGGATGTGTTGGTTCGCCGACCTTCAGACGTCATCTGGACAAGTGATTCTATATTGTTGTTCTTTTTTTGTTTTTTTTGTTTAATTTTTGTCTACCAATGTTTGTTTGGTGAAATAAAGATTATCATATATAGTCCCTGAAGTGATGCACAGTTCACGCCGCCGGGCAGCGTATGTGATGACGCCGGCGGGCTGACTGTTGACTGACAAAAGCTCGCATCCGTTATGTCAATCGTCCGTTATTTACAAACTTAACTTCTCCCTGACAGTGCAGCTGCTGCTATAGTGTACTATTGTCGACAGCTGATGCTGTCAATGATATAATGCAGGCGCCTTGGCAGTTGAAGCTGAAGACCAATGGCCGACCGCCCAAACGCCCACCCACAAGTGACAGGCGGCATGGAGCAGAACTCATGTCCTTGACTGACAAAAAACTCAAGCCTCAGCTGTCACGTGAGACGTTTTGGTGCTGCCGCTCGAAAGTTACCAACTTCACGACGTTGAACGTTAACCTTCGGTAGTACGGGATTCTAAAGTGCTGAAATAAGAAGTTTCAGTTAGAAAAAAAATATCCAAAACGCTGGCTAATTTTTAGTTGCATAGAATGTTACAAATTAACTAAAAACAGTAAAAAAAATTCTGCCAATAACACAGAGAATGTACCATAATGATAAACGCTACGCTAAACGGTATTCCAAAACCCGCACAGAGCCATGTCGAACTTACCGATGTGGGTCAGTCTGTTGACAGTTTAATTCCAAAGGCTGAAGCTGATCGCAGAGAAAATTGTACCTTAATATCCGCGAAGAATTCAAGAATTCAACAATCTGCGTCGATCACAATGTAACTGCAAAGTTGATTGCTGGTATATCTGATCCACAGTTGCTATCATTCAAATGTCACTCTTGCGCAGTGTCCCAATGCAGGCCTATTCTCATTCTGGTGATCACAGATCTAGGCAAAGCAGTCGTTCTTGCTCTCTCACTCTCACCCTCCTTCTTTTAGTTCTTCAGCTACTTCTGTTCACATTTGCTTTGCTGCGCTGTTATCTTTATAACTTTTTAGAACACCGCCACAAAATCGGTCGGCAACATTCATAATATTCACCCAATTTCTAATCCGCACAAATGAATATTCTGAGATAAGCTGCATGATGCTTGCAGTGAAAATAGTGTATAAACAGACTCACAAGTCAGGCATCCATATGATATCAGTAGCAAAGTTTGCTTCGTTCTTCCCAAACAGAAACGTCAGCAGTCTGCGAGCTTCGGAGCAGTTGTGCAGAGATACGGCGGCAGAGGCACGGCTATTTATACTGGCACGACAGGCCAGTTGTGGGCATGGCTGCGAGCGCAGAGCATCACGGGTGTTCCACCAACCAACCAATAGACGACGCTTGCATAATTGGACACGCGCAACGAACCAGCAGACGCTATAAGTTGATGTAACCGCACAGACTCAGTGTGCGGCGCAACAACATTTTTACCGGGACGGCTGACGGTAGGCCGTTGCCAGCAGCAGCAGCGCGCACAGCTGCTGTTGTTGCTGCTGCAGCTGTTTGGTGATGTCAGAAATAGACAGGCTTGCCGTGGATATGGATATCCATGGATATTACGCTGGCTCACCTACTAATTACATTGACTACTTATATGCTTTGTCTGTCTAGAACATTTCCCTGTCTGTCGTTTTTACTTTTGATTTTCTCGTTTATTTATGTTATTTAGTCAAATGAATAATCAGTGACATAAACATGTCATTATTTAGTTAGCCTAAATTAATTTATTAACACTATAGCAGCATCACATCTTAATCGCCGGTGCTTTAATACTTTTGGTTGGGCAACAGAAGATCTATCCATTTCTGGGTGTAGGCCTATTTGTAATTTTTTATCAAATGGTAACAAAATTACAAACCTTTTTGGCTTACTAACTAGCAGGAAGTAAAACTAAATGTCCTTTAAAAGCATCCACTTTACCCTATATCTGTAGGCGTACATGAATGCAACCATCGTCTAATAAAACAAGAATATCCCAGCTGTTGCTGAAGTGCACCGACCGTACCGCTTATATCCGAAGGCCAGCGTCTGACTTCGTGTCGCGGAAAGAAAGATGGTGACGCTGCTATATCGAATTCAGAAATAAACATAAATACGATGCGGTAAATCGCCGCACGTGGTGACGGCTGCAGGCAACAACATTGCATTCAAAATTGCGGTCAAACCGCTGCAGATAGAGAGGAAGTTGTCATCGTCCTATCCAAGTGTATTGTCGCCGACTTTGACGTACCATTTAGCTACAATACGTGCATTATGGACAGACAGAGGACAGAGAAACAACATATCGTACCTAACGGTCGGCCATAACAGCGTCTATAAAATTATGTAGATTTTCACGAAACTTGACATACTCAACTAAGATTGTACATTTCAATGCAAATGTGTGTTTATTATTCTACTTTATCTAATTTTTGTCAACAATTTCAACAGGGAAATATCTGCGTCATGTTTTTTCGGGGGAGGGGAGAATAGACGCTATAGTACTGCTGTATTTGGCAAAAAATTCGGAGCTACATGTAGGCGGAATAAACGTCTGTGGATATGGATATGGATGGGAAATTTCATATCCACGGCAAGCCTGAAAATAGAAGCCTTGCTGCGCTCAGACAGTCAGCTGCAAAAATTTAATGTATATATAATCTTGGGTCAGCTGCCGCGCAACCACATTCCCGAGTAAAAACGTATCAATCACTCACACGCCTTCCATTAAGCCGACGTCAGCCCATACGGTTTCCATTATACAGCCGGTGCAGGCCTCAAGGCCAGAAAACTTGTTTTTGGAACGTTTTTAAAGGTTTTTACTTTTTAGGCTTCAGCGTATGTACAACGAAGACGGGACGCAATTTGAAGACCCAGAAAGAACGTATCGTTTTTCTGCAGAGCGACTGAACTAAAAAATAACTATTAAAATGTAAAATCGCATCTAATGTTATTATAAATTGTAAAACAACAAAAAAACTAAAAAAAACCTATAAAACTTAGGTTTTTGAAACAACTATTCTAGCCCTGCGGTGCCCATATGTACAAGAAGCCTAGCTGTTGCTAGGGGTGGCAGAGATTATTGCCTGCGTCCGAAAGCTTGCGAATATGAACGTAATATTTTACTTTCTTGCATAACTTGCAAAAATTAACTTTTGGCCACTCCCTCAAAATATTAATAGTAAGCAATTCGCAATTAAGTATTTGGGTGCAGTTAGTACCACAATTTAGGGAATGAGGGCTTGTAAGTGGGCTGGAGTTGGTACCACAGTGTAACCGTCAGGCAAGTTATTTACGTATTCAGACATTTTTTTCGGTAAGATGCACCGTTTAGCCGCAATGCATACGTATCAGACGGACATAACAGTGTACTCAAAGCTCGACCTTACGGTCGGCCAAAAACTACTAGTGACTGACCGGCAAATCAAGTCATGAGTTGATTTAAATCATGACTGAATCTTCTGTGGGCGATCTGTATGGCAAAGATTCAATGCTGCCTGAACGGTGCACGACGCAATGGACTCCGTCGCCGACATCAAAGGCGCTGCCGTGACACATAATATCTTTATAATATCTGATCTGTCTCACACTCTCCCTGTAATAAACTTGATAATTGATATAGATACATTTACTGCAAGAAAAAAAACGCTATTGCAGCTGTACGCTGTAAATTAGTTAGCCTTATTAGCCTTATACTGTCTGCTGCTGCGGTCACTGCCGAGTGCCGAATCTTACGTCACAGCGACTTTGATTAGCTACTTGGTTGGTAGGCGACGCTCCTTTGGTGACGGTCTCTCGAATTCTTAATGAGGTAGCGCTGACAGACGAGACAAATTTCCATCGACGTCGACGGACAACGGAAAACCGTTGAGTCTGACACAGGCTTTATAGCTTGTAGGCCTACTGCTTTTTGCAATACTCCAAACTAACTGATATACTTCTAGCGCAGCGCCGCTATGGTAATTTGGCAGCTGGAATTAATAACCAAAAATAGCATACTCGTTTAGTGCATATGGTCGCTATAGGTCGGACAGCGCAGCAAAAATAACCAGCAACAAATAGCAGCAGAAACCGCTAATGAATAGCGCGGGAAGAATTAAGTCATCATCTCGCGAGCCAACGAAGCGCTGTGATTAGCTACAATAAATCTGACCCTTGTATACTATCCAACGAAAAAATTTGCAACACTTATGCAAGATTTTAGAAAATAAAACATTTTACGTAACAGTTCTATAAACTGACTTAATTTTCTGTTTATTCTTTACACCGTGTCGCGACTTGCGAATTATAACCAACCACAGAATTACTGTGCGAACAAACGTCGCGTCTTATTTTTTCGGTGTTCCCGTACATAGGGTACACCGAGAAATATTGACCCATGCACTCACGCCACTTGAACAAGAGTCATCGCACAGAGACAATTGTTGCAATTTGTCACCGTCACTGATTGACATGCACTACCTCCTATACAGCGTGTCTCGGAAAAAAACAGTCAAAATTGTTTTTCGTCATAACTTTGTCAAATTTTTACTAACTTTAATAATTTTTGGGATGTTGACGGCTAAGACGATAAAATTATGTAAGGTGCACTCATTTTCCACCTCACCTAATTTACGTCAATGCACTACCACCATGTGAAACACAGAAGCTCCAAATTGTTGCATAATGCTGAGTTGTTGTCTCAAGCAAACGCTGTAACGAGTTATTTAGGTACAAAATACACTAAAATGTGAATTATTTAACAAAATTATAAGTTTGTATAACAACTTGCTTGCAAATTAGAATTTATGCAAGTGTGCTCCGCATACAAAGACGCAATGGCTTAGATGCAATGCCAATAGTTAATAGCAGAATCAACGATCGACTGATCAAATGCATTCACTCATCGATTGGACGTGTTTTAAACTCATCAGTCAGCAATTTTGTTGTCTGTTGCTTTCAGCATAAAATATTTAATACCTCAAAATTATTAAACCACGTTGCACCCTCTGTCGAATTGATGATGCAAAGGTGAACCATCTGATACAAATAATCACCGTGAAATGTAACAATTTGGGGCATCTGTATTTCACATGGTAGTGCGTTGACATAAATTAGGTTCTGCTTCACGATTCTGCTTCCCACGTGATCAAACAAATTACGCTTCGCATCTGGCTTTGACCAGCATAGATCAGCAGGATGTTTGTACCGTAGAATATATAGCCTACCCTATGATACAGTAGCGGCGTCGTGCAACCATAAATTTAACCATGATGTCGGCGCGATTGACAGGCAATCGCTGTCAGCCTTTGGGTGCGGCAGTTAAACTGCAAGTGATGCCGCTATAACGCCGCTACTGTATTACAGGATAGATAATATACTTAGCAGTATAGGGAGACAGACATTCCCCTCGGCCGGTCAATCGCGAACGTTTCCCCCCTAAGTTAGTAACAACATAATTATCAGAGTCAGCGCTAAGCCTGAGCAGAAATTTTTTTTTGCAACGCCAAAAGCAACTCCGTCTTTAAAGTGTCGTCGCCGTTGAGTATTTTTCAAACACAATGACTCTTAGTAAGCGCGACAATTAACAGCAATTAGGGATGTAGGACAACGCGTCCATGAGACGACTGAACTCGACTCGATACAGACTGAACCGGGCGAGTAGAAGTAGTTAGCGCACATATTTTACGTACATAAAAAGCAAAATTCCATAGATTGTAGACACTCTCCTTGCTGTGACAAACACAGTGCTTTGAGTGGCACTATGACGCGGCCGTCAGCGGCTGTTACTTGAGAAGTTGAGACTGGAGACTTCTTGACACTTGCACATTGTTTGACGTATTATTTAGGCTATTGATACTTACAGTTTATTAATGTAACACAAATTAGGCCTATTTGATGTTTGCTGCATTCTTTCACCATGCTGACATTAAAAATTATGCCAATGTCTAGCGCCGCTCGATTTTCATGCAACAGTATAGGAAGAAGGGGGAACGTCCGGGTATTGCAAAAACTGGGTGGGGAAACGTCCAGGGGGAAGATGTTCAGGGGAAATGTCATACAAGTGATGCCGCTATAACGGCTACTTTGATGTTGTCAATAGCCGCTGGGCACACGCGTGATTTATGTTTGACTGGACAATGAGGGCACCACAATCTCTCGGCAAAACAGTAAAAGAAAGACACAGAGGTAGTCAGAATGCACACCCATGGACCCCTTGACCCCTTAGGAGTCCGTAGTTTACTAACCGTGGTCGTCTCTCTCTCTCTGTCTTCCATCCTTTGTCTTCTTCTTTGTTGCTGCTGTGATATGTAAATATATAAGATTCAAAAGCACGGCTCGTGTCCACAGCGCAGCGTGCTTCATAGATACATTGCGATTGAGGAATAAATTGCACTAAGTATGGTTCAAGCGCTTTTACTCGTAAATTCATCAGTGGACACCTTTGAGCACTGTTGCCGCAGTCACAACCTAAGGACTACACCGCATGTAATGCGTCCAATAATAACTAACGCGTGGGGCCGTGGGCACTGTTTCCGAAAGTGCAATCTCAGGCAGATAGGGGACAAGAGGTAAATAGCGGGGGGGGCTACACATCCAACGAAATAAGTCACCGTGAAACCACGCAGAGCTGCATATTGACGCATTCATCGACCTCTTTGTCTGCCGCAATTCCCCGACTTTGTTTTGCCGCGTCATGCAGTCAGACCTGTATCTGGTGTACATGTACCTAGCTGGGTGCCATGACTTACTGATAAGGTGTTTGTAAACGATCCAGCAAACGTCCAGCAAATGTATTCAAAATACACGTGCTAT
>Ga0056128_1011189_pt1 | contig 11111 bp, 8 predicted proteins | sample WorMetLIZISLAND2_FD_71113 | JGI IMG/M metagenome (GOLD analysis project Ga0056128, IMG submission 71113) | Marine gutless worms symbiont microbial communities from Max Planck institute for Marine Microbiology, Germany - Olavius geniculatus... ... | reverse complement strand
GTTTTTGTCTTAGCGTTTTATTTTTTGGTTTTTATTTTTTAGTGTTTCTACGTGTTTTTATCGTGTTGTAACGTGTTCTTGAAGTGCAGTTTGCACTTATACCACGCTAATCAGTTCGTAATGATGATGATGATGATGATGTGCATTACGTCTCTGTCGCAGACTCGCAGTACAACTGTCACAACCTGTTCGTTTGTTCGTTTGTGCGTCGTTTTCAGAATCGACACATTCATAGTATGCGTGCTGAGAAATTTCTCGTGGCAAGCCATCAGCTGTGTCGACTCGATACGGCCGCCGTGTCTCGTAAACTATAGGACTCTATTACGCATCGATTTGTTCCGCGTGATGCTGAGCACACGAGCGTCTGTATTGTCGACACGTTTAATATCTTCTGTCAGCAGTCTGCAGTCGCAACGGTCAATGGAGATGGGCGACAGTCGTTGGTCTTAAATGCCGATAAGCACTTATCTATCTAGCCTAGTATTCAGAAACATTAGTGCAATCAAATGGGCCTTTCTGCGAATGGCATACGAACTTGAAATGAAGTTTAACGTTCGAACATATGCGATCGTTAAACTTCACTTTTCAGCATACGACTGATTTATTTTCACTCGCAACTTAGGCATATGACAGGATAGTCCGCTATAACACTCGAGTCAGTGTTTAACTGTTTAATGTTTATACGAAATAGAGACTTCGTCCTCCAAGCACCAAAGCACGTAGGCCTATGGAATGTCCGTACTACGGACCCTAGCATCGCATTATGCGGAAAGGCAAAAAGCTTGGTCTATACCAGATTTTGCAGGTGTTCTTGGCCAAAAAGCACAAAACACATAGATATTCTTGTATTGTTCGCTGTGGCTAGAAACAGTGTTTGTCTGTAAGAGGATATGTGTACTTTAATGTAGAATAGGATTAAAGTACGTGCATATTTTAAAGGAAAATAGTAAAGCCTATAATGCATATCCTCGAACGTTGGCTCGATAGAATGACTCCCAATAAATACGAAGGCGTATGTTGTCACGTGGTAAAATTTGACCCCGGGGTTATGGGCAAATCTCTTGATGTAGGAAATCGGGCGTCAGTAAAGTGCGAAGCGCGTCGACTGATAATGATGATGATGATGTTGATCGTCTGCGCCAATCTGTGATCTGCCTGCGACACGTGCGCCCTGCCTCTGCTGGTGGTCTCTCTCTTGCTCTTTCTCTCTGGCGCCTTCAACTGGCCGCGCCTCTAATTACTCGGCGTCGCTGGGCGTCAAAGATGACGCGGGGGTCGTGACCTGTGGTTCGTAGGTCGAACGCTATTCGGTTACGGCGTCTGCATGCAGAGCGTGCGTCATGCCGCCAGCCCAAGGTGACGTCGGCTGTATAGATGAACGTTCGTTCAGTGAGATCAACCCCTGCAGCAGCAGCAGCAGCAGCAGCACGGGCAGCGTGAACAAGTCTACTGCGACTGATGTGCACGGTCAGTCAGCTGACTACATCCATTTCCACCGCGTCGGAGCGGAACTGATGGCGCCTGCCTTGCCAGTGTCACATCAAAATGTGTCCCCATGAAAGATCCGCCCTGGGAGAGATAATCACGGAATTGATATGTTTCCCTTTTATTAAAATATTGCCGGCCCCATAGAAATGTCTCCTCGTTATAAGATCGCCTCCCAGAAAAGTCTGCCCCCAGCCGACAATTTACTGGTAAAAATCCGTCCCGCTCGGGCGGCCGCCGGGCGTGGCAAATTTTTGCCGGTAAATTGTCGACCGGGAGAAACTTTTCTAGGGAGAGGCGATCCTATAATGGGACACCGGCCACGTCACAGACAAATTATTAACCTCAGTGCAAGCGTCATAGTCGACCCCTGCAACAGACAGTCAGTCAACCTGGACTCCGCCGACCAGCTAAACACGTCGATGTATACCGAGTTACAGCAAGACGGCCATCCGTCTTGGAAAGCCGTGTCTGTCTCGGCCTAATGCGTGCCTCATATATACACTTACACTGCTGCTGCAGCTGCTGGCTTGACCGTAAATTTGTCATTCGATCTGACGCTCGGCAGAAATGCACGAAAACTCGTTAACTGATGAGTGGAAATGTCTGCGGTAAAGTAAGTAGGCCTATATGCAGGCCTGCCAACCCATTTCTTGTATATCTATTCAAATCATATTCAAAGTGATACTGAATGGTATTGTTTATAAACAGCGCTGAGTGGGTTCGCAAAGCTATGTCGACATTTTTAAACATCGCTTTCAATTAAGTAGGCTAGGCCTACATGAAAACAGTGACGAGTAAAAATTGTTGTTAAATCGTCATGCAGTGATGCTAGACGGATGATGTTATGCGCGAAAACGATCGTATACGTTCTCTGTGTGAAATTTCAGTCACAGTTGAAGAGTCGAGCTATGCTAATCAGATTCAACACATGCAGGCCTGTGCACACACAGCACGCGCTTAGCACATTGAGGCGTGATTAGCATCGGAACATGTATAATAGTGCGCTATGTCGCCCCCGGGCTCGACATACGGCAGCTAACAATCGCTCAGCGGCATCAACAAAGAAATCGACCCGATCTGCACACCGCTATGATATTACCGGCCACAATATACACGACAGTCACTGCTGTCAACTCGTCCCAAGTCGCCCCGTGCCGTTTAATTTCTAAATATTTCAGCGACATATGGTTAATTGTATGGGACATCTGTGCTGCGCTATATAAAAATACTGCATGGGTCGTTGTTATCTACTAGGCATGCGGGCATTCATCCTTGTAACGGTGCAACTCTGTGCCAGCCATGGTCACCTATTAGTGACCGCCGAAGCGTGTCCGTTGTCATGTATCAGTTGTCACATTGCATGTGTTTAAATGTACCCTTGCCGAATGACTTCATGTACTAAGTGAATACTGTGCATACGTGATGAGTGCTTATTTGTGATCGCAGTGTTACGAAGACTCAACGTTGTTTTTGAGCGTGTTCGAGGTTATTTACAGTTACTGCAATTAGCGCTTTATATGAATTACACTTGCTTGCTTACTTATTTCTCGTTCGTATATATGTATAGTATGCCCGGAGAAAAAGCGACCTTTCCTATATTTACACCACACTCATTTTGCACCGGTAATGTTTTTATTCACAATATTTTGGCTGCAGTCGTGCTCTACAAAACAAACGACGGTGTAGCTAGCTGAGTGAGATTTGAACACCATTGCGCTCTTGTAGGCCCTAACGCTTTCGCCCTGTTACACCACATTAGCAATAATTGTCGGTATTGTTGCTATTATTACTAGTATTATAGTTTCATTACTAACACTAAGCAGCTTATTTAAGCATGTGTATTGCCGTGTCGAAGATGGCAATTTTAGACGATCTCTTTTTAAAACAATAATATACCTCAGAAAAACTCGCTAATTGTTGTGAAATTTTACGTGAGATTGCGAAGAGATGGCCGCTATAGCTATAGAAAATATTAATAAAATAAGTATCAATCTCGGTTCACGGAGTTATCGTGGCATGTTTAGAGGAGGAGATCGAGGCGTTTTCCTGGGCATGGTGCAGCTTGCGGTACTGCTGGGATGTATAGTTAGACCGCGCGGCGTTTAGCACTCTGTCAGTCGCAGGGCGGTTCCGCTTAATTGCTAAATTAGCATGCGGTCCGTGCGTTTCCGTGCAGGCCGTCTCGCTTGCTTCGTTTCCGGTCGTGACATTTAGCCGGGAAACCCAATACTCAGCTGCATAATGATGCTGATTGGCTGTCGGTTTACACGCCACGCACAGAGAAAAATAGAACAATCCATAGGCCTATTTGTGACTTGGTCGATGTTCGATGAATGATTATATATAGATCCATCTTAAAGCTGTCGCAACTATTGCAATAAATCGTCAAGGATGAAATGACGTTTTCCTGACATCCAGTATTTGCTTTCGGTTTAAAGGATCTGACTACTTGTACTTCTTACCACTGTCTCGGTCTTTTTCTCAATATCTAGGCCTATTGCAATGTTCCGTTCTGAAAGTCTGGCTTGATTTAGATCTGACTGGAGTAGTTAAAAGGCATCACACTGTCACACATTTTTCTCGGAGCAGAAAAAAAGAACATGATCACATCGATCGGACCATAGGTGTGACTTTTTAGAACGGCGCCTCGGTTGAGAATGAGAACTTGAGAAGTCGCCGGCGCATCGGCTGCTGCATGGGACGCGTTACGACGGCTTCTAGGTGCAGGTGTGTCAGACGATATCGTAGATCGGATGACTCGCCACAAGGACCGGCCGTGCGCTCTGATGTCACAGCGATGATGCCACATGTGACGCCGAGCGACACAGAGAAGGAGAGATACGTTTAGTTGGACCACACAGACTGCTTATCTCTGCACGCACTGATTAACTTAATACTGGCGTTCCGTAGGCCGACTGTGGTGTGATGAGCGCACCCAATGCCTAGATGCCGAGTTTGGCTGTCACAAAATGATCCGTCCTCAATACGTTTATTTCGTTTAGTTTTTGGTTTCCATCGGCTTAGGAAGATTTGTGGGATATGTCCGGCTCTTGGGTTTCGAATAACGCGATCTGAGCTCAGACAGAACTTACGCTAGATTGAAGAAATCTGTTTTTGTTTTGTCTCTGTTCAAGTTACCTTTATTTTCTTGTTGTTGCATGAAATTTGTGTTGATTGTCGACGTTTATTTTAGGCGTCTCGTATATGCTTAAATATGACCAAAAAGTAAACAAAACTCGTGTACGAAATAAAGAGTGACATGGAGATGGGGACGGCGGTAATACCGCAGTAACCGCGGTAATTACCGCGGTAATGGGGACAACTACAACGTCATCCGTAGATAGATTTTGATTAAAGACGTATACTTGTGTTACTTACATACACGGGCCTATATCTTCTGCAGCTAGAGTAAAGTCTACATATTGTATTTAGTGAAGTGAACTGAACGCTAGTCATTTATTGTGATGCTATTAATTTGCAGTACATTAGTAACCAAAAGTAGTAAAGTGTGCGAATAATTAGCGGCAATCATTTTCATCCTGCCATCAGAAGTGACGTCTTCAAAGTGCTTGCAAACATTTAAGACTAAACTTAAGACTTATTTGTTATCTTTGTCTTTTTTCCACTATTGACTGTGAAGTGACTGCAATGTCCTAGGCATTATTTTCACTGTAAATTTCATTGTATCGTATTGTATTGCATCGTCGTTCGTTTGCTGCGTGTGTGTGTAAGGTGAAGAGCGAGTGAGTCGTGGACGGATGCAGTCATGCGTGATGAGGACATGGTGAGGCGGCTGAGCCGAGATGGTGATGTGATCGTCGTGGTTGAGCTGCTGTTGCTGCTGCTAAAGTCTGTCGTCCCTACAGCTGCCGGGTCAGTTGTCTGTGCGCAGTCATGCCTCTGTACTACGACTGGGTCTACCACGGCGGTCAGCTGCTCCGCGGTCGGTCGAGTGCCGGTCTCTCTGCCGCAGTCCACCGTCACACTAGACCTGGATCACAACCACATCAGTCTCCTGACCAACGTCTCGTTCAACCGTACCCTGCCGCTACGCCGACTACAGGTTTGTACATATTTAAGATGAAGCAAAGACCGAATAATTGCTTTAAAACGTGGAACTGTTGATCGTTGCTGCCACCTGGTGAATCGCAAATGTGTAACTGCAAGTTTTGGCTGGGCGTTTACCCCAAAATTTTTCCTTGCCTTAGGAGCTACGGACCCCCATCTGACACGATGTGTCCTTGGAGCCCACAAGTGTAGGTTTACCTGCGAAATGACATCTATCTGCGGAACGGTTTAAGGTTGCAGGGTGCACGAATGTAACGGACGACAGGCAGACAGACAGCGCTACGGAAAATGTGTAGACGTAGGCGAAATTGTTTGCTTTAGAGCTTTAAAACTGGACTTCGTGGTCGTCAAGGCTTGCGTTTATTACTGAGCATCCCCTGTCGCCGCAACAAGAACTTTGGACACTCTGCCATCAGAAGTAACGTCATCAGTGCGTCTCCGATCATTCGAGACTAAACTCGAGATCCATCGGCTTTCGACTTCTTTTCCATAAATGACTGTGTAGTGAATGAAGTGCTAGGCATTTGTCACTTTAAATTTCAATGTAATGTATTGTAATGTAAAGATATGCAGCATATTAATGCAATACATTGGTTTACATTGACAGGAGCTAAACCTGCAAGACAACGGTCTGCTCCACGTAGAGTCCGGTGCGCTGTTGTCTCTGACTGAGTTGCGGGTCCTGCGGCTGGGTCGCAACCATCTCTCCTCGCTGCCGGCCGGTGTCTTCGCCGGCAACAGGAAGCTGTCGCTGCTCGATCTCCATGCCAACTATTTCGCCGTGCTTCCTGACGTCGTGCTCCATCATCTCCACTCACTCAGCGTTTTCAACGTCAGCTTCAATCACCTGACCGATGCCACGCTCGGTCCAGGCTTCCGATTCACCACACAGCTCGCGCATCTCGACCTTTCTGGTCAGTACATACATGTATAGGCCTACTTGTCCTCATCATCGCCGTGTTTTTACGCGCGATAGCAGAATGCATCGCGCGTTTTAGCCATCGTCTAGGCGTCTGTCCGTCCGTCCGTCCGTCCGTCCGTCCGTCCGTCCGTCCGTCACACTCGTAAGCTGTGTCAAAACGGTGCAAGCTAGGATCACGAAATCTTCATTGTGAACCGCCCCAAAGTCTCTAGTTTATCGTGACAAAATTTCGTGCCCCTGGGTGAAGGGTTTCTCTCGAACGAGGGCGTCAAATAGGGGTACGTATCCCCTAAAAAGCTGTTATTTTGCCGCTATTGGCTCTTCTAGTGTAAAAACAATTGCAGATAGGTATAGACATGTTGCTTATCATAACAAGCACTGGTCACGGCTTTTTAACTTTATCAACATCGATGACCTTGAACTACCTTGAACCCCCGAAAGGGGTTTTAGTGAATTTTTCGCAATTTTGGCTGCAGCGCACATTTCAAGAGTGAATTGCGACGAAATGCCTGAAGATAGACCATGATAACCTGCGTATGAAATTTTCAGATTTTAGCAGTCCAAGCTCAGACCCCTTAGGCTCGAGGAGGCCTGCGCACGCGAGCGTAAAAGAGGGGTACCCCTCTAAAAAGTGGTTACCGGTATTTTACTGATATTTTCTAGTCTAGCATGAAAACAGTTACAGTTACGCACAGACATAATGATTATGATAACAAGCACTAATGACGAGCTTCTTAGGAGTGTCAACATCGATGACCCTCAATGACCTTGAACCCGGAAAATAGGCGTTTTTAGTAATTTTTTTTGCGATTTTGGGTTGCGACACACATTTTAATAGTGAATTGCGTATACAATTATTATTATTTTATTGCATGCTGTACACTAATTGTCAAAGTGGCGGGACCGCTGCTATCGCGCGTCATGTCAGCTTTGCTCAAATTACTTAATTGTTATACTTCCGTCATCGATAGGTAGTGGACGGCGGAGGCATTACTTTTGCTCCTGTGCGTGCGTGCATCACACAGAGTTTTGTTAGCACAATATTGGAAGCCTCCCCGCACACGTGACTGAAGTGTGTACGGAAGCGCTGAAACAGAAACAAACCGAAAATGAAACGGAAACAAAATTGTTGTTTTTTACTCTTTTTGTTACTTTCTGCTTTATCTCGCACATGCGGGCAGCTTTGGAGTATTTTGTGGAGAATTTTACCAAACTCGAGAGTTATTGCAAGGCAGGCATTTGCAACGACGCTTTGGCACCAGTTACGAGATAAACTGCATTTTAGCACTTTAGCAGACGATGATAATCAGCTTTTTTCCCCTTTTTCTGTTTATGTGCAATCTCTTCTTTAGTTTCTTTCCATTGAAGCTATATAAAAGATCAATTTTCTAAACGTGACGCGTATCAAACAGTGACTGGATTCACCAACGATCAAAACTGATCGCGGCTGGGCGACGCCCATGCAGACAGATAGAAGACGTCTGTCTCTATATCGCTGGCGGCGATTGAAATATTCTAATTAACCCGTTCGCCACCCGCGGAGTGAATCTGGAAGCGTGATGGAGTGAATTGAAGGAGGATCTTGACCTGATTGACCTTCAGCGTGGGCGTAAACAGTCAAGCCGATTGTGAGGCTGAGCGCATGCTATGTGCCGTACGTATAGCAACCTGATCGGGTCTCGTAATGCGTCCAATCAACGCGCTAAATTGACCGCAGAATGTCATCTGCAATTTGACCGCGCATGCGTCTTCCGTCTATAATACGACACCTGTGAATGCCAAGAATGATATCATGATTGATGAGCTGTATATGATTCAGTGAAGATTCAGGCTTCTGTGAATGTCCGCTGGGGTATAACAGATCACAAGTGCCTCATCTTTAGATATAAACTGAATGTAGTCGGTCTGAATAAATAAAATGAAAAGGCTTACTAAACGTCAGACGCATAGGTAATAGGTTATGGTGTATACGTTTGTCGTGCAAATAGCGTATCATTGTCTATTATGATACTATTTTAGCTTATAATAAGAATTTGACGCCAAACATGATACATGCGACTAGAATTTTTTTTTCGTGTGATTTTCAAAAAAGAGAAAATGTTGCATAAGCTTAAATTGTTGAAGCAGTAAATATATTTCGGTGAATTTTTTGGAAATTTCGTTTATGAAATAAAAAGAAAGAGTAATGTTAATAAGTTTCCAAGGGTAGATCGACGTTACAGCATCGTTTGACTATTAAGTTCGTCGAAGGAGCGTATTATCGTGAGTTAAACAATATGAGTACGAGTAGCGGAGTTCGGAGTAGACCCGTGCGTGTTTAATTCCGCGGGCCTTAGACGGCGTAAACGCATGCCTGTACCTTGGATATTTCGACGGTCGCTGGAGCGAGGATAATTATAACGGTACACTAAGGTAGAGAAGAAGTGAAAAACCTGTGTGCAGCGGTGCGTACGTAATGCGTTCTGCAGTGTTCTCGGCTGCCGCTAATTTCCCGCCTGGTGGCGCCAAGTCGTGCGGCTGCAGCGACTGCGTGCACGAGTTGGTGATGACGAAAGGGAGAGGCGACACGGTCGTCGAGCAGTAGAAATTGTTTCGACGGCGTTATGGACAATTCACACCTACGACGAAACTCAACTCTTGTGACTATGGGCGACAATGCAATGACGTCATTAGCATTGTGACGTCACGCTGCTAAGCGCAGACCACGCGTTGTTTGCTAGCCGCTTGGCTCAGCAGTTGAGTTGGGTTGAGTCTCGTCGGCGTCGTAGATGTGGATTGGCCATTAGACGGATTTGAGAGACACGCGGGGCGCGGTTCTGCACTGGGTGAGACGTGCGTGCACTGACGAGATCACAGCGCGTAACAAGCGCCGGCAATTTGCGGCTCTAGCACCTAGCTTCTCGGTACAAAACGGCTGCTGCTGCTGCTGCTGCTGCACTGGCTGATTTGTGCAAAATATCCACGGATACACCCATGCGTTGGTTTCTTTCGGCATGTGCACCGTCGTCGTCGTGCATTCGACGTGCATCGCGCAATTCGCAAATTTTTCGTACAGGTCTACTCAAAAAGTTGTCCTGCGACGATACCGCACTGTACCAGTTACTTCGCAGCTCACAGACCTTGCCTTTAAGTACGAGATGATTAGTACCTATAGAATATGGCCGGCAGGTTTCACGCCATGAGGTGTTTTATTAGTATGCTACAGTTTGCAGTGGCAATGGTGCAGAACATTTGTAGGCTACAGACAGAGCTACCTCGCCTACATGTACGCTTTATTTTCAGATGGAAAGATTTTTTTCAGTTCAGTGTGACCAAGTGCTCCTCGCGCAAATCGTTATATTGCTCGCACTCGCAGTAAAATATAACGAGTAAGTTGGTTGCAACGAAGTTAGTTTTCTTTCAGGAAGTGTAGCCTATAAGTTCTGCTTATTTGATGTGTCATTAACTCGATTTAGATTTACTTACTTATCCGTTGTGCATTTGACGAAATGAAAAGTACGTTTTACTATAAAAACATAATTAAGATTGACTCACTGAGGCGTATACGGCATGTAAAGTAAGTTACGTTCTTATATTTAGCGCTTACAAACGTTTTTCCTTTAAAACTTTTCGTAGCAAAACTCATCTTAATGTGTTTTTACGCGCGAAAGCAGAATGCTTCGCGCGTCTTTGCCATCGTCTGGACGTATGTCTGTCTGTCTGTCCGTCTGTCTGTCACACTCGTGAGCTGTATCAAAACGGTGCAAGCTAGGATCACGAAATCTTCACTGTGGGTTGCCCCAAGGGCTCTAGTTTATCGTGACAAAATTTCGTGCCACTGGGTGCAGGGGTTCCCCTCGAACGAGGGCGTCGAAGAGGAGCACCCCCTTAAAAAGACGTTATTTTGCCGTTATTGGCTCGAATAATGTGAGAACGGTTGCAGATAGGTACATACATGCTGTTTATCATAACAAGCACTGGTGACAGGCTTTTTGGATTCATGAACATCGATGACCTTGAACGACCTTGAACTTCTCAAAAAGAGGTTTTTAGTAAATTTTTCACAATTTTTAAATGCAGCGCACATTTCAACACCGAATTGCGACGAAATGGCTGGAGATAGACCAAAAGAACCTGCGCATGAAATTTTCAGCATTCAACGTAGATTTTAGCAGTTCAAGTCCCGACCCCCTAGGTTCAAGGAGGCCGGCGCAGGCGGGCGTCAAAGACAGCTACCCCCCTAAACAGTGGTTATTTTGCCGCAATTATCTCGTGTAGCGTGAACACGGTTGCAGATAGGCACAGACATGCTGCTTATCATAACAAGCACTGGTGACAGGCTTTTTAAATGTATCAACATCGATGACCTTGAATGACTTTGAACCTTCCCAAAAGGGGTTTTAGTGAATTTTTTGCACAATTTTGCGCTGCGACACGCATTTCAAAAGTGAATTGCGCCAAAATGGCTGGAGATAGGCCAAGACAACCTGCGTATGAAATTTTCAGCATGGAATGTAAATTTTAGCAGTCCAACTCCGGACCCTCTAGATTCAAGCAGGCCTGCGCACGTGGGTGTCAACGAGAGGTACCCCTGTAAAAAGTGGTTATTTATACTCTGTTGGCTTGTCTAGCGTGTAAATGGTTGCAGATAGGC
>Ga0056128_1011187_pt1 | contig 11115 bp, 8 predicted proteins | sample WorMetLIZISLAND2_FD_71113 | JGI IMG/M metagenome (GOLD analysis project Ga0056128, IMG submission 71113) | Marine gutless worms symbiont microbial communities from Max Planck institute for Marine Microbiology, Germany - Olavius geniculatus... ... | reverse complement strand
TTGTTTGTTCTATTTTCCCCAGGTAGTGTAGAAACAGATGTTGAGCGAGATGGGAAATTAAATTGTCACTTGACGACAAGTTGTCTCAGGAATATTCGTACCAAAAATTATTAAAATCTGTTAATCCTTCTTTACGTTACAGTCGAAAATGTCGGGGATGTTTTTTGGGACACAGTGTATATATTGAAGGAATAAAACAAACTGTGCAAGATCATAAACTAAGGCTTGCAAAATTGCGATCAGTAACGTAACAAAGATAAACCCCGCTATTGTTCGGCATACGCTCTATCACGTTACATGTAAATTATGAAAAAATAAAAGACCAATCGATAAGTAAGAAAAATCCTTAAAAAATCGAAAAGATACTGTAATAAATGCAAAAACATTTAGCCATTGTATTATTTTTTGTGTCTAGTCTAGTTCTTTAAAGTACTGTAGTTAATATTTTCCGGAAAAAAACGATAAGTGGTCAAGTGTGCTGCACTAAATTCAGACAAGCTACCATGCAGACAAGTGGTAATCCCGCATAGAACACAGGTAGAAAACTGAACAAAAAAAATAAAAAATAGTCGGAGCAACGTGAAAACGAAGGCTTTGTTCTTTCTCTGAAGAATTCTGTGCAGATCGGCATTGTTTTATATTGCGATCGCTGTTGACGTGTAGGACACGCTGCGTGATGACTGCGACGCCTCGCCGGACTGCGTTCGTAACTGTTGCGTCAACGCGATCATTGCTCCTGTCTACTTCGTCGTCTTTGTCCTCGTCTCACAGTTCGTGCTTGTCAACGTCGTCGTCGCAGTGCTCATGAAACACCTCGAGGTGCGTCCTCACTCGCCTGACTCTCTTTTCCTTCTCTCAGCGTTCTCGCACATGTACGATAAACTGAAATAAAATATTTTCTAATGACTTCAATAACTCTATTTGCTATTTTGGCTGTACGGCCTTGTGTGTGTAAAAAGATTAATAGGTGTGTATTGCTGTTAATGGGAAACCATCTCAAAGATACGAAGCGTCACCAGTACTTGATTTGCCAACTTCGGAGGGATGGAAGGCTGAGTTGACCTAGCTGGTTGGCTATATACCGAGATGCTTTGCCTGTCCAAAACAGTCATTTACTTAAGTATTAACCGGACTCGGCATAGAATAACTACGTTGTTAACTACTAGTTCTGCCACCACTGACGAAGCACTGAACAACATCACTGTTTGCTATCAGTAAACTACGCATAAGGAGATTTAGGCATGTCAAACCTTGGCTACTTTCAGACGTCACTTAAAGACCCACTACTTTCAGTCAGCCTTTTCTGCCACCTAGCGTCCATCATCCTATGCGCCCTAATTCTTTCTGAGACTTTGGCGCTTTATAAATCATTTACTTACTTACTTACTTACTTAGCATTTTTGGCCGAACAAGCGCCCACACACAATAGAGCCCTAGACGCCAGAGATGCCCGACAGCAGCGCGACATTTTCTTTGGCTGTGGGGCGAGACATCTTTGTGGCTGGCTGCGACACTCAGTGCAGCGCGACATTCTTTGGCTTATATGAGCCAGCTTCCAAATTCAAAAGCCGTATCGACGCATATTCAGGTAATACCGGCTAAACTGCGTGCAGTTGTAACGCTAACCTTTTGGTAAGTTTTCGTACATTAACGTCACAAAATTTTTGCGAGCCCCCACATTTTATCGAACAGCGTCTAATCGGATTTAAACCCGGTTTTGAAGCTGCGTCACCGTCACTACAACGCAGCTGTGTACGGTAATGTGACGTGTGACGAGCGACGCATAATGTGTACAGGACTCTCACAAGCACGCTGACGAGTTCGCCGAGATGGAGGCGGAGATTCAGCGCCGCTGGGACGCAGAACAAGTCCACATACGCATCAGCGCCGCTTCACCCATCCACGTCCGTCTCAGTCATTCATAGTATTATAGCATTGAGCGATTCCGCCTATGACTACACAGTTCTCCATAGCGTTGTCTGTCTGTCTGTCATCTATCACGTTCGACGGATTTATATGCCGTTTGGCAAATACACTTGTAGGTTTCAGTGACACATTATGTTAGGTGAAGGTAGGGACCCCCAGGGAAGGAGCGACTTAGGGGTCGAAACCCGCAGCCATAACTCGCCTGGTGGATAAAAACGAAGACCGCCGATTTCGCCTTTTCTCGACCACCGACCTGCTTTTGTTTGAAAATCACTCGTCGTTTTTTTTTCTCTATGCTGATCTCATCCCGAATAATTAGTTCTTTTGGCTCGTCATAATCAGTCATTTTCCGACTCATATCTTTATGCATAATTGCATATTTTACTATACATGTAAATGCACGTCAGCTTATCACTTTAATTCTCATCATTCATAATCCATCACTCCTTTGGTTTTTCTTCCCAGGCAGGCTTTGTACGTTGGCGCAGACAGTGGATGGCCGTATAGTGCGCCTCGATATTATTCATTAGCTCATGCCAATCAGCTGCCACTTCTGAAATTGTAAAGCACTTTTGGTCCACGAGTATGACTCACCTGACCTTAGCTTTGCCATTCATTTACAGGGCTGGAAAGATGACAGTGACAGTATGGACAATGACGACGACGACGACGATGATGATGATGAGGCTGAACTGCGAAGCCTGCGGCCGATGACGCAGAATGATGCGGACGTCAGTCGCTGCAACTTGACTGTGCCAGCAGTCGGCATCACGGTTACTGTGAGTCCACCGAGTCCTGACTGTTCACCTGGCCGTCACCCGCCGTACGTCGACCGTCCCACCACCGGTATGTAACCACATCTACCGGGTGGGCCAAAAAACGTGCCACTTTACTTTTGTCCATATCTTCGCCAATTATTGACCCATTTTCAAAATGTTTTCACTAGCACACTCTGCAGACAATTTCCAATAATGTGATTATTATAGATCCACACCATAAATGCGTCTCTACACTACCTTGTAAAATATGAATGAAATATGCATACATTACGATAATAACAAACATTTTGGTAAAATTGAAAAACAACACTTCAAACCAACATTGCAGCGAATGGTCTGTATGACACTAGACTGTGTGGGTATAACACACACAGTCTAGTGTCATACGAATCATTCATCGCAATATTGATCTGAAGCGTTTTTTTTTCATTTACCTAAATTTTTATCATTATCATTAGTTTTTGCTTACATTTATATTTCACAAGGTAGTGTAGAAACACATTTACCGCGTGGTAGGATATATAATAATCGCATTATTGCAAACTGTCTGCAGAGTGTGCTAATGAAATAATTTTGAAAATTGGTCAATAATTGGCGAAGATATGGACAAAAGCAAAGTGGCACGTTTTTTTGGCCCACGGTGTATAGTGGCGTCGTCGCATTTGTTGTTCCCTTCTCCTAGTTTTTTCCCTTTCGGAAAAGTTTGTTCTGTTTGAAATTTTTTAAGGTACAAAATTTGAGACTGAAAATCCCCCAGTTTGGAATAATTTGTGACAGGCAAAATTGAAATTTTGAGCACTTGTAATCTCGTCTGTCGTAAAATTGCAACTTTTTGCCCTTCCAACTTTCACAACTTCTATAACTCACGACCCCGTTGACGTCATCGGCTACTGAGCTGTCAGATTCACTGTAAATTGCTTTTATGTTTGAAGCAGTTTTTTTGTACTTTTCCTGGCACCATTCCAATCGCTGTTTTCATGTAAGTTACGTATAATACCGCTAACCAGGAGGTATAACCTCGCTGCTGGTCTCCTTGATTCAATGATTAACAGTTTTTGTTAAGAATTGTATAGTGTAATCTTCATATCGACGTGCGTATTGCCCAGGATGCATATCGTTAGTTAGTTAAATTAATTGGCAGTCTATGGAGATGCTTGTAATCAAACGCCATAAAAATTTTGGTAGTTAAAAAGTTTAATGGAGAGAATAAGAACACGTCGCTAAATGTCAGGCGTCAAATGTGTCTGCTGCAAACAAGCAAAACACAGAAACTAACGGCTAACGAACTAAAAACGCCGAGTTAACAATTACTTAAGGCCTAGGAGACTTGATAACGCTGCTAATGATAACGACAATGACGCGTTAAAGTGTCTGATCGCTGTCGGTTATTGTTGCTTTAGAGAGCCATTACATTGGCGTAGCCAGAAATGTGAATTGGGTGGCCTCTCCCCTATTTTTTTCCTTCCGTTCCCTCTTCTTTCCTTTTGTCTTTTCCCTCCCGTCCCGTCATTTCTCTCCCTTTCTCTTTTCTCTCCCTTTCCTTTCTCTTTTTCTTCTTCTCTCTCCCCTTAAAATTAAGACTTCTAAATTCCAGCTACGAGATCTGGGGAGCGCTTTGAGCTCCCTCAGCGAGGTCTGGGGTAGTGCATTATAGCCTGAAAATATGAAAATCTGGTGGCAAGGCAACAACTTCAACTATTGCTCTAACGCCATAAATGTATTTTTAACAAAAAAATTGTGCCCGCTACTAGGGGGCTGGATTTCATGGGCCTCCTTGTCTACCCCACTGCATCATCAGTCGGCGCACTGCTAACACCCAGATTCCCAATTGTTGGCGCATGTTGTCCTATACTCGTACCGTACGCCGCCAGAGTGATGAACTCAGTAAACGCAGAGTTTCAGAATTGAAAACAATCTACAAGTATAAGCTCTGCCTTAAGTCGATGAACAGGAGGAGGAGTGGAGATTAATAACAATAATTGGCATCCAAAGTTGCGGGTGGGCTTTACGTTTACTTGCATCTTGTCTGGAACGCATATCGTCTTATTACAAGCACATCTGCACATTATACGTTGTTTGCGTGTATTGCAGTTACACAAGCACCTGCAGAAGAAGCTATCGTCGTTCCCGCGTCACCCTATCCTGTTGTCCTGTGCGAGGAGTCGCAGCGGCTGCCGAGAACAGCGCACCCGTGTATCCTGGTGCCGTTTGAGATGCGTGAAGAGACCGGCCGTAGATCCGATGATATCTCGGAGTCGCCTGCGAACGTTGCTCAGATCGCCATCTTCTGTCAGCCGCCGTCGCCGATCGTTGCCCGTGTCTCACGCAGCGCGTCGCCGACGCCGTACAATGCCGCAGGGTGTGACAGTCCAGCGGACGAGTCAGCGATGACGGAGGCAGTAGCGGCGTGGAAGCGCCCCGTCTGTGCGCGGCTGTCCGTGCCGACGGACGGTCCGCCGCGACGACGTACGACCAGCGGCAGCGGCAATCTGAGTCGCTCTCAGTCACATCCGCTGCACCGACAACGACACCGCAGCTTAACTCCTACCACCACGAACAACTTGGATGACGACGACCTTGCTTTGCAGACACGTCGCGACGGCCGGTCCGAACGGCACAACGATGTTCTAAAACATCGCACGTCGTAGCGATGACTGGTCACTAGTCTAAAGGGGCACTAGTTTAAAATTGGCTATAACTCGATCGGCCATAACCTGCAGGGACCGACATGTGTGGCCTAGCCTATCCTTGCAAGGGCCACCATATCCAAGGTTCGTCATAGCCAAAGGTGGAATTTATCCCTATTTCTAACTGTATAACCCTCACGCTGTTCTACTAGTGCCCCTTCGGACTAGTGAATTGTCCCTGGTTGTAGAAAAGACAGCGAGTAGGTTATTTTACGCACAGCGGACGCTCAGCGTTGTCGCATGCACCGCCGAAATCGAAATTCGGTCAATTTGTCGATCCCGTTCTGAATATGGCAGATTGACTTGAGCTTAGCTTTCGTCAACATCAAACTGTATTAGCAAGCGCCTAATAAATTTGCCAAAATAAACTAATAAATAAAAAAAACATCTGCAAAAACTGTTTAATTTTACGCCTGATCACGGCCTAAGCACGGCACTTTTTTACTCGGAACGAGAAAAAAAGAGAAACGATTACTCCGAGTGCTCGCGGGCTTTCAGCGTGTTTCAGAATGGGATCTGTGTGCAGAGTTGAACCTCACGGTCAGTGACGTGATTTAGTTGTCAAGTGCGCGTGCTGTTGTAGACTTGATTGAAAGCAATACTGAGCGACTCCGCTTTGTTCAGTTACGATCACGACCATTAACAACTTGTTTAGTGTTCATATTCTTGTTTTGTTGAATGTCGGAGACGGGTAATATGATACAGACTCACATGTATTTGACGATCTCAGTTATCTGATGTCGCACGAAGTGATTGGATGGTGCTACTGTGTCTCGCACGAACGATATCGTTTCTTTAGGATTATTTACCTCCGCCAATGCAAAAGACTTCAATCATTTCCCAGTCCGTTTCAATCAGTCGGTCAATTCGGGATACATAAATTGGCCTAAATAATACACACTACTGGTAGATCTATCATCATCATCATCATCATTATTATCAATTTATTCTCCGTAAAAAGCAATCAACAAACAGATGCTAGAGAGACGTCAGACAGACCGCAGTTCAAAGAATGATGAGAGAAAAGAATTTGGTGAACAGATGAACTGCGAACGTTTACAGGATTATTCATGCTAGTGTGGTGGATAAATTGTCATAAAATCGTGAGAATGTCAACTAGTCTATTGAGACAAACAAAAGGGCGACTTGACCTGGGAATTTTTGAAAGTGAAATGGGGCACTTCACATTTACAAATATACGTATTTGCCATCAGCACAGTGCGATAACGTTGACGGCTGCAAAAACTAGTCTGAATAATAACAATGCAAAATATTAAGCGCTGTCTTTGGCGGAGGTCTGAACTGTTTGAGTGCTTTAACTATAGTTTGTTTTGTGCATTTGTTTACTCACTCAACATACCCAAGCGTGTGATACCCGCTGCACATTTTACCAGTGTTGTCTCGGCTTGTCTTGTGTGATTAGTACTTTGCGTTTGTTTTTGACAATTCTGATCCTGTATATAAAACGTTAAAATGTGACAAATAATTTTTTTGGACATACGACTACGGCCTACGTAAGGTAGGCTATTTTCGACTTTTTGTGCAATCTATCGTTTTGCACACAAAAAATATCATAGCTGAAGAAAAAAAGATAGTGGAGACAATTTTGGAAGCCCTTGTCTTGTGTAACACAACGAAAAACAGTTTTTAATAGTTTAGTAGAGATTAACATCCTACAATCCGACAATTACCTCTATTCATGACGATTAACGGGCATTAAGATACCGTGAGTTCAAATGGACTGTTTCTCGATTGTTTGTTTTTCCACCGAGAGAGACAACTGTCCGTACTCCGTAACTGCAGGCGTTCATTTTGTTCAAAGACTTGCTGTGCGTTTGTTATTTGTGAGGTGGTGTGTGGTCGGGAGTTTTGTTTGTCAAGCGTGATATTGTTTATGCAGAAGAATGAAGTGCATTTGACTTTGAACGTGTGGCTGCACTGCATTTTGTATATCAACATCTTTAGCTTTATTTATGGGTCCCACCATCACTAGAAATAAGTAAAAGTTGCCTGCGACGGTTTTTCGTCACAGTCCGCAACCCTTCGAAGTTCAAACTAGACTTACCCTACTGAAGGAGTTGTTACTTTATTCTACATAATAGTATATTTATTGACAATTTGGTGGTCGTTCTAATCAATTCATTCATTAACAGCAATATCTGTACAATATTGCTATTTGTCGGTGTTATCATGTCAGAAGGTGTCGACATTTGTATGGTATTTATTAATTCATTTATCTAGCAATTTTTACACCAGAATGATTTTTAAAACCCTAACCGTTCGGAGTAAATCCAGCGAGAGAGTTTAGCGTTGTAGACTTGTTGACGTTAATTGTTGAACCGATTACACCGAATTACGCGCAGTGTCTCGTGATTTGTCTGCGGAAAGTAGTAGCCTAGCGTAAACCAACGAATGTGGGGGGGGTCTGCACACTGAATAAGAAGTCGGCCCCAATTACCCCAACCACACAAGAATCTGCTCATGTTAGGCTGTGTGCACAGTGTTAAGCAAGTTTAAACACTACACGAAGTAGCGTTACTGAACAGTTACTACACTGCATGTGCGGCATAAAAACACACCAACATTATTTTATCAAGCCAAGTTAAGCCAGTTGTGTCAGGAATATTCATACCATAAACTATTAAGATCTCATTATCCTTCTGCAAGTTGCAATCGATAATGTCATGTTACGGATGTTTATGGCGCTTTTTTGTTTATTCCGACGCTTATTTTATGTGCTCTGATTTCCAGAGGTAGTGAAGAAGCACACGATGGGTGAGGTGGGAACATGAAGTTTGATGGCCGATTGTGTGACAACTATTCGCACCAAAAATTATTAAAATCTGCGAATCCACCTTCAAGTTAAGATCGATTAATATTTTGGTGTGTTTACGCCCCACAGTGTATGTGGCACTAATTTAGCAAAACCTTGCAACGTGGGCACCCTTCTGCAAATCCGGCGTTCTTGATTTATCTACAAGATATGTTTATTCAACGGTCACGTGTCAAAAGTACAGATCACACGTGCAATAAAAAACCTTTTATTTCACAAAACTATTTCACATCGCACATTAAATTACTATTTACAGCAACGCAAATATGAAAACATTCAAGTGAAGCCGATGAATACGTCTAATTGTGTGCCGGACTGGGACGCATGGAGCAGCGATTTTCGGTGCGAGTTTTGCCACAATTTAGTCACATTAAAACACTGCAAGTCGTGAAGCATCGAAAATGCAATATGCAGATAGGCCTAAAACTAATAAAACGCACTAGGACTTGTCTTCAGTGGACTTACATATCAAACTGCAGTTAATGCACCAGTGATCAAAGAAACGTACACTGTGCACTTTCTGTTGCAGAATAAACCTGAAATTATGCTATATACTGATTAGGATGATATCGCGATTTGCAATGTTTGAAGACAAAAAAAATGACAAAAGAGACGACTCAATCCACTATAGGCCTACAATATACAGGAGGGTGCAGTCGGCACATTTACAAATCCGGCACTGGTACTATCAGTCGCACAATAACGTAATACGACCAGAAGCGATGCCGCCGATGATTTTCATTTCTTACAACAGCAATTGACAAAGGAATTGACACACCGTCAATTTGAGGAGAATACAAAAAGCTGGCGATGAAGTAACTTACGACTACAACATGACAAGAACTTGAACTTGACTACCAAAGGCAGTCACAAAAATAAGCACGACTTGTGACGCAGCATACCAATGTTACTCATCGTCAACCGTCAAGAGAAAATAATTTTAGCTACTTCCTTTTTTCTTTTTCTTTTCGAACAATTCACGTATCCTCGGGAGCGAGTAACGTATGCAATTCTGACTGTATTAACAAAAATTCATCTAGCAAAGAATGAAGTTAAATTAACACTATTGAGAAATATGGCACGAAAAAGTGGAATATGTGGAAAGTGGAAAATTTTCTTCAGATATATGTTTAAAATAAATGCATCTTTAAAAAACAGGATTCGTGAGTGACTGAGTGTGTAGGGTATAACGTTCCAACCGACACAGTATAGGTTATTTCGTGGACCGCCTTTCCAGGCAAAATGCACATACATACACATAATAATGGAACAGTAAGTTTAACCTTTACAGAAAACCCTAATATGAAACAAAAAAAACAGAAACAACCTAAACCTAACATCGTAAGAACTCGCCATTATAAGCCATTAATTGTGCATATGTAGGACTAATGGCAGTTCTAATAATCTTCCCCGTTATCCTCCAGTCATAAAACAGGATACGCATACCACATGTTCGAGTATTCTATTGTTTTTATACGTACGTATTGTATCTGTTTTTAAAAAAAATTTTCCCCTTTTTCTTTAACTGTCTATTTTGTTGTGTACTATCTACCAGTGATGGTGAATAAGAATGGTGAATAAGTAAAATACATGCGTACCTAGAAAAAGTAAAATGCACAGGATACGCGTATCCTCATTCCTCTAACGTCAGTAACACGTGTAACTTTTGTTGACATGCCGTCGGAAATCACAAGCCGCTCATTTCGACCAGTTTAAGTTACAAACTCGCACCGCATTCGTATGGCGTCTGCACGAATACGTGATAATCTAACATAATATTCCGCCGACGTGAATTAAATCTATTCTAACTCAAACTAATGCTGACAATGTGGCGTATTTTCCGAGCTAAATAAATGCAGTCTGCATGTGATCCTACATCAAGATGACTAAAAAGAAAAACGTCGGGCGCATGCAAGATCAGTTTACAGTCACAAAATAATGTCTGATAACAACAACAGCTAATTATCTGCCATCAGTAAAACCAGTAAAGCAGCACATTATTATTATTATTATTACTATAAGTGTTCTTCCAACTATATCCCACTATACATTGATGCAACAATATCTGCAGGAACCTACTGAGCTGCCCGGAAAAACTATAAATAACAAAAGTGACATCGTCGTCACCGATGTCCACTGTTAGGAATACTTTCTGGCACAGTATGGTACCAAGCAATGCTCAAAACGTGATTAAAATACACCATGTAGCACGACAAATGCTTAGCATCATGCCAACAGTAGGCAGTCGAGAAATAATGGCGACAAAGTTACAGTGCAACATATATCTAAACATACAGTGACAGCAGTATCTTACATAATATCGGACAAGGACCACATCAGCATGAGACAGAACACAGTAGTATAGCCGATCACACGAGTAAGTTTTTGCTGCATGTAGATACCAGCAATACCAACGTGCAGAGGAGCACTGAAGGGAACAATAAATTGACACAAAATTGAAATTTTGCAGCAATGCACATTGCAATGTTTAAAATAACAAACAAAGAAAACCCAGTTCAACTTACAACTGAACGGCGAGGCTCAGCACACAACGTTTGGTTCTGTATGACGCTGAACACCAAAAATGGTTTTTTCTACCATATTTATCTGTCCCATTGCTATAGGGACAGATTATAAAATTACTTCTGTCATTCTGTCTGTCCATCTGTAAACACTCCTACGGCCGCAATTTTGATTCGATCTTGATAAAATTTTGCACAGTGATTCGGGGCCCAAAATGTTTAAAATACAGAGAAAGTTGCGCCTCTTTGGCCATATCTGCAGAATGAACGACAGCAGAAAGATAAAGACCCTGGTGTTCGGAATGATGGATGGTTCAAACAAAAGAGGACGGCCTCACCGAAAATGGTCAGATGACATTGAGCAGTGG
>Ga0056128_1011186_pt1 | contig 11115 bp, 8 predicted proteins | sample WorMetLIZISLAND2_FD_71113 | JGI IMG/M metagenome (GOLD analysis project Ga0056128, IMG submission 71113) | Marine gutless worms symbiont microbial communities from Max Planck institute for Marine Microbiology, Germany - Olavius geniculatus... ... | reverse complement strand
GTCGGGGGTGCTGTCCGAGGGTCTTGTGCTGAAGCAGCAGCAAGTCGAGTAACGTACGTACCTCAATGTTAGTACCGTAGTGATCGCAAGAAATGACGACGTATCATATACGCAAGGATGAAGACAGTAAAAACGTAAAAATTAACCGCTTAACAGCAGAAACTTAGCTATGTTGACTATAATGGTGTACGTTGGCCTACTATAACGTATTGCACTTTGATCCTATGCTTGAACGTGTGCGGTAGGTATATGACTGTGTGCACTTTGAATTTTTGTCGTGCGCTAAGCATGCGTACTATACTGTAAAGACTATATATTTCCGAACATGGTTGTAACAGATTTCATAACAAATTTAGACCTACACTTTTACTAGATATTTAGGATACATGTTTTACAAATTTTAGACGAGGTATCCTACGTCTTTTTCCATAGACCAAGATTTTTCCCAGCAGCGGATAGCTTATTACACATGGTGGGAAACGGGGTCTTGCCTGTAAAGGGGTGAGAGACGAGCGTTTTAACTATAGAGGCAACTCCGCGGATATACTCCGACAGAGACAAATAGTCAACAAAGACCTTATTTTACTTACTTACAGCACACGACTCTGCGATAACCCGCCTCTACCATGTGCCGAGGTTCTAGTTTCTGTCGTATTAACATGAACATCCACGCAAGTCTTGCAAAACAAACGTTTAAAGCCGAATAACAGGTATGTCCTACGTAAATGACAAGAAAACAACGAGATCAAAGTACATAGTTTAAGGTTTCGTAAGGCAGCCGTTAACAAATATATTTGTGCTGTAACAGTATGACACCCGGTTTTTCCACAATGACTCGCATGCTGTGTGAACGCAACACTCACAACATAGGTCCAAAGGTGCGATGTTTTTACAGTTTTAGCATGGCAGACCTACGCATGATCGTCCACGTGCTGTGCTAAGCATGTATCAAACAGGTTTTGGGTCGAAAATTGAATGTGTTACATTGGTTAGACTTAGATGACAGATTGCTATTTATTTTATCATTGACTTTCACAAATGACAGTGTATTATGACAACAGTAGTTTGTATTTGTCGTATTTCGTCCCCACACATGTGTTAATATACATTGCGGGATTACGCTTATGTACGATACTTTACATTAATGTAAAGTCCAGAGTTTTGTTTGATGTTAACGTACAATCGAATAAACTACAGAATGTGCAAGAGAAAAAATCACCGTTAAAATTATACATTTTTGAAACACGGTAGATTTTGCAGCAGATTTACACTATTTGCACGACATTCAGTACAGCTATAACGTTTTGTTCGCGATCTTTGCATGAACTATGAGCTGTTGGTTATCTTAAATGTACACTTCAACGTAAATTTGTTATACCTTGACGCGTGAACACAGTCATATACCTACCGCACACGTTCAAGCATAGGATCAAAGTGCAATACGTTATAGTAGGCCTACGTACACCATTATAGTCAACATAGCTAAGCCTCTGCTGTTAAGCGGTTAATTTTTACGTTTTTACCGTTTTCATCCTTGTATATGTCATACGTCATCATTTCTTGCGATCACTACGGTACTAACATTGAGGTACGTACGTTACTCGACTTGCTGCTGCTTCAGCACAAGACCCTCGGACAGCACCCCCGACAGTGTAAGTTAGATAGCCGGTGTTCGACTTTCAGCCGTTGACAAAAATAACAATTTGTTCCGCACAGTTGTTTTATTCATTCATTTATTTAACACACAGCATACACCTTCATACAGTATACTGCAGTAAATTGCCAAGTAGACCTGTAACATACGAAGAACGAGGACGAAATTAGTAATTTTTAATATTAATTATTTTTATTAGTCGTATTAATTTGATATTAATCCCTAACACCTCATTTACGACGCATCGACATGAAACCCCACCGTGTAGCACATGGTGAAGGACCAAAGGGCAGTCGTTCGTCTACGTACAGTTTACGTTCAAGCACGGGTAAAAGTGCAACACGTTACAGTATGTCACCAGGTGGCGCTAGTGACAGCCGAGTTCGGTCAACAAGCCCGGCCTACGGGAAAAGACCTAAGTCTATAAACAAGAAAATCAACACGTTAAATGCCACACTTAGTTTTATATGTATAAAATACGAAAGACAGATAGACGAACACGCAAAACGAATACCATATAATAGTAAATTAGCAGAGTCAAAGTCCGACTATTCAGTTTAACATTTATACCTAATAATACTGCAAAAGAGGCTAAAAGTTTATCAGATAATAATACAGGGAACGAACACGTACACGTACACTTCGACTGACTATCGCAGAAATTTCTACTACACTAGATTCACACGAATGACTTTCGGTCACAGTTACGCCGTTGTTTAAGATTACGGCCAAATTGACTCAATATTTACCATATAAAAGACGGCGGACATATAATTAAATTAGACACGAGACATGCAACTCACGCACAGCGACATGGTAGAAAAGTACGTGCATGTGTCGGCATGGCACACGGCAGTTACACGAAAAGCAACGAGGACGCGGTCAGCGTCAGTTCACCAGCAGTCGGCGACGCTCCCCAGCGTCGGCGACAGAGTCCAACGACGATTGGTTGATCCCGACTCAACCAGGTGGATCCGTTAATCCACAGCTCAACCGAAGTCGATCCCCGACTCGTCCCAAGTCGATCTGTCGAACCCCAGCTCATCCGCCTGACAAATATACGAATAATTATTACACACACTGTCACAAAACGGTCTAATCTACTGCTAGAACTGGCGGATAACAACAATACGACAAAATACACTAGTTCATCAAACACATTATATCGTGGTTGCATTAATCATAAGCAAATATTCACGGCACGTTTCCTGCCGCAACAGCATTAAATCTGCAGTAAAGAATAGACAAACTACATCTGTCTATCGATCAAATATTAACACAAAATTTAATCAAACACTCAAACATCGAGCTTACCGCTCCTAGCGGCCACAGAGCTCTTTCGCAGCTTCAACCAGAGCCCACGGCTCTCTAGCTGATCTTGCTCGTCCCGACACAGCGGCGACGACGCATAAACTTCAGTGCCGGATACGGTCACTGATCATATGGCCAACACATGGCCTTAACCGAGCTGTATTACCACAGCGATACGATCACACAGCGTATCAACTTACAACTGAGCCTCAGTCACACGGCTCACAACAAAGAGACGGTTCTAACAATTCCGCCTTAAACTGGATCAAATAGGCTCAAACATGCCACAGCCTAGTCTACAGCACGTCACATGACGGCATGGCATATGACTGCCTACAGGGGTGCGCAAAACAATACAGGTGAAAATATTCACCTACACGGAGATACAAAAAATCTTGAAACATACGCAAAACACAAAATAGCTCAAATCATGAAAATTAATCAACTCGCGTAAGCAAAACGACTTCAAAACACCCACGCGACCTAGATATACAACCTAGCTAAAGTTAAACTGGAATTCAACCGTGACACGATAAATGAAATTTTCAATATTTACAAAAAAACACTGAATCAGCAGATAAGGCTCAAAAATAATTTCAAAAACATAATGAAACATAAACTTAGACAAAAATATAAAATAGAAAGATATAATTGGTTTTGTGTAAATGACAGCGAAGCAGCATCAGCGTAACATCAAGAAAAAAATTTCTGGTAAAATAAAAATAAAGTACGAAAGAGATGGTATAATTCGTTTATGTAGCAGAAGTTAGATAATTTAAAAATATGTTAAATGCAAACCAAGCTGTTGTCGTCGTTCAGTGTTTAGTGTTTTTTCCATAAAACATTTTGCCAAGTTAAGCTGTAAAAATGCTTAAAAACTCGAAAATAATTACAACGCAGAAAACTATCTTGAATGTTTGATAAACGAACAATGTCCGCCAGCTATATATAAAAGATTTAGACTTATAATAATCAAATAATGACTTATGTTCAAAATAAAATAAGGTTAACTTTAATTTATAAGAAAAATATTGCTTAATAAGTAAAATATTGCACTTATTCATATTATAAAATACAAAACTATCAATGGACGTCATTTAATTGTGCACTTCTTAACCCTTAACACACTATGCAAAAAAATTCATACTAAAAAATCCCACACTGGAGATTTTTTATAGTGGGAAATATTACAAGTGGTACTATTCTGTCACCGTACAAACGTTCATTAATTATTGTCTGCCGAACGCACAAGTGATCAATTATTGTCGATTAGGTGTGTCATTTGCGATCGATCCTAGGATATTAAAGGTTAAAGTCATATGTTGTCCGAAATCGCGCTGAATTATAATCTGTTGGGGTACGGGCTCTCACAAATTTGCATCAAGGTTATCATGCCCGCTTTATGGCGCGTCACTTGGCAAAGTTTTGTATCTTTACTTTTTTACCTTAAAAATTATAGGCGCGAATACGTTACATTTAAAGTTAATTTTGGCTTTTTTGTAAAAAAATGTTGAGAGTTTCTGTCCGTCGTCGGGTGTGCGCTAAAAGAGACTTGGTCATTTTTTATCGCGTATTACAAATAATACCGAAAATGTGGTTTTTCGAAGAAGTCGAGTTGGGTGGGTATGATTTGATTTTTAGATCTGTGTTGTTAGTGGACAAAAATTCATCAAACTTCTTTAGCCAAACGCCCAAAAAATTCTGTTCATACAATACTTGTCCGATTTGAGATATTTTCAACGTTCTCCAATCGAAAACGTTCTCCGATATTTCCGCAGTTGAATTTTGAAGCCGTGCGAAATCACGTTATATTTCGCATGTCTTGGCCCCAATTTTTTTGGAACTGTTCTGCAAATTCTTAAAATTAGTTTTCAAAAGTCGGCATATTTCCGATTATGTGGCAAACATTGAGGCCGATCTTGGAGTTGCAGTTGCAAAATTAGCAGTAGCGAAATTAACATAAGGCCACCCGAAATGTTATAAACAAATTAATTATGGAAAAAAATTATGGTTTGCCTTTTATTTTCACCATTTTGTTGTATTGGCTAGTGCTATTTTGTATGATAGCCAAAACCACGAAAAACAAAGGCGTAGTAATTACAAGTTTCTTCCGTAGCTTTCTCAACTTCATGTCTACTCATTTTTAAAATGCTGCATAGCAGCCACCTACTATTCATAGGCATAAAAGCGCTGCTAGTAACGGCTTGTGCGGTGGCAAAAAGCAGTTGTATAAGCGATATGCCAAGTCAATGGCAAGGCCGAAATTTCGACCCCCACAGCTCCCACATTTTTCAGCCGATCTTGATGAAACTTAAAACCAAAAAAAATATCCGGGATACGACCCCGCATGCAAAATTTGGTTGATGTGGGACGACGGGAAGGAAGTCTGCGTAGGGAGGGCATTTTTCGTTGTTTTTTGTGTTCTATCTATCTATCCTTTTTTGTATGTTTTTTTTCACGCCGACAGGTCACACCAGAAGACCGATCACGACCGTTTATGGCTCAAAACGCGTGCTTCCGCGTAAGGTAGGGCCTTTTGGAAGTCTCGATAATAAAAAATAATGTTTAGGGTCACAGCTCCCTAAAAACATGATTTTTGGGGGCTTGAATATGTCTTTTAAGCTAAATTTGCAAAATTTTCCAATCGCAATATGTCGAAAAGTATTCACTCGATCAACACGAAATTAGAAGGGAAATTTTAGGTGCACAAATGGACTTCGTGGGTGGTCCAGCATTACAAAATTATAATTCAAGATAGAGGCAGCCGCTATCTTGGAATTTTGCACAAACGTTAATAACTCAGCCGTCGATTGACGTAGATAAATGAAATTTTTCAGTAATCTATACTGCTGCCACCGGAAAAAAAACCATTTGACCAAAATGAACAAAAATGATAAATTTAAGAAGGCGGCGGCCGGCATTTTAAATTTTATTTGTCTTTCAGAATTCGTTTACTATTGCACATATTTGCACGAAATTTGGCATGTGTATTACCTTAGATGTCGTACATGCAGGTATGCCAAAATATTAAACAAATATTAAATTTAAGATGGTGGCGGCCGCCATCGTAAATTTTTGCACAAACAGCAATATCTCGGCCGCCAATTGACGTAGGTGAATGAAATTGTGCAGAAATGTAGAGGGCTGCTACCGGACGTTTGACCAAAATGGACAAAAAATAAATTCAAGATGGCGGCGGCCACCATTTTAAATTTAATTTATCGCTCATAACTTGTATATTATTAAACGTATTTGCACAAAATTTGGCATGTGTATTACGTTTGAAGTCTTACATACATGCATGCCAAAACATTGAACAAAAATAAAATCCAAGATGGCGGCGGTCGCCATCTTAAATTTTTACACAAACAACAATAACTTAACCGCCGATTGACGTGGATGAATGAAATTTGCAGAAATGTGGACTGTTGTCACCGAAAATAGACTATTTGACCAAAATGGACAAAAATAATAAATTCAAGATGTCGGCGGGCGCCATTTTGAATTTCATCTATCGTTCACAACTCGTTTAATATTGCACATAATTTTTACGAAATTTGGCAAGTGTGTTACGTTGGAGGTCTTGTATGCCAAAACGCTAAAAAATAAAATCCAAGATGTCGGCGGCCGCCATCTTGGATTTTTGCACAAACGGTAATAAGTCAGCCGCCGATTGGCATGGATTAATGAAATTTTGCTGTTATGTCGTCGGCTGCTACCAGAAGTAGATCGTGCCACCAAAATTGACAAAAATAATAAATTCAAGATAACGGCGGCCGCCATTTTAAATTCCGTTTATCGCTCATAATTTTGCTGCTATTGCACGTACTTGCACGAACTTTGATATGCGAGCTAAGTTTGACGTTCTACATGTAGTGGTACCACAAAATCGAACAAAAATGAAATTTAACATGGCGACGGCCACCATTTTGTTTTTTTAGCACAAAGCATAACAAATCAGCTGCCGACTGAAAAAGGTTCAAAAATTTTTGCAGGAATGAGGTTAGTTGCTACTTCAAATAAATCTTGTGACCAGAATCGAGAAAAATAGTAAACTCAAAATGACGGTGGTCACCTTTTCAAATGTCTTTAATCACTTATAACTGCTTTTTCACCCATCTGCATAAAATTTGGTATGTAGACTAAATTCGCTGTCCCAAATACAGGTCTGCCATTATATTAAACAAATAACAAAATGCAAGATGGTAAACGTAGTAGTAGTAGTAGTAGTAGTTGTTGTTGTGTACAAAGTAACTGTTTAGTGACCTTTCAAACTTTAATAAAATCGCAAATATTATATAAAAAACTGCAGCAATTCATTTAATGTTGTATAAGCGCTAGTGTAAAACGGCAAAAATAAAAAAAGTATAAGCGCGAACATTATGCATTAGCTTAGACATTTATATCTGGCTACTGAAAACAGATTTAATGTCTAAGCTAATACATTAGTTCGTGCTTATGTAACGAATTCCGCCCTTAGCAACGAGACATGGCATTTCAAAATCACATTTCCTCAAATTTGAAATAGGCTTAACTACGCAAAATCGGTATTATGTCCCTGAATACTACATTTCCTTACCTTTCGACGTCATTTAGTACTGCGGAGATAAAGATATAAAACTTTTCTATATCGTTGTTGCGACGCGTAAGCAGCTCTCACCGATATATGAACACTGTTACGTCATTAGAAGTTTATGCTAAAACTCGCGCGGTACCTTTTTGTGTCGATTACGAGTAAAAGCCATTAAAACTAAAGTCCCGATGCGGTTTTTTTTTCATCATTAACTACTATGATTTTTTTCTAAGATATTTGGTTTAATCCACATTCAAATCCGTCAAGCGGTTGTGGAAATATTTGCTTCAAAAATATTACTTGAACTCGCTTTGGCCAGGAAGAGCGGCTGAACGGTCGCTCATATTTTGGGCACCTGTCACTCTTTGGCTTTATTTAGACTCGGTATATTTAACCAACGTGCGCAGTGCGCATGCGCAGACTTCGGCAGTAGTATATAAACCATTGCTAGGCGTAGATCTCTTAGTCGACGGTCCGACTCTACAGAAAGCATATCTCTGTGCCAAAAAGAAACTAATCCACCAAAAGAAATTTTCCTCCGACGATGACGTACCACCTCCATAAGATATTCTATGTTATGGCGAAAATAGGAGATAAACGTTTATTTTAATATAAATTCCTAAATAGAATCCCCCTGTTAAAAAGTATCCCACGTGCAAATAGCCTTATACTATCCCTACATACAATTGACCCATGAAAAAATATCCCTCAGAACTAGCTTGCACTCGGTCCTGCCTAGCTAGCCCTAACCCTAACTTGCAGTGGCCAAGGCTTTGTTTCCACATTATACATTGGCCCTAACCCTAACCCTAACCCTAACAATGCTATGTAAGAGTGGCATGAGTCAACACTAAAAAACGGCTTTCACTTAGCTTGGCTTAGAACATAGTACAACTAAATTTTTGTTTAGGATATAGGCCTATTCCAAGTACTTAGAATGGCTAGTTCTGCGTGTTAATCCCCCTGCTGCTGCTACTACCTACGACCTTCAGCTTTTTAGTCTCCAATGCTACAAAGATGGTCACTGATATCAACTGCTGCTGCTGCTATCCAAGATAAAAATTTTTGCTTGTTTTCAAAGTCTGACAGGCCAGTCGAGAGCAATGGAAAAACATTCTCGCGAGACCCCTCAAACAACTTTAATTTTTTTCTTTTTAAAACGACGCATTCTGGTGCATTTTATATTTCTCAACCACCCCCGGGGCCGGGGTAGTTTACTCTCGACGGACCTGCAGCCTGGTGGAGCAAAATAAAAATGCACACTTTGCAATCAAAATAGCAAAAACAGAAAATATAACTGTTGCGTATATACGGCAAACTTTCTTCTATACCGCAATTTTTACTCTAGTTATAGCTCGTTCATTGCTCCACCAGGCTCATTGCTCAAGTTATACAGCTTGCTATTTTATAGGCCTATCGTGTCAACAGGTCTAGTCTTCACGTCATTCAGTCTATAGACCAGCTCTTGTAGGTGTAATATTCATCTCAAAGCCTTGGCTGCAAGCCTATGGTTATGCATAGTTTAACAGCCTATCTTGACTACATAGCTCAGCTAGCCTACAGCCTGTCTCAAGTCGTATTTAACCTTCAGCTCTTGCAATTTTTATACAGTCGTCCTTGGGAGCTCATACTGACAACATCGTTTATGCTGCTGTCAATCTCTTCATAATACAAGGTTAGTACACGTTTTTTCTACATCTTTTTCTTTACATGTAAAATAAGACAGGCAGACACATAGACAGGCAGACACAGTGTTAATCGCAAAGAGACAGTCAGACATAAAAAAGATACAAACATCATTAGTTAACGAACGCGCTCCTTCCACAAAAAAACGAACATTTCCGTGGAGACAGACAGACACACAGACGGACAGACACATCGTTAATAACAAAGAGACAGACAGACATAAATAAAGTCATAGTCACAGATAGATACAAGCATCAGTCAACGCTGACGTTCCACCAAAAAATGTTCAGCAAACGTTACAAACATCTCCATGATGCATAGAGTTATTTTCCGCATCTCTTTCTACTCCTCCTGACGGCTAGAAGTGGGTGGGTTTTCCCACCCAACAGTGTTTTGCACCCGTGTCATCACCGGCGTTGACGGTGGTTGAGGCAGCCTGGAGTGGGGTAAACAGTGTGCGCCGCACTGGGCCCAGCTCCTGCATTCGACGTATGCTTCCACCTGGGCCTTGCTGTGCAGCTTCTGGGCTCGGTTCGCCACATGCTCTGGGGCCACGAAGGACTTCTTCGAAAAACCAACAAACAAAAACACCTTTTAAACATTTACTATAGACTAATTAAAATCATACTTCAACGCGCAAAAGCAGCTGCTGTTTTCGGCGCGTCTTTGTCATTGCAATTCTGCCCGTCTGTCCGTCTGTCTGTGAGATTAGCGAATTGCGTCGAAGCCAACCGAGATAGTTATGAACAAGCTGCGTCTTGGGTCCGTTGTTGTTCCTGTTGTACACAGTTGACTTGGCTGAGCTTGCTGCGAGATTTGGTGTTACGTTATATGCTTACGCTGATGACAATCAGTTGTATTTCAGCTGCAGAACTGATGACGCAAATCTGTCTGTTGCGGCTCTTGAGCGCTGTGTGACAGCAATCAGCCATTGGATGTCCGCCAACCGCCTCAAACTCAACATGGAGAAAACGGAGTGGTTGTGGATGGGCACTGGGAGCAACCTCGACTGACTGCCAGAAAGCGCAGGGCGACTGACACTGGCAAACGACGTGGTCGACGTCGCTGATGCTGTGCGAGTTCTTGGAGTTGTCGTCACGCCGTATCTGAGTCTGGATAAGCACGTTACTGCCGTCAGCTCTAAGTGCTTCTTCCAGTTGCGTCTTCCAGTTGCGTCAGCTGCGCCGAGTTCGATGGTCACTCGACGATGAGTCTGTGGCGACTCTAGTCCACGCATTTGTCACGAGTTATGTAGACTATTGCAATGGTCTGTTGGCTGGCGCACCGAAGGTGGTGACTGACAAGTTACAGCGCGTAATGAACTCGGCAGTGCGCGTGTCATTGCAAACACACGAAAGTTTGACCACGTCTGTCGCACGTCCGACATAAAATCCTACACTGGTTGGATGCACCAGAGCGTCACGGTCAAGCTATGCTTGTCTGTCTACAGTGTCTGCACGAAATGGGACCGCTATATCTGTCGGAGATGCGCTTGCCGATCTTGGCGTTGCCTGGCCGTCGTCATCTGCGTTCTGTTGTCCGTGGACAACTTGCCGTTTCTCGTTACAGACTTAGAGCAGTTGGCAAAAAGGCATTTTCTTTCGCTGGCCCGTCAGCTTGGAATAGTCTCCCGACGTACATGAATGATCACACACTCAATCTGGACTCTTTTAAACGTTTCCTAAAAGCATTTTTGTTTCAAATGTACTGATAACGCATTCAGCGCACTAAAGATTTTTTTGAAATGATAGTGCGCTATATAAATGTTCACTTATTATTATTATTATTATTATTATTATTATTTTTTACCCTCGGTACTCCGTTCCCGAGGGAGCCTAAAAATTAACTACGAAATACAAAGGTGGGTACGATCGTCAGTCCGTGCAGTCAG
>Ga0056128_1011185_pt1 | contig 11116 bp, 7 predicted proteins | sample WorMetLIZISLAND2_FD_71113 | JGI IMG/M metagenome (GOLD analysis project Ga0056128, IMG submission 71113) | Marine gutless worms symbiont microbial communities from Max Planck institute for Marine Microbiology, Germany - Olavius geniculatus... ... | reverse complement strand
TTGATATCTTTATGTGTTGCCTGTTCTCCGAGACCACTGTAGCTTTGACAGTGTTTGTTTTGCTAGATAATGTGGTCACACAATAAAGGTGCGGTGGGTGGAAGAACTTCACGTTTACGCACCATAAATTTCTGCTTGTAACAGTGAAAGAATGGTTAAAATCGGTGCTGAATTACCAAAGTTATCCCAAAAATAAAATCGGATATCCGTTTTTTTTGGAACACCCTGTATAATACACTGTGTGTGTGTGATGCTGAGATAGCTCCGGGTGACTTTGACCTGTCAACCTCTGGCTGGTTCTACGGCATCTGGATCTCATTGTTCCTCATTCTGGTCATTCTCATCCTGCTCATTGTCGCCAAGAAGTACACCGACAAAAACTGGCAGGAGAAAGGTACCAATGATACATTGTCTGTTACTGCTGTGTTACTTATTTATATTTCTGTGATTGGCTTATAGTGGTTCAGCCCCCAATGCAGTAAAATTTTCAGGAAAAATAATCAAGTACTGGTTAGTTGTGCGGTTGCATTGCATGCATTACTAATCCGTTCATTAGGTTTAAGGGCAGACTGCTATGGAAATCAAATTTGGTGCATTTTAGCCCTAAAATCTGACATCTGCTGTCTCGAATTCTATCAGTTTTCTTGAGAGTTGATTGACAACAAGTGGGGAAACTGCATAGGATGTAATAGGACGTGAGGCAACGCAGAGTACTTTCAATAATACTGACGTTATGATGACGTCATTGATGTGTCATTGCAGAGGCACTGATCGAGGAGCAGGTACGGCAGCTGCAGGCGGAGGAAGCCGCTAGACAGATGGGAGTCTTTAACCAGTACCAACAGCCGTACGTACAGTCAGAGCCCTACTACCATTCTATCATTCTTGCTACACTTCAGCCTACATTATAACAGAATCACAAATCAATAATCCTAGGGTTCAGTGGAGCATGCCATTTTGTTGAATTCCTAACCCTATCTCTAACTGTGATCTAGTCACCACCCCACCACATGATAGTCAGAATCGGATTATGGAACCCTTGGATTATTGGTACGTTGCCCATGACAGATCTCAACCAGTAACAGCCATAATGTAGGCCTACTGCCTACATGCATAATAAACTTACCCATCTCTCATTCAGTTTATTTTAACTATTCCTTTGATCACTTAATCTTACCAAGCTTTTTAACATTTCTTTTAACGCATAATTTAAATGCTTTGAGGATCTATAGCGCTGAATGGCCTATTTTGTGTTGATGCGCTGTTAAGAAACTACTCACTCACTCACTTAGATCATGTAATTAATGTTAATCAATGTTTGTCAGACGTGAAGTGAGTAGTTCAACAAAAAACAGCAACAAAAACACGTCTTAATATTTTCTGTTTTTCTTATGTGTTTTTGCTGAGGAAAATGATGTTGCAAATTTGCATTGGTGTCGTGTGATTGCAGTGGTGACATGGACGACTCTGCTGCTGCCGCCGGTGCTCTTGGATATGACTATGACACAGATGACGTCAAAGGCGCCAAGTACTCGCCTCATTACAGTGCAGGAGGCAAAGGTTCTAGCACTGATGTCTTCGTATGAGACCCACTGACTGACTGAGACATGGCTGGATTTGTCGGGATTTTTCTACTGACGGGGAGCGGGAAAGGGTCACAATTTTGACTACACTTGCGCTATGCTCTATGTGCTAGGAACACAGACCTAAGAGGTCTGTGGCTAGGAAGGTGGATTGGAATTTTTACAATTAAGAAGTGCACAAACTGCACGTAAATCAGCATCCTTGGACAACTGATGGTGTCTTAATTTAGTTCCAAGTTCAAACAAGTTATGGAATTTGACCCCGTGGGCCTACATACTTCTATGGACTTGGTGAGCAGTTTTGCTGAGAGGGTGCTGCGTGCTGGCATGTGTATATATTATGTGAACTGAGTACTGATGTATAGATTGTGTACAGGCTGAGCGCATGTACTGTTCAGTCTTTTTTTTGTAATGTGAAAAACTACATTTCATGTGTACAGGAGTTCAATAATTGTGCTTGTTTGCGAGCTAATTTTTATCAAAAAATTGTTCTAATATTGCACTTCATGGCCGCAACACTCCCGTAGAGTTACAGGCATTGTTCTCATCGTCATTGTGATGTGTAAGCCCGCTGGTTGACTGTAAATTATATTAATAACGATGATGATGACGATATTACGTCTCCGTCAGGTGACTTTGAACACTGTAATTTGTAACATTATGCAGCGCCATCATAGATTGGAAAGGTTGTCGGAGAGGGGGAGGGGACAGGAAGTTGCAATTTTCCAATTGGCAGCTGTAAAATTCTGACAGATATGTAGATGCTCAAAATTTTCAATTTTGCCCCAAATTTCTCCAAAATGGCCAGGCCCAATTTTTTGGCTTTTTTGTACTGTGTCCTAAAACTTTCCAACAAGAAGAAAATGCTTTTCGAGGGAAATTTTCTGTGACAGGCTAAAATTTATTATAGTAGCCTGCCACTGCTGCAACGCCGCTGATAGGGCCTAATAGGAGTTGTGCATTGCTGAATGACGTTGTCAATGCTGCTGTGTCTCTTACATACACGTGCAATCACACAATGTTGTACGTTACTTACTGCTTGACATCTCTAATCTCTGTTCAGCCTTGTCCTGCTGTCTGCGGTAACACTCCCTGTGGCGTGGAACTCATCTTTTCACTGTGTGGCACTGCATGGGCAGGGCAGGGCCAGGAAGTAGGTGGCGAAAGATAGCTGTCATGCATCACGACTTTTGACTTGTGCAAAACATAATGTTATACACTGCGAAGAGTTAGTGTGCACAAATGCATTAGCCGGCTTAGTTGGGTGTGCAGCTGCCTAGCCTGACCCTATAGCTGCCCGTGCCCCTAACATTCCTTGTGGCTATACTTGCAGGTTAAGGTTATTGCTTGACAGTTGCTCTTTGTCCTTTGTAATATCTCTTATTCGTAGACCCAGGAACATTTGTTCCAACAATCATGCACCCCAAGAACACATATGAAGGGTTGAGGGCAAATACCATATAACTTGAGTTATATGGTTCTTGCAATTAAGTAGCCCTGTGGGTTCAGAAGACTGCGGCGCATCATGTATGTGAAAAGCAAGCTAATATCTGCAGAAATAACGAAGTTTTGTGTTGTCTGAACCATATAACTTGACATACATTATTAGTCCACATTTACATAAACCACACAACTTGAGTTATGGGGTACTTGCGCCAAAGACAGACCGAATGTTCATGGTCAAATAAATGCAAAAAAAAACATACAAGTTGAGTTACATGGTACTTGGATGAAAGAAAGGGCGATTATTCATGGTCGACTAAATGCAAAAAAACACAACTTTAGATGCCGGAGTCTACTGCCGTTTGGTGACACGTAGCTGTGCACTCATAAGTCACCTGTATCAACGAGAGTTCTGTCTTTTCTATGAGCTTGCATATCTCTTTCACATGCATGACCAACAGAAAGGTTAATATTCGGCAAAGATATGGACAATCACAAAGTGGGACGTTTTTTGGGACAGTGTAAAAAAACAGAGGCATAGAAAAGCAAAAATTGCCCCGATCGTTCCCCAGGGTAGAAAACTACCAGCATACAATTATGTTGATAGATTTCTCCAGTTTGAATTTGTAACCTGCTTTCAGATTCGGCCATCTGTTAGTTTGCTGGATCTTAACGCTTGCATTGCAACACCTGCATCTTGTGAGTGCTGTCTGCTTATCAGCAAAATTATTCCAGTAAATGAGCTGGTATTCACTGATAATAAATTAATAATAATAATAATCTTTTAGCAGAGTCTGTAACTTAACCATGTTTACTTTCCAGCTGAGTGAGATTTCAATTATCAGACGATTAAATGGAAAAAAGGTTTTGTATGAAAACAGTGTTCAGATGTATTTATTACAACTGTTTGTCCTCGAGTCGATGTTAATGGACATGTCTAGCAACTAGCGTGAACTTCTGTCCCGGTTTTACATACAGTAAGCCATGACGCTGCGCTGCGTAGGATTTGGCGCTATGACGCTGTGCCGTCTGGTGTGATGTCGGCGTATCATATAAGATGTTGGGCTACCTTGATTATTATTAAAAAGAATAATGAGCCCAATGTCTTTAGTGATCTATTGCAAGGGGAACACCCTCAGATTTGGTATAGAATACAAGCAAATTGGCAATTTTCAACATGTAGTCATTACATCTTGTGATATATAGGGACGAGGTTACTAAATTGTTAGTTGGTACAAAAATCAACAAACTTGGATAACCGTGAACGATTAAGAATATTCGGTTAGATCCATATTGCCAGTGGCAAAAATGTAGCTCAGGGTCTCTTGCCTTCCTAGTAACATTGCGGACATACCCTAGGTATCATACTAAGTGACACACGAATACTAAAAATTAAATAAATTAATTAACGTGAAAGCACAGTGTGCTGTGTATGGCGTGGGACTGGAAGCTTAACTTGTCTTCTTTCCTGTTGTTTACTAACTTGGCAGTAAACTCGTAAACTTGTGCAGTGTAACTAGTGCTAGTGAGTGGCGAGTGAATGCAGTAAGTGACAAGTCAAAAGAGTTAGTTACAAGAGTTTACTGCATGGACAATGACAACGACGACGAGACAACGACGTCATGAGGTGTGCTGTCAGTCATCTTATATACAACGAACGACAGACGGACAGCAACAAAACATGCATCAATCAGTTCAGTACAGACACGCACAGACAGACGACGTGACGACGCTATGTACAGTTCTATACAGTATGTAGAGTTGCGGTGGCTGTACAGACGACACCACCAACAGATTAACCAATCACAGAGAGAGAGTATCTGCCAAACGACACACGAGTCACAGTCACTCACAAGCGCCGGCGCAGCAGTAAGCAAGCAATCATCCCCGAGATAATAAAATCATCAAAACGGAAATACGCTGAAGTCTTGACCAACCGATGCAATGTCGGGTTTTCCAGTCACGTAGATTCCAGTTCGCAGCGGCGTCATTCAAGTGAATATTTTCGCACAGTACATCACATGCACAGTGCATGTTTACATACTACCACGGTCATTACACCCATGTTGACTGAATGTAAGGTGCCAAATGGCACCTTCTGGGGTGCCGTTTTACAGACAAGTTTTTTGGCACCCCAAAAGGTGTAGATGCACCTTGTCCTCTAACAGTGTTGTTGTCACACATCAGAAGCAACTCTATCTATTTATCAACAACTAATACACAGAGAGAGCAGCTAGAATGCCATCCAATGCTGCAAACAAGACATTTGTCCAGTCCACCGTGCAAGTTAAACTGAAGCACAAATGATAAAACATTATACGTCCACATCATTCCAACAATTAATCAAAATTAATCACACTAAAAACAGTTTAACAGTCATTCACAGTTGTCAGTCTCACAAGTACCGGGGTACCGTATGCAAAGTTATGAACAACTCAATAACTTTCACAAGAGGAGCATTTAAAATGAAGGAAACAGGGCACAAACATTTGCTATCACTCACCGAACAGTTAGATCTAATTAACCTCGTTTTAAACTATAATCAGAATAGTGAACAGGACACGTTATAATTAATGTTTCAGCTTACACCAGTCGAACAAATCCACAAACAAAAATTCTGTCAGTCAGCATTCAACATTCAGTCGGCGATCTATCAGAAATGTCTCGCACAGATCTTGCTGCATTCCCTGTAATTTCTAGAGCTAAAACAAATGTTTAAAAATTCTAATAGTTAATTTTCCAAAATTAACCATTACTGAAATTAGTAGTCATTAATTTTGATTAAAATTAATGGTGGTAATTGTGAAAGAAAAATGCATGTTTTTATAAGTTTTACAAGTTATTCTGCTGATAGCTGTCACAAACGCACTGCAACAAGGCTTACATTCAATCACGTTCCCTGCAGAAAATGCTTAGCAAATGACTGCCTTTTTACCTATTTTATAAATTGCAATTTTTTGCAGTCTTTCTCAACTAGAAAATTTTGATTACTTTTGCAAATAATTTGACTAAGAAATTTTTAATCGGTTGCAGCCCAAATTTTTACGAATCAGTGCAAGATTAATCATTAACTTGTGCAGCTCTAGTAACTTACAGTGTGCATCAGAAAGCCGGTGATAAATAACTGACTATACAAAGTAAAGTCGATGACGTGATCTACACGTGCACGTGCACGTGGGTAGTGTGTCTGCAAAGCAGCAGCTGATCTCTGCTAGTCCCGACAAATGAACCACCGCGACAGACAGACAGACAGACAGACAGACATTGACAGCTACAATAGTCGGTCTTACACAAGCTCGTGCTGGTATCATCATCGTCATCAGTGCATCAGCAATGCAGCACACGTGCAATAAACGTTTGGGAAAAAACTTCCAAGAAATGTTTTTTTTTTACTTTAGAAATAATGAAAATGTTTGCAAAAGCTGAATAAAAAACATGACCTCTTTTTAATTTCAGTATCGACTAAATCCACCGTTTCAGAATACTGTTTTTTTCATATTAGTAAACTTTGCCATCATGCTTTTTGTAAGTTAACAATCTAAATACAAAATCTTGTCATTACTTCATCAGTAACATTTTAATTTTTGTTTGTAGATATTATAGATAATTGTCATTTTGATGCTAAAAACACAGCAAAAAATTTCTAAATGTTAAAACAATTATTAGTTTATTACAACAACGAAACAAGCAGTGTGACAGCTGCAAGAGTCGCTGGCAATGTCTGACTGTGCTTGATCTGGGGAGTTTGCATGCACAGCAAAAGACCGAAATGGAGCCATAGTCACTAACTCATTTTTTGTTAAAATTTTAGCTGGAAAACAACAACTTTTAGTACTCTGTGTTAGAAAAGAAGCGTTAAGCAGCAGTTGACTCCAAGTATTATTTGAACCCAGAAAAAAATAGCACTGGGACATTTTGCCACAGCTGCTGTGCAGTCGGTGCCTATCGGTGCCAGCACAGCATGACATAGTGCAACGAGATCAGTAGGTCACTACGGAAGGAACGAGGTCAGAGGCCAGCGTTGACGTGTAACTAGGTCACTAGGTCAGTATGTAGGTCAGCAGGTGGTGATGACAATGAGCAGGTACCCTAGCTCGTTGCAGCTGTGCATGAGGTCAGCACTGAGCTGTGACAGATTCACGGACGAGAACTGACACGGCGGGAAGATGTGTACGACGTATGCCGCCTAGACCACACACGGACACACAGACAGATGCGCACACTCACATACTCATTCATTCGCTGGAAAATAAACAAAACATCTAGTCTATATGCTGCGGGGTCACTAATATGAGCCCTTCAGGTTTCCTAATAATAAGATAACAACAATCAGCACAGACCGTGGGGACGATCATACACATAGAAATGTCGTAACAATTATTATTTCCAAAACTAAAATTGACTGATGTTGAACACAAAACTAAGTCAGTATCGACTGAAACATCTTAACACTAGTCGAAACCTTACTTCCAAACTAGCGCTAGTAGTAGTCAGTAGTCATGTGACCTTGCGTAAATAGTTTGTAGTATTCGATGTAAACTTGCATCAGTAGCAACAAAATAATGGTAGCATAATATGCATCATACAAGACAATATACAGTAGTAACAATAATTTTATGGTGTTAACTCTTTTGAGACAATACAGCAAGCCGGCGAATCTTTTACAATGAACTGCATGAAATCTAAACTTCAGCTCTGCTTACTTTTTGCACTTGCTCCCCGAACCTACTACTCACAAGTACCTGGCTCCTACTGTCTCTCTGCACCGGCTCAAACTCATATCGAGTCAAATACAAAGTCAACTCTCAAGTTATACTGCTCTCCGCACCAGCTCATATGAAGTGAAAAACATGTAGCTCTCAAGTACCTTAATAAACATACAAATACATCGAAATAGAACCCTTTATTTTGACAGAAACTCGACCTTTCAGCAACCACTGCTGCCTTCGTCGAAATGAGTGTCCACCACGTGTTGCAATGGCGATAAAACTTAAGTTTCAACCTACGAGTCTATCCAGAATCTCAAGTACCTGGTTGCTGCCAGGCTCGTGAATGTTGACAATGCCTGCTGCATGTTTCTGCTGTAGATAGTTGATGAAGCCGGTGCGTAGATTGTGACCTTGCGTCATTACCTCGACAGGATCACGAGCACATGGCACCGCCAACAGCATGCTGTACTCCGACTCAGTCTATCAGCAGCAACAACAACTAGAACTACTACTACAACACAGCCGACAACTACAACATCTTCAACTACATAGGGATGTTGGTTTATAGTGGAGAATTTCTTAAAATATGCGGAACTTTTGGAGGCAAAATATGTGGAAAAATATGCGGCGCATATATGCGGCATATATGCTGCATATGCCGCATATGAACACTATCTGTGTTTCTATTTTAAACGCAATGTAATGCAACACAATGCGCAGCTGTAATGGAAATGCTTCCCATCGAATAAGCTGGAAATTTGTTTTTTTACTATCGCGACAACGCGCTCTGCAGTGCAAGCTATTGCAACAAAGCAACACAATGCAATGTAATGCACAGCTGTAGTGGAAATTGCTGCATAACTGTCACACAACCTTTGAGGCTCCGTATGTCCACAACTGTGCAAGACAGATGCAAAATGAGAATGGACAGATAGAGCACGGCGTGTACAGACCTCCATGCGCTTGGAGACTTGGTCGAGCTGCGACGGGTCTAGACGCATGCGCTGACTGATGCGCAGCTGGGATAGGCTGGTTCCCAGTCCGTCCTGTGTCAGAGCCTCGGGTGGCAGGGACGCGCGGACTAACTCCTGGTTGCCTGACACGTAGTGCATTCGTACTGCTGCGACGTCGTTCTTTAGCACAAGTTGACCGGTCCATACCAACGGCAAGTGCTACACCACACAGACACATAGACACACAGTCAAACAGACACACACACACAGTCAATGGCAATCAGATTGTGTTTCTTCAATACCAAGATACTAAACTAATAAATTTGTAATCCCAAGATAATTGCCCCCATGCTTCCAGCGCTACAACGTCACTGCATTTGACCACTGGTTAGTTGTTCCTAAAATGTGTAGTTAGTTACTGGCTCAAGTTGTCAGACCGGTTAACAACGAGAAACTGGCCTGAAGTACTAACATGAAGAGAGTGACTGGAAATGTGACGCTACATTAAACTGACAGCCTGCCGACAGTTTTCAAGCGCGAATATTTATCATATTATATTGTATGGTCTAAGGACCTCGAGTACTTTGGTGGTGTTCATGTTGAACGTTTCGATCTGCAAGTCACCGAGCGTAGACGTGCTGCTGACGAGCGGCGAGTCGCGGCCACCAACACAGTTTGACTGCTGGGTGTTGGGCTGTGGTGGGGCTGGCGGCGGTGCAGGGGTCAGTCCAATCACTCCGGGCAACGCCGGGCTGTACGTCGACGCTGCCGCTACACGCACTGCATCCACGCCGCCAGGACGCGCTGCACCCGGGTGAAACCTGTGAACCACCTCGGCAGCCACATGCTGCTGCTGCTGCTGCTGACGCTGCTGCTGCAGCTGCGCCATGACAAAGTCAGGAACACCGATGAAGCTGTTAGACAGCATGGCAGCTGCAGTGCGCGGAGGCTCAAGCCGACCGGCAGCAAATGACCCTCCGAGGTCACTAGACACCGGCGGTTGTGTCGGTGGAAGGGGGAGGCGCTGTAGCACTGGTTCTGCTATAGTTGTCTTGGGCTCGGCACGCGAGGATGACATCGACCTTGGTTCCAGTACGGTAAATGGCATCCGATGTTGTCCCAGACCGACCGGCGGCGACCGACACGTCAGGTCGGCAACAGTGACCGGTGGTACTGCCGTCCTCAGCAGCGGCACCATGCGCTGCTGCTGCTGCTGCTGCTTGGCTGCTAGCAGTTGCTCCTGCTGGACAAGTCGTGACGGCTGAGCGAGTGCCTCGCGTAAGTCACTTGTGATGGGTGACGGCGAGTGACGTGTGGACGCCGCTGTGTCAACTGCAGTAGCACTGGCAGCGTACGCTGAGAATAGATGTGCAGCGGGGGCGGCTGGGGACCGTCCTACCGCTGACATCACTGGCGGCATTCCATACTGACCTACACATGACAACCAAATCATGTAGCTAACTCATGAACGTAGACTGATTTTTACGCACAAAAGCAGCTACTGCTTTTAGCGCTTCTTAGCCATCGCAATTCTGTCCGTCCGTCCGTCCGTCTGTCACACGGGTGGATCAGTCGAAAAAGGTGCAAGCTAGGATCACCAAATCTTCACCGTCGGCTGCCTGGAAGACTCTAGTTTCAGGAACCGTAAAGCTTTTCCATAAATTCGAAGGGGGCCAGCCCAAACGAGGGTACTAAATGACAGGGCGTGGGAAAAATTTGTGATTTCTGGCCAATAAGTTGCTGTATCTCAATAACGATGCGAGACAGGACCTAGGTTACTATTAATCACTAATAGTTAGTCGTACACTGGCTCTCGATTGGCACTGAATTCAATGACCTTGGATGACCCTGAACGCTAAAATAGGGGTTTTTACGGATTTTTTGGTGATTTCGGGCTGCAAGACACATTTCAAGAGCAAACTGCACCGAAACCAATTGAGATAGACACGGGCAAGCTGCACACGAAATTTTCAGCATTGAACATAAATTTCCACAACGTAGATTTTGACCGTCCAAGTCTCGATTTTTTAGGTTCAAGGAAACCTGTGCATGAGGGCATCAAAGAGCGGTACTCCAGTAGAAGTCACGTCGAAATGGCTGGAGACAGACTGACAGTTTGAATTTGCAAACAGGAACTGCTATAGGCTTTCGCACGTCTCGTGAGCAATAGCTCAAATTTCTTGTTTAAAGGGTTGTGTGGGGAAAGCTCATGTTCAAAAGAGGTAGCAAAGCAGCTAAGATGGCACGAGGAGCACTCTACGCTTCTACAGTGAGGTCCGAGGCAGAACTATGGCCACAAATTAGAGCTGTCAATGTGTTAATCTTTTTAACGCATTAACGCAGTGCGTTAATTTTTTTAATGCATTAATTAACGCGTAAATTAACACACCCAGTCCCGTCGAGATGGAGAGTAGGAGGTAAATTACCC
>Ga0056128_1011183_pt1 | contig 11117 bp, 10 predicted proteins | sample WorMetLIZISLAND2_FD_71113 | JGI IMG/M metagenome (GOLD analysis project Ga0056128, IMG submission 71113) | Marine gutless worms symbiont microbial communities from Max Planck institute for Marine Microbiology, Germany - Olavius geniculatus... ... | reverse complement strand
CTGAGACCTCTGAACATTGGTCTTTCTTCTGCGTGGAGAAAAGCTTCTGGGCGGGCGGACTGGCGCCACATCGTGGACACGGCTACGCTCTGGAAGAGTACGCCATAAGAAGAAGAAGAAATAGTAAGGTTTCACGTTTTCCATTTCCTCGTTTTCAGCGTCCCCAATACAGCTAAGTTTCTGCTGTTGACACAGGGCAGTCATCAGGCAGCGCTATAGGACTGAATCTGTACACGGCTCTGTACGTGGGCGGAGTGGACCGGGCCAGTACACGCGTGTCACCTGATGTCGCCGTTCAACGCGGATTCACTGGCTGCGTCTCAAAGGTTACTTACTTGCTTATTTGTTTATTTACTTACTTACTTACTGCACGCACAGATGCTATGGCTCTAGGCCATGAGCGTTTTTGCTGTGTTACGCAGAAGAGTCAGATGATGAATACAAGTCACTGTGGCGGCGTGGTATAGTGGTTAAGTCGTTGTGTTCGATCAATGTAACTGCTCTACGCTATAGTGCAAGGATGGGTGACGTTTCGCGTGCACATGCAACGATCGAAAATCGGTTTTGCGACGTCGCACGTATATAGGCCTATACCGTGATCGACGTTCGTGAATCGCCTCCATTCCTCGCTCTTTGGATAAGCTAGAAGTCATATGGAGACCTCATCATTTGAATCATTCAATATCTGTCAGGCTGTTTAACTGTTTTACTCTTTAAACTGCCAAACGGTTTAACTGTGAAGTAGCTTTGCTACTACGGCAATTAAGATTGATTTATTTATCGATTGATTGATTGACAGATAGCTTGGTTCATTGATCAGTCCATTGAAAAACCATCATGTTGTTGTTTGGTCAGCTGATAATAAACGGTCGAGCGGTTGATCTGGTCAATGAAGCGATTGAGAGTTCGTCGGTGCGTGACTGCGCTGCAGACGCGCCCCCGTCCTGTGCCCTGCAGCCGTGTGAACACGGAGGCACGTGTGAGGAGCAAGGTGGCAGAATCTGGTGTCAGTGTGCACCAGGATACGGCGGACCGACCTGCGAACAGCGTGAGTCACCGACGAGTTGACAAATTCTAAACGTTTCAGAAGTCATCACTATAAATATCTGATAATTTTAGTTAGCTGAATTTTTCCCGTGATGTCTTGGTTAACAAATTTTGATGTCTAGCCAGCCCGTTTTTCAGCGCTTTTATGTTGTCTTAAGACCACTTTTTTGCCCAAAAGTTTGTTCTTATTATTGTAGTTTTTATGACATTTGCATTTCACACGGTACAGCGACACCGTCATGGTGTGGAAGGATATTTAGCGATCACGTTATTGCTTATTCACTAAAGGAAGTCAGTCAAAAAATGTGAAAATCGGTCAATATTCGGCAAAAGATGTGGACAAGGCTGTGGTCGCACGTTTTCACGGATCACGGTGTACAACAGCGAACGTGTTGCAATGGACTGTCACTTGTTGTTAGACGTCGAAGCGGTGTCAACATCAGCTGAGTTCCCGGCGTCAGGCGGCTTCATCGAGCTGCCATCTTCACTGCTGAGACGCACAGACAACACTGACCAAACCATCGAGATGACTGTAGTCACTGAACAGCTAACTGGGCTACTCGTCTGGCAGGGACAGATGTCATCGTCCCGGTCTTCCAGCCGCGGCAAAGATTTCATCGCTCTAGCCATCGACAACGGCAAAGTCCAGTTCAGGTTCAGACCGCGCCTATACACGTATAGGCTTGAACTTAAAAATGCGAAACATTTTTCTAAATCTTGCAGAACGATTTTAGCATCATGATTGCATGTTGAAAATAGGACATTGTTCATATAAAGTAAAACATTTTTGTAAGTAAATCAAAATAATATTTTTGCAAATATGTTTCATTTTAGGCTTACATGCTTCCAGACTTCATAAAGCTGCTGAAAACATTATTTAAGCTAAGCTTCAGACGCTCATCGACTTTTGTTTTGTTTTCTACACGGTGTTTCATAAAAAGGACCCTTTTTGTTTCTTTTCATAATTCACTCAAATGATCAGCAATTTGCATGAAATTTTTATTAGTTGTAGCGGAAGAAATACTAATTCAAAATATTTTAACACGTTAAAATATGGCAGTTGATTAAATATTTTTGCTAGTCGTGATGTAATGCTGATATCGTAATGTGTCACGGGTACAAACTTGCTAGTCTGTCAGATACTCCCTGCTTCGATGGTGAACTTAATCTGGTTCGCTAATGAAAAATGCTTATCATGTCAGCACTGAGCAACATGGAAACATGAACTCAGGCGTCTCGTGATCCCAAAACTCAAACATCTTGCAAGGTCGGTGTCCCACTATCTTGCTCGAACATGTGAAAGACCAACTATCCTTACAGACACAAATTCGATCGCTTTGCACGTTTTTTGTGGCTGCAACTGTAAAACTGCAAATATTTGTCACCAACGAACCAGATTTTTTACCATCGGAGCAGGGTAGCAACTGGCAGCACCAGTTGGGATTAGCCAGTTTGTACCCGTGACACATTATGACATCAGGGTTACATCACGACTAGCAAAGAATATATAATCAACTGCCATATTTTGTTAAAATACTTTGAGTTAGTATTTCTGCAGCTACAACTGTTAAAAATTCCATGCATATTGCTCATAATTTTGGCAAATTGTGAAAAAAACAAAAAGGGGTCCGTTTTTATGAAACACCGTGTATAGTGTAATAGGCATATGCTGTTATGATAATGTGGTGATGATGATTATTTAAATTAACTGTTATTCGTCAGTTAGGCAGCTTACTGTCCTTTATTTACACGATCGAGTTTGTTGGATTTCTGTTTTACATCATTAGGCCTATGGCGTTTTCACTGTCGATAACATTTGTTGATAACTGGCACTGTGACTGTTGTAGTTATGAACTTGGGAGTGGAACAGCAAATGTTACGAGTAATGAAAGAATCAACGACGGTCGACCGCGCCGCATCGCCGCTACTCGGTATGTAGGCCTACGAAAAGCAAAGTCATTCTCAATCCGTGAGGCTTATAATGCGGCGCTGACAACACCAGACACCAGTTTACACTGCGAGACCAGTGATATGTGGCTAGTGCGTCTCGCGGTGTGTCTGTTTACGTCCCAGCTTTCGCTGGTATTTATTGTGCGTACCCACGGAGGGATGGCCAGGCTGAGTTGACCTGGGTGGCTGGTTACATACCGAAATGGTTTACTCGTCTCGACAGTGTTTCATGTTGTCAAAGTTGACGTTGCCCTTTTGTGTTTCCGCCAACGTGGGCTCTTGTATTTGATGAAATGTGACGAGATACAGATATGCGTCTGCAACAGAGGGGACGGTTAAAAATGGGGACAAGAACAATCCTCACATTTTTTTGACTGGAGATACGGCGTCAGTCCATTTTTTGAGGGGGCGAATATACGCCGAAAGAAAGAAGTGTAAAATTATGTCTGAAGACAAGCTGATATGGAATTGCTCACATTTCGCATCGGTATTTTTGTTAGAAAGAGGGGGGGGGCGATCGTCCACCTTGCTCCCCTGGGGTCGACGCCACTGTTGCGTTGCTGGTTATGAACGGCAGTTACGTGTACTGTGTATTGTGTGCAATGAATGTCAGTCTGATGTCTTTGGTATTGTTTACTGTAGTTATGGTAAGAGCGGAATCTTGCGTATTGACGGACGCATGGTCGGTATGGCTGAGGCATCTGGAGTTCTTACAAGTCTCGACACTTCCGGCAATGTCTTTATTGGTCAGTCCTTATTGTGCATCACAGTAAGCCGTATTACGCGTCTTGTCCGTCCGTCCGTCTGTCCCATACCGGCTCTTAACACGAAATCAAACTAATGTAGAAAACCCAAAATTGGTGTAAACCTCTCCCAAAGCAGCAGTGAGCGGTGTGCCAATTTTTAGCTAAAACGGTTAAAGATCACGCGAACGGCCACATATGTTGGCACTGGGGCGACACATTTTTCTCGTCCAATGTTTGCTTGCTTCGTCCAGTGTTTGTCGTTATAATGGGCTGCTGCAGTCATGTCCCATGTTATAGACACATCGTTATGTCTGTGTGATGTATACGTTAAAGAATAATCGATTCAGCCACCAGTCAGGTACGGAGAAGTGTGAAAGATGACTGACAGATACATGAAGTGGTGGTGTTTGGCTGGTGTTCGGTAGGTGGCGTGCCTGAGCCGTGGAGGATGACGGGAGGCCGGTACTTGTCGTGGTTCGCCGGCTGTATCGGTGACGTCTACCTCAACAGTCGTGGACCTCTCGACCTCAGCCGGGAAGCCCTCCGGGTTGTCGGCGTCCTGCCTTGCCAGTACCCATGACAGGATACACTCTCTCAGCGCAGCGTCCACTTAATCGTAGAAAAATCCTGTTTCAGTTCAAAGGAAATAGGCCTATCCGAGTTCTCAGTTTTACAGTCAAAAAGTAATACGTATGTTTAAATGCCACGACGCTACTTGTCACAGGCGTGCGATAGCACAGCCCTGTGTTAATGGCGACCGGCTAAGTAATTAACAAGTGTATAAACTGATGTTTTGTACATTTATTAACTATAAGGCCCATGAGACGAATACATTTGCTATAGTACATATTCATCCGGCCGTGGCAGTCTGTGGCGTCAGCGTCGTCCAGGCCCGTCGAGAACCACAGCGGGGCCTGGGGAAACATTCTCGCGGGGCCCCTCTGGGGAGAAAATTTTTAAATTTTTTTTTAAAATGGTACATTCTGGCGCACTTTCTATTTCTGGCCGACGGCGGGGCCCCCAAACGTCGCGGGGCCCGGAGTGTCAAATCGCAGCTGATGCTTCACTGCATTTCAGTATTTTCAATTTTTATTTCGGCGTCCAGTGATGCATTTTCGTATCGTGTTTTTTGCAGTTAAATGAGTCTGACCGAAGCTTGAATGAACGTAGGTCATTGTATTTGCAGAAAGATTGGGAACATAGTGAAACACAGTGTAGAAACTGCCAGATAGTTTGCGGCAACACGATGTGCAGTTGCGTGTAGTGTACATTACTTTTCTTAGGCCTATATGTGTCGTGTCTGACTTGAACTAGATCGTCAGTAGAGGGTGCTTTACGAAGTCTTAGCGTCAGGCGTCTTCTAGTTCTGCAGATGTCGTGCTGCTGCGTGCTATATGTAAGTATTTTCGTGTACATATGAATTACAACTTGATCAAATCGTCTTCATCAGTCAGTTTTAAACACAGGCGAACTTCTGCTGTATAACACCTCACATTAGAACCTCCACAGCCATACATCAACATTAGTGATACTTTTCGGAGGCTTCTTAAAATGTGATTACACAAAATTAACATTTTAAACTGCCTAAAGCATCCAAAAGAGCAGGATTATCCTTCATTTTCGCACAACATGGTCTTACAATGAACCTATTCTGAGTCTTTGTGACGATGGTGCAACATTTTGTTTATAAATACAGCAGGGATTTTAAAGACTTCACAAAAGACCAAAACGAAAATAAAGACACAAATGCCAAAGACCGAGATCGGGAATTCACTGCCAAGAACAAGGAATAAAGACATGGCTGTTACAGTAGAGTTACGCAAGCCAATAGCCTACGTAGGGGATAACGGATAACGCAAACTGCACCGGTAGGCCTATCGGAAGGAAATGAAATCAGGTGATAGAACTTGTAGGCCTACTTTTTTGATCTCGACGGTCGTTTATGTGGCCTACGCTGGCGTTCGTTTAGTCACGCTTGACTGCATCTGTGTATAACACTGCACCGTTATAACCGTTATAACACTGCAGACACAGTGCTGGAGATAGGCAGTACGGGCACGACCGTAGAATAATGACCGTTAGCGCGCTTTGCAAGTAATTTATTGTGGCTTGGAACCTATGTCGACAGTTCTACATTGAATTCACCAGGATACGCAGGAGAAATGAATGCCCTGCGCAGATATAACAAGCGTGACGCAAAAAGTAGGCACGGTCGAGTTAAATCAGACTGTATAGGGCTTTTGTGGGCGGTGCTTTACGAGTTTTTGCTCAGTTGCTCACATGACCGCGCAGGGCTCGCCACCAGCTTGCCCACCGATAGCTCTATTATAGAGTAAATATAATAATGCTTAGCCTACAAAGAAGGAAGTTAGGCTAACGGTATTAAGCCTAGCGTCGCCGGGCCAAATTTTTAGTCGTGACCAGGTTTAGTAAGTGGAATTTTCGTCAGCTCTACGGTTATAAAGTACGGATGTTAAGCAAAATCGTTTGTATGTTATTTATTTTCGTTGTTAAAATATTATATATTCCTTAGGCTTAGGCCTATAACGCAAAGTGCAGCGTGAGATAGTTGCGAATAAACAACAAAGTCTTGAATCAGGACGCAGTAACGTAAAGGCAAAAGGTCAGTTAGTCTGCCTGCTTGAGCTCATCACATGGTTGCAGATCATGCAGATTGCAAAAATAGTCATTATCAGTTTGCCGATTGCCTATAAAATGTAGGAAATATTTCAGTAAACTGCTAGTGCTCAAGTGTGGCATTAGAAAAATTGACTACATAATAATGCTTAACCACGCAGTTGATTCATTTATAAAAAAAGTGTGTTAATTAGATTCACTAATAGTTTACATAGGCCATATTCAAGTTTTTGTCTTTAGTCAGTTTATTTTCGTTTGCAGTATTTGTCTTTGCAGACCTATCGACCGTTAGAGGCGATTCTCTTTTCACATTTTATTTTGTTGCTTTAATTGCGTTTATAAAAAACACAACTAAATGAGCAAATTTCGAGGAAATTACGAGTGGTAGGTAGCCTAAATAACAGCTGACGCTTTCACATTATGAATGCGTCAGCTATCAAGCCTACTGTAGCAACCACCCATAATGGCAAGTCAACAACAATATTAGGTCCAGTGCTAGGTCCAAATTTTTCAAATATAGTTCCCGACTTCCGGTTTGACTTTCAGTTTGAATTGGCGGCTATGCGTTACTGTTGGCTTATCGCAAATAGCACAAATAGCTATAATTTTATGCCCACTCAGCATCACTTTGGAAGTGATCGGTGGCATAGTCGTTAAGACTATACTCAGTTGACTTGATGCCTACCGGAATAAGAGTGCTGCTGTTATAACTTAGACCACCAATAGTGTTTTTGACCTGTCGTTTATTTTTGGTCCGACCATTAAGCTGTAAGCTTAAAGCCCTGGCCTTTTGCTACAAAGTGTCTGTCGTCTGTCTGTCGTCTGTCACGGATGTATTGGGGCCCTGTGGTAGATCTTACCACAAAACTTTTTACACAAATAATTAGCCTGGTGTAGTGGTTCTTCGCCTTAAAAATTTTAGCAATCCAGTGCATTGGAAACATTTTTTAGATTTGGCGTTGAATGAAAGGGGTAAAAAGTGCGTTTTTAACCGAAAACAAGTAATTCGAGCAAAGCTCACGTAACGCGCGATAGCAGCAGTTCTGCCACCTCGGCAATTAGTGTACAGCAATAAGATAGTAATGCATCTGAAAAAAATACTTAAATTTGAGGCCTCCGTATGGAAGACTCCTTGAATTTAAGAGATCGAAACTTAGATTTTTACAAGTGTACGTTTTATGCTACAATGTCATACGCCGGTTGTCCAGGTCCATCTCTAGCCAATTCTGTGCAATTCACTCTTAAAATTTCTGACGCAGCCGGAAATCGCAAAAAAAATCACTATACCCCTATTTTGGAGGTTCAAAATCATTCAAAATCATCGACGTTGACAAAAATAAAAAGCTTGTCACTATGGCTTGTTATGATAAGCAGCATGTCTACTTTTAAAGTTGTATATATAGACATGCTGGTTATCATAACAAGAACTAAGAACGTCTCATTGCACTGACTACTATTACGTGACTTCACTGTTTAAGCTTATTGTTACGTGTCCTTGTAGTCTTAGGACTTAACGCCACGCTGAAGTTGATTCGTCCTTTATCATCATCATCATCATCATCATCATCATCATCACCAAAAAATTGGGCTCAATCCGCCCAGGGGTTTTTGCTCCCCATATAGGTGAAATATACACCCCTCCTGTTCGAAATTAACTACACCTTTTTGGTAGGCCTACTTCAACTCGCCTACACCTGCGATTCCGTTAGACGGTTAGACCGATTTTTACGCTTAATACGTCAAATGACGCAGTTTTGCGCAAGGAAGTGCCTTTTTAATGTTACAAAATGAAAATTTAATTTTTGACTTCTTTATTCGAAAAATTCGAAAAAATTACAATGGCGCCTATATGGGGAAAATTTAAAAATTCTTTAAACTGTCATAACTTCTGTTGTGCGCAAGATAGAGTCGTAATTTTTGGTTCTAGAATATGATTTTCGGGGTCGGCCTAATTAACGGTGACATTTATATTTACCCCCGGTTGACCCTCGTTGCCATGGCAACGAAATTTGGGACAAAATTTGCTATAACTCGTCTTGCGTAAGAGACTTTTGCGAGATTTTTGCGCCTATACGGGGGTTTTCAGGGATGGGCCATCGAATGCTGCCAATTGCATTTTCCCCCGACCGACCCCCGTTGCCATGGCAACGAAATTTGAAACAAAATTGGCTATAACTCAGTTTGTGTAAGAGAATTTTGCAAGATTTTTGCACCTATAGGGGGCTCTCCGGGGATAAGCCATATGCTGCCAATCGCAATTTCCGCCGACCGACCCCCGTTGGCATGGCAACGAAATTTAAGACGAAATTGGCTATAACGCGGCTTGTGTAAGAGATCTCTGCGAGATTTTTTGCATCTGGGGCGCAGCCTGTGATGTCTCCATGTGCATGGCCATGGCCGCATTTTTTTCGCGCAAAGTTTTAGGCTATAAGTCGCTGTATCTCAGAAACGCTGACAGATAGTGCCACAGTGGCTACTGAGCACTAATAGGAAGTCGCACAAGCCCTTTCAGATAAGACAAAAGTCATCGACCTTGGATAAGCTTGAAGGGTCATTACGCACTGTTATAGGTAGACAGTACGTTGTAGGGGGTTTGCGATGGCACCGTTATATAGCGATAACAAATTCCTATATATAGACAGTTAATAGTAACCATGTCTCTATCTGCAGCAGTTTGTCTGCAATTTTGAATGCAACGTTGCTGTTTGCAGCCATTACCATGTGCATCGAATTACCGTATCGTATCTTAGCGTTAATTGTAGCGTTTGATATAGCAGCGTCACCATATAGTGTGTATAACATTGCAATCACTCTGTGAAATCGCTTTCTTTTCGCGGCCGGAAGTCGGACGCTGGCCTTCGGATGTATGCGGTAGTAGCGGTACGGTTGGCTCACCAATAGCGACAGCTAGGTTTTTTAATTTTCTTATTTTGTCTAATTGTCATGTAATACATCTGCTCAATCGAGATCCATATACTTGAAAATTTGCAGCAAAAGACGTCGACATAAAATCAAAATACTTGATACATTATGTAAAAAGTTCGAGTGGTCTAGGTTAGGATTAATTTCACTCACAATTAATCCTAACCTAGACCACTCGAACTACAATTGGGTAGTGCTGTAATGCATACGCTTATACTGGTGCTGATTATTCAAATTTTTACTTCCGCGTATTTGTACATTGCAGACTGAAGGTTTTTTTGGTGCCGTAAACTGACGCGTTATATACTGGCGCAAGTAGGCTTGATGTTGGTACCGGGTACGAGCTTTGCATCCTGATGGTCGACAATAGACAACCTGAAGCTGAAAGGGCAGATGGCATCTCGGAAGAAACGACACCGTTAGCATGTCGCTCCAGCACTGGTTCTGCTGTCAGTCAGTTACAGGATGTAGGCCTACGGCTAAACATTAAAAATACTGCTGCTGATGATGACTGCCAGAAAGATGCAGTTATTGATGACGAGGATGACAAATCAACTTGTGCAACTTTATCAGCCGATGCGTCTGATGATCTGCGACAGATAGTTATCGATGGCAGCAACATTGCCATGAGGTTTGAATTATACTTCATTGTTTGGTTTTATTCGTTAATTAAGAATGAACAAACACAAATGTCGGCATACCATATGCCGACATGTATGCAGGCGTCCGTTTCGTTGCCGAATATATACGTACAAGGTACGCGTTCACTGCACTGCGACGAGTGTGCAGTGAGCGAGATGCGTATGAGCCGGCTTGCCAGCGGGCGATCTGCCAGCCGTAAGTAAACATTATACGGTATGCCAGATGTGCGTCATTTTCTAGAGGTTACTGACACTCGATTATCTTGACCTTTGTCCTTTAAAACTGAAAACTGGCACATCGTTTTTTTTTCTGTTCTGGGAAACAATTGTACCAATTTTGTATCATTTCTATATGCATTTTTCGAGTTATAAGCCTATAAGAATTTAAGAAACAGAAGTAGAGAAAACAAGTAATCTGAGCAAAACTACTGTGACGCGCGATAGTAGCGGTCTTGCCACCTCGGCAATCAGTGTACAGCAATAAGATATTAATTCGTCTTAAAGGAGTAGGCCCTACTTTAATTTGAGGCCTCCCTATGGAAGACTTCTTGAATTTAAGGGGTCGAAACTTAAATTTTTAAAAATGTACGTTCTATGCTAAAAATGTCATACGCATTTTGTTTAGGTCCATCTCCAGCCACTTCCTGCAATTTACTCTTTAAATGTGTGTCGCAGCCGGAAATCGCCAAAAAAAATTTACTAGAAACCCCCTATTTTGGAGGTTCAAAATCATTCAACGTCATCGACGTTGACACCAAGAAAAAGATTGTCACTATTGCTTGTTATGATAAGCAGCATGTCTGTGCCTATCTGCAACCGTTTTTACGCGCAAAAGCAGCTACTGCTTTCAGCGCGTCTTAGCCATCACAATTCTGTCCGTCCGTCCGTCTGTCTGTCCGTCTGTCACACGGGTGGATCAGTCAAAAACGGTGCGAAATAGGATCACCAAATCTTCACCATCGGCTGTTTGGAAGACTCTAGTTTCAGGAACCGTAAAGCTTTTCCATAAATTCAAAGGGGGTCATCCCGAACGAGGGCGCTAAATGAGAGGGGGGGACAAAATTTGCGATTTTTGGCCAATAAGCCGCTATATCTCAGTAACGGTGCGAGATAGGGCCTAGGTTACTATTAATCACTAATAGGAAGTCGTACACTGGCTCTCGATTGGCGCCGA
>Ga0056128_1011181_pt1 | contig 11118 bp, 8 predicted proteins | sample WorMetLIZISLAND2_FD_71113 | JGI IMG/M metagenome (GOLD analysis project Ga0056128, IMG submission 71113) | Marine gutless worms symbiont microbial communities from Max Planck institute for Marine Microbiology, Germany - Olavius geniculatus... ... | reverse complement strand
TGCAGGAGTTAAGCCACGCTGCCCTAGATAGGAAGCGGTGGGCAGCGATAGTAAGAATGGCGTCAGACACCAACGGGCATTGAGCCCACGGTTGTCGATGATGATGATGATGATGTAGCAGGCAGAAGTTTGAATATTCGTGAACCTGTTTTTTGTTTGTTTATCATTTCTTTCAGTGAAAAAACTAATGATAACATACATTTAGGTAAATGAAAAAAGCACTTCAGACCAACATTGTGGTAAATGGTCTGTATGACACTAGACTGTGTTAGACCCACACATTCTAGTGTCATACAGATCATTCACTGCAATGTTGGTCTGAAGTGCTTTTTCCATTTACCCAAGTGTTTGTTTGTTATTATCGTAATATAATTATATTTCATTAATATTTTTATAAAGTAGTGTCGAGACACATTCATGTTGTGGTGGGATATATAATAATTGCATTATTGCAAATTGTCTGCAAAGTGTGCTAGTGAAAGAATTTTGAAAATCGTCAATGATTGGCAAAGATGTGGACAAAAGTCAAGTCCACGTTTTTGGCACACCCTGTAGATTGTCATACTGTGTTACACTGTATGGTGAATATCGCAGTTGAAATTATAATATGACTGGTCAATTGTCAGTGTATGATATGCCTCCCATTGTCAATCAGCCAGCTGACGAGGTGTCCTCGGAAGAGTGCAGCATCGATGTCACGGAGTCGTTCGAGAGACTGGAAATAGTCGGGGGTCAGGTTCTACATCGGCTTTATGTCAACAGCAGGATTGGTGATATCCGGCCGGACGAGTGCATTGTATTTAGCGATGGTCGGCGCACTGAGGGATGTTCACGTGACGAATTTCTTACATATGTAAGTGGGTCAATTGTGCTGCATTTATGCATATGCAAGTGTGCCAATTGTGGTGTGTTTCATATGTATTTCAGTTGGTCATTTTGTTTTGTGTTTCATGCATATGTAAGTGTGTTAATTGTGATGATTTTCTAACATCTGTTAGTGTACACTATCAGTTGCGGTCAGTGTTTTACAGTTAGTAACCACTTGCATATGTATGTGTGATAATTGCAATGAGTTTCCCAGGTATTTAAGTAGGTTAATTGCACTGAGAATTTGTGTGAATTATGCTTTGTTTTACGTGATTGGAAGTTTGATAATATAATGCCAATTTGTGCCAGTACTGAACAGAAATATCACTTAGCAAGTCAGCATTTATTTTGTTATTAATAGGGCCACCGTTTTCTGTGGTAAATTTGGCCAAATTCTGCGGGCCAGTTCGCAAAATTCCGCGGCTCACCACGGCAAAATTGTTCAAATTCCACGGCTTACTGCAGCCTTCCAATTGTGCTTAAACTAAGCTTCATTCTGTTTTAAAAACTTCAGTTTTTGGATGCTGGCATGGCGCTCAGTTATGCTAGCAACATACAAAGGAAATTATCAATTTTTTTTCATAAGTGCAATTTGTCAATTACTGTGTCGTATATGATGATAATTATTAGTAGGGATGCAGTGTTAGGCAGTTCAGTTTGATTTTTCTCCCTGATATAGTTAGTTTAAAACCGACGATCGTACTAATCATCAGTCATTTTTTAGCTTCTGTAAAATTTTGTGAAAGTCCGCGGCAATGTCAAAATTCTGCGGAAAAGGGCAAATTCCACAGCTCTGCTCGAAATTCTGCGGCCCACAGAAAACTATGGGCCCTAGTTATTAGACATTTTGTTTGTAACTCATCATATGTGCAGGGTCAAACTAAAGGGGTTAACTTTAATGAAGGTTAAAAGAGAAGTGTATTGAAGCTATGTGTTTAACAATTATTTTCTGTATGTGTTAAATGTGAATGGTTTAATTTAATCCGGTTTACAATTTGCAGTTCATTTAGTGTTTTGCTGATGATTGACAGCTATGGCATTGAAATGTTTTCCTGTATTGTTGATTGCTCTGGTAACAGCTTTCGCAATGAGGCACCATCTGTTCTTGTATATAGTGTATATAGTAAGTCTCTCTGTGTTTTTTTGTACTTTTTATGCATTTTTTGCGCTTTTTGTGTGTGTTTTTTTTTAAATTTTGCATGTATAATGTATGAGTAATTGAGTATGAGGCTGTCGATGTCATATTGGTTCCATTCAGAAACATTGGAACATTTCGAATAGTCAGATGTGCTTATTGTTTTTTTTAAATGTTTCTTCTAACTTGGTACATGACATTTTTTGCCAATCTGCCTGTATGTCTGTCTGTTGCAAAAGAAAAAGATGAGTAGAAAACCAAAATTGATGATAGAATCGTGCGCTGCAGCATGCATTAGCTGCATTGCCCATAGCACAGTAGGTGCGCTGCAATGGGAATGTATACATTACTAGGCGGATGGCTGCATATATGTCACCACAAGGCATGGCAACATCTCTGTTTATCGTTGTATCATTGCTGCAATCTGCCCATGCTAGTTTAGTTAATTTCTTTGCTTCGCTGTACTGCAATGGGATTAGTGTTGTTGATGTACCTGTATGCTTTTTAAAGGCCAAGTCGCACCAAAAAAACGATATTGGATAAATAAGTGTAGAATATAATGCTAATTGTAGTACGCTGATTTACTAAAATAAAAACATAACTTTTAATTAATTTTAATAAAAATTTGTTGCCCGAATCTCGAATGATGATGTCACAAACGACGCTTTGTTGACAGCTTGTGCTGCAGCGTGCGAAAAAGTTTTATGCTAGCAGTTGGCCATAGCGTCACACAGCACATGCACTGAGCACAGGGAACTCGCTTGCTGCATTGCTGCTAATAGTCGTTTGTGACGTCACAGTTCCATCACAGTTGTCTATTCGAAGCTTATTTTTACAGTATAAAGATATACTAGCAACAGGAAGATTAATATATATTTACAAATTAATAGTCTATGAAACTAATTTGCACTTTATAACAGTTGCATAAAATGGTGTGACTCGGCTTTTAACTGCACCATTGCTGCAGCGTTGCTGCTTTTACATTGTCAGTTATTTTTTATTGTTTTTACTTTTTTCCATTATTTTTGCATCTGTACTGCTTATTTGGCATCATAGGTTAATGTTGTTTGTTCATGAAGGCTGGCGTCGTATGTTCGTAGTTTATTTCTTCATTGATGCACTACTTTATTTAAAAGAATTCATACCCACAAGCTGTTGACACATGCTATACACCGTGGTCCATAAAAATATGCCACTTTTATTTTGTGAAACATTGGCCAATTTTAATAATTTTTGGCGCACAACATCAGGAAAGAACTTGATGCAAATGACTGTAGTTTTGGCCACCTTACTTTAATACTGTTGCTACACTACCTTGTGAAGTTGAATTTGGCTATTTACAACAATGAATTCCTGCTGGATAGCACGCACATCGGCTTAGAAATGATTAACTGAAAAGCGACAAACATGATTGGCAACTATTGTATCTCAAAAAGTCACGTGTCACATCACATCCTTTTTATTACAAAATGTGCTCAAAATGGCCTATTCTAGTGCAAATGCAAGTGGCAAATGTTGACACCAATCACAATCAGCAGGCTCAACAACCTGCATTTCACAAGGTAGTGTAGCAACAGTATTAAAGACAAATGGCCAAAAGTATAGTTATTTGCATTGAGTTTCTTCCTGATGTTGCACGCACACCAAAAATTATTAAAATTGGCCAATGCTGCATGGAGCTATTCAACAAATAAAAGGGGCACGTTTTTTGTGGACCACGGTGTAGAACTGCTCCTTTAGCTGATGACTAGGAGCACTTAACAATCTCAGAAGTGGCAGCTAACTCTGGTCTTTGCGGTTGGCATTGTACATAGCTTATGTTGGGTTAGCAACTAAGTTCACACGTGGATGAGGGTAGAAGGCTGAGTTGAATGCAGCAAAGTTCATTTTTTCGTTAGGCTTCAGAATGTACAGCGTGCAAAATGAAAAGAAAGAAAATTTTGAAAATATGAATGCATTGAAGTTATTTTGTAATTATTGTGTCATTTTTTTCTGTAGTCTTATAGCATGTGTCCATTGGTTTGAGTTATTGATGGTTAATATAATTATGTTGTGTTATGTGTAATACACATCTGTTGTATATGTACAGTTGAATTTTTTGACTTTTTTGTTTTATCAGTATGTGTTGTTAGCATGCTCTGTGTTGTTTTTAATCTTCGGTTTATTGTGTGGTCTTTCTAATTAGCGGCATTTCATTTTGGGCCTTGCCCATTTATCTGATCATCTGTCTACAGGGTGCGGCAAAAAAAGTAGCCCCTGCATGCTGTGTGTGCTGGCGTGCCATCCTGCTGGAAGATGAACCCATTAGGCAGCCAGCAATTGCTTTAAAAGAACGATAATTAAGTGATAATTTTTAAACAAAATAAATTACTGTTTATCAAAGTGTCACTGTGATTTCATCAGCCGTAACGTGGTAACCAGTTTTTGAAAATTAAATAGCTTTTTCTGCTTGAAAATTTTTAATGCTGAAAAATCGGTAGGCAGTCATGTTCAGAAGTCTATAACTTCGTCGTTTTTTAGCAGAGTCACATTTTACTTGGCAGATGGATGTAAAATGTTTCATTGAATAAATCTGTAATATTTCACATTAAAATCTCAAACGGTTGCTGAGAAAACAGCAAAAATCTTTAGGGGGCTACTTTTTTGCCACACTCTGTATTTGTCTCATACGGGCTCCCAAGTTAAAAACAAACAGCACAAAGAAAACCAAAATTGGTGTGAACGTTCTCCAGGGCAGGAGTACCTGCTGTGTCACTTTTCAGCTTCTAGGATCAAAGGTCGGGTTTAGGATTATGGTTTGCAGTGCAGTGGATGCATATATATAGTTAGATGGATGGCCACAGATCATGTTAACACTAGACTGACGTCTTTGTGCATTGATATTGACGTTTCTTTTTGGCGTGGTTTTGTCTGCACTCCGTGTTTCGGAAAAAGGGCCGCCCTGCTTGTCTTCACTTGTAACTTTGGGCATTTTTGTAGGAAATTTGCAAAAAGATGGTATATAATTATAACTTGTTTTATTTACTTTTTGTAACTGCTCTAGCTTGACAGACAATTTGCCAGACTTATAGGCGAAGACAAGGTGGGTTTTTTTTCAGCGTACTTGATACAATTGTTTCTCATTTCTTGTAAGTTGCAGTAAGCTTTTTAGATTCGTATTTTTCCGCGTCTGTTGTTTTTTTTTAAATGGCAGCTATATAGCATTGATTTTGCATCTAGTTTTATTTATGTATTCAGTTGCTAATAACATTGCATGACGTGAAATAGCTATTGTGTGCTGATGTGCTGTTAAGAAACTATTTACTCACTTTCTTGTTTCCGCGTGTTTCTTGCGTTGTTTAATTAAGGGATTGATTGCAGGGATGCATCGTGATGTCACAGAACACAATGTTTCAACATGGACATCATGAATATTCATGTGCATCTCTGAAATCAAGCGATGAATTAAACAACTCGGTCTTTCTGCATACTTATCGGTTCTGATGCTTGTTATTGTCCTTGTAAATAATGTACATGTTTTTAGCAGAGTATGGTGCATTGTCTGCTGTTGTCTGTTGTCAGGTCAACACATTCGACAGTTTATCGTATGGAACGAAAGATCGAAGCATGAGCACCGGCAGCAGCAGGTCAAGATGTTCCGCTGATGAACAGTCGACGTTACGTGATGCTGCTATCAGCAGTGACAATGAAATGTCCTCCTTACTTACTCCTGTAGCTCCATCACCTGTAGCCAAGGACTCCGAGATCCGCATTCCTGGTTTGCCATTCGCCATTGAAAATCACCCATTGTCATCTGTTGGCGATCCGCTACGTCACCGAAGTCTGCGCCAGTTTGTCCAGATGCCTTCCTACCAGAACTGCCAGCTGATTCACGTTCCCGTCGACTTCCATCTGCCTATAACCATTGTCATCTCGCTTTCCACCAAGGTGGACAAGTAAGTGGCGTCATGGTCTTTCACTGTTATATCGCTTACATCAAAAAGTGGCCTGGATTGTGTTACAAGATAACTCAAATACTTGTAAATTTATTTTGATGGATTTTCTGAAGAGGTTGGCCATAACCCAAGCAGTAAGTAAGTAAATTTGTACAGAAGATTGCCAGATCAGAGAAGAGAGTGATTGCAGTTTTGTAGTGATCGGGATTTTATATGGATTCTGGATCATCCGTGATGTGTTGTCATGTTCACCAGCTGGCAGTGCCGATATTCTCAGCGATTATTTTAATCTCGTATTGAAGGCTTAAAAATAGAGTACTTAATCTTTTGTACTACAATAGGATCAAGAATTGGGATGGTCTGTTGGCCACGGCAGTAGAATTTTCTCGGCAGATCTTTTTTAGCATAGTTAGTTCTCATTTACTATGCACAAAGAATAGTATCCATGATATTGCTTTAAATTTTACACAACTTATGAGTTTTTTGTGGTTTCTGGTTTTTAGAAAAACTAGTGGCAGGACTAACAGCATTTATTGTACACCCACATTGGGACTTTCTTGACGATGGTATTTTGATTACACTCTTAAGTGCTCATTGATGCTGTGTGCTGTAGTCCTGATGAGCATCTGGACTTCACGGTGCCCGAGTCGAGTCTCCCAGAGGCTGTGCCAATCTGTGACGTACCATTGGCAGTCAGTGGCGGCATCCCAGAGCTAGAGTACTGCTGGGATAACATCATGGCCAGCCTCCGGACCGAGCACGTCGAGACTGAGCTGATGGGCATACTGGAGGACTTTGACGGATTGGTTGATGACCAGCGGAAAACGTCTTCGCTTTCATTGATTGGCCGGCGAATTGCCAACAGTCTCAAACAAGTATGATATTTCTTAATAAACAAGGTTCCCACGCATCTTTGAAAGTCCTCAAAAGTCCTGGAGTTTCTTTTTCTGAATTCAACAAACTGGAAAAGATTAATGAAACTATAAAGATTAGACATATTTGTGTTATGCAGTCTAATTTCACGTTTCCTTTACAGAAATTTTTCGCTCATTATGCTCGCATGTCGTGCTGAAGTTGTTGCAACTATGATTCATTACATGATCGATGCTGAAAGATAGCAACATGTCATGTAATGTGTATAAGTGTCAATACTTAGTCTTTGAAAATTAATATCTGCAATTCTTGAAAGTCTTTGAAAAGTCTTTGAATTTCATTTTGTGTCTACAGTATGAAGTCTGAATAAACTCATGCATTGAAACGGTATCCAGTAAAATGTCAGAATTCGTCAAATTGCATTCTTTATTCACTGGTTTGTTGACATTTTAACTCAAGTTGTTGGTGCTTTTGTTTTAGTCGATTTTTATCAGCTGAATTACCAAAAAAATTGTGAATGGCTTTTAGTGAGATTTTGTAGATTGGTTGGGCCTAGCCCGCGGAGGAAGTATTTACATTTGTGGTGGTGATCCATATTTTTTTGCAAATTTTAGATCGCTGTTCAGGAGTCTTTGCCATTAGAAGATAATAATCTAATCATGTTCTCTTTAGCATTCACTAGGAGGCAGCATCATTCTCGGCTGAGGGGTGAGATTTTTTTATCATTTCTGGTGCGGACAAATCATCGTGTGCATACCGTATGTTGTGATGCAGAACTCGACGTCGTGGGTTCTGAATAACTTGGCTTCCCTGTACTGGCGAGTCAAGGGTCGTGGTGATCTTGCTGCTAACTGTCTCCTGGCTGCATACCACTCGGCTCCAAGCAATGCCAAGGTACCGCAACTAATTTGTCTTTATTAGCCAGTATTCGTTTGTCTGTCACACAGTTTGCTTTTCCTGTTGAGTATGGACTTTGGTAACTTTGCTCATCTTCTTAATGTGAAAGACATATCGGGCATATAAACGGTGTTCCATCTCACTTTCTGAATGGGTCAATTTTTTTTGCTGAGAATTAGGCCTGGACCATTTCACTGGCATCACAGCAGCTTCGTTTTCAGATGTGTTTATCAGTTCACAGAAAAAAACTGGTGTCACATGAAAGCTATCAAATAAGCATTTTATCATGATTAGAGAGACATCTCTACCTGTCTGACTACCTGCTGTGTGTAGATAAGTAAGTAAATAAATGCAATTTTTAAGTGCACAATGTCAGCCAGTGGCCGGATCTGAGACACTTGGCTGAGCCGCTAGGGGGAGTAGTAGGTCTGCTGGAAGCAGTGAGTTTTAATGCATGCCAAATTGTGCAGTGTGTACATGTCAGTCTAACCACTGCATCATGTGTGGATTGATCATGCTGGTAGGATGTGGCACTGCTGGGTCTGGCCAGTATGCTGTATCAGTGCAACATGCTAGATGAAGGCATACATGTCACCATACTGGCCATGGACCTGTCTCCAGACGTCGTCGCCATACACTTCATGCTCGCCAATCTCTATGCAGCCAAAGTATGCTTTGCTTCTATTTTCAGGAGATATTTTTTCCAATTTGGCATGCATTTGCTTACTTATGTACGAGCAGTTGAGCACTGTTGTTAATAATGTGTGCATTGTGGCTCTTGTCATGCATCTGTCTGTTATGGACTCTAAATTTGAAAACGAAAGGGCATCCACCATTGGCATGAATGTTGCTGTCGGAAAGAGTAATGTTGTGCCAATTTATATTTCAAAACGTCACAGATCAGACTCAGTGGATATCAGAAACTTTCAGAAAGTGACAAATGTCAAATAAATGCGAGGTAGCAGTGTAAATGCAGACTTTGAGTTGAAATTCCGAATAAGTACAGTACATGCTGTGTGTGCATGATGAGTGATTGTGCAGAATCATTTGTCTCTGCATTGGTTAGGGTCACTACAAGCGAGCCGCGGTGTTTTTTGAGTCTACAATGGGCCTCCAGACAACTTTTGAGCCAGCCGCGCTTCGACTCATCAACGTCTATTGCATTCACCTTCTTCCTACTATGTCCAAACATCCCCCGGCAGAAAACAATGAAGATTCGCCATCAGCGCAGACCACAGCGAAGAACAGTGACACTGCATGAATGATGCTTGCCCCATTCGGCAATTTACTATGTCTGTTGTTGAGATCCAGTTATGAGGGGCATGCAGAAAGTTTTGCAGCTTGACTGTAATCATCGTTATACATTTTTTTAGAATGCTGACAGCTATGACATCATTGCAGTACTAAAAATAATTTAAAAGAACAGAAAGGTGCCTCCAGCTGCCCATGTACCTAAGATATCATCACAGAATAATCGGACATTTGTGTGAGTAATTTGCAAAGAAAACTAGAAATATTGGGCATAGCCCAACGTGAGGCCGCCCGCGCCGTAAGTCCGATTAGGGGAAAAGTTTAGAGGGCTGAAATTCACCCGGGAGCAGTCATGTGACCCGAGCTCCAACTGCATTAGCACATGCAGAATGCCTGTTGTCGACTTAGGGTGGGTCTACATCTGCACTTATAACTTTTTCGTTGGTGGTCCAAAGTTCACCATTTTTTTCATCCAATGCGGGAGTGATGGCGGTCGATCAAGAATGCTTCCAGTTGTTGATGTCTTGATCCATTCCGGAGATATTCGCAACCAAACTCTGAAGTTGTTCAAAATTGCGCACACAGTCAATTTTGGGTGGGTCACAACATCTGCATCTATAACTTTTTTGTTTGTGTACCAAAGGTTACCCAATTTTTTTGTTCAACGCAGCAGGGATTGCTCTCAATGAAGTTTCCTATTTTCGATATATTGACTGATTCTTGAGATATTTGCAGTCAAAGTCAAAAGTTGTCCTCAATCGCACTAAATTTTGGACGTTTTTTGCGCTCTTAAATCGTAAGGGGGTGGCGCCCCCCACATGTTGTATATGAGTGATAATGCTCACCTTATGGCACGTCATGTGGCAAACTCTCATGGGTTACTCTTTCCAACCCCAAAGATATAGGTGCTAATGTGCTGAATTGTGAGCCAATTTTTGACCCTCTTTGAGAAAAATTGTAAGGGGAATCTTTGTTTCTGGTGGGGTCAGGGCTAGCAAGACTTGGCCATTCTGTAGCGCGTGTATAAATTTCGGGGCGCAGCACCTTTTGGGGGCCGAGATATGGTATTCCAAAAAAGTCTATTTTGTTGTGGGTACAATTGCACCTCTAAATCTCCGTGGTTAGTGGACCAAAGTTCACCGATCTTTTTTCGCCCAACGTGGGAGGGAATGCTGTCGGTCAAATAGTTTTCCAATTTTGGGTATCTCTATCCGTTCCAGAGATATTTACGCTCAAAAGTGGGAAAGGGTCTGAAATCGTGCCAAAATTAACATGTTTTTCGTGCACAAAATTTTTGGGGGGGCAGGCCACCAAATTTTTGTACCGGCATTTGTAAATTGAACGTGCTTGTGACCATGTGGCAAAATTTGCGGAGATCGGCCTACAGACCTCGGAGATCTCACCTTGAAAAAAAAAATAATAAACAGTAGTAAAACATAAGGCCTTCCGGTTCCAGGTGGCCTAATTAAAATAAATGTACACAATGAAACCAAAAAAGAAGTGGCAACTTCCCTGTAGTCAACTTTTCTACAGAGTCACTGTACTGTAGAATTCTGTACATCTGTCTTTCATTCTAGCCAAGTTTCTGTGCTTTCTATTTTTTTCAGTGATGTCACATCTGCAACAGAGTTAAGCACAAAAGAGTAAGTAAAGAATGCACTTTTTACTGATGTATAGATCATAGATATGTTTACTTTTAATAGATCAAGTTGCAAAACTTTCTAAATGCCCTTTGTGTCACAGATGATGTTTCTGGTATTTTTAATGATGTTCTAGTGCCACTATGTCTCCTTTCGCTTTTTCCATTATTGTTAGCATGAGATGTTGCAACAACTTTTGCCGAGGGGGCCTTACAATATTCTGATATTTTAAATTTTTCTTTTGTGTATTATCTTTTACTTAAGTTACCTAAGTTTTGCTGTCATCCGGTTGTCATTGGTGGCATCGCAGTGTTGTGCGTTGTTCTATTCTGTTTTCTGCTGTGTACTAGAATGGGTCAGAAATGCGTTTTTTCTTGATCTCTCAGATTATCCGGGGATTTTTTTTATATGTAAGTAGCTAAACATCGAATTACTTAATACAGGATGGCCCAAAAAAGACGGGGCCACTCTGTTATATAGCTTCTAACTTCAGAAATACTGCTTAGATCTACACGATTTT
>Ga0056128_1011180_pt1 | contig 11118 bp, 5 predicted proteins | sample WorMetLIZISLAND2_FD_71113 | JGI IMG/M metagenome (GOLD analysis project Ga0056128, IMG submission 71113) | Marine gutless worms symbiont microbial communities from Max Planck institute for Marine Microbiology, Germany - Olavius geniculatus... ... | reverse complement strand
GTCTCGTCTCGGTAGTTAAGGGTTTCGTTTTATCTCGTCGTCTCGTCTCGGTCTCGGTCTCGGTTTCGGTTTCGGTTTCGGTCTTGGATTCGTCTCGTCTCGTCGTTGTCGGTCGTAATCCGGCTCGTCACGGCCGACATATCGACGCCACGCCAGAACGAGCCACGCCCGGTATTTTACCGTAATGAATCGGTTTTCCGTCGTCCGTCGCTACTCGCTATGCTGCTGTAGCGTCTGCGATTGTCAACCCGACCCAGCCCATCTCGGCCTCCAGAGATCAACGATCTGCTCTGCTGTACTAGCAATAGCATTAATCTCTACTGTCATAATAGCTTTGCGTACGATTCGATGTCAGCCTTATCTTGTCTCCACTTGTGCGTATGGATGTAATCGCGGTTGATGCGCATCAGCAGTATCTTTGTTGCTGATGAGAATGAACGATGCTACAATCATCATCATCAGCAGCAGCAGCAGCAGCCGTATGTGTAGCCTGCTGTAACAAAATGTAATCGCTGCTCAGGTGACTTGGTTGCGACGTGGCGTATTATAGGACGTTGGACTTACGATTGAAGGGTCGAGCGTTCAACTCCCGGTCCAGTTATATACCTCATGAATGCTCGACTGTCAGCAGACAGGCAAACCCAAGGCACATAACCAACACAAAGGTCAACTCAGCCTTTCATCCTTCCGGGGTAGGTAAATCGAGTACCGGTTTGCTTGCCTGGGCTTATGTAAGGCGGCAGGTGTCGATCGGGTAGCAGGTAACACACTGTCGTTACATATCACAGGTGACACTCCGTTGTTCTTAGATGCGTTACCGTTACACTGTGTTAGTACAGAACCTGCTAGGTTTCTGAGAAAACTTTTTTATTAAGCTTGCCTTCAAATTTTAGGTGGTTAAGAACCAAGGGATACGAGGCCCGCTTCGTATATGCCTTGCATGGAAATGGCGAAAAATTTCGTGCGAAAATAATTAAGGGGTGGGAGAAGCGGATATTATAAGAAAAGTGTTTTGGTCTGATGAAACATTACTATTTCAGCTAGCGTTCTTAGACTGGGGCTGCACTAATGGACAGTACACCGTGGTCCATAAAAAATTGCGACTTTTATTTTTTGAATAGCTCCGTGAAACATTGGCCGATTTTAATAATTTTTGGCGTGCGACATCAGAAAGAAACTTTACACAAACAAGATAATGTTCATACGAACACGGAGTCTGTCCAATGCATTTCGACAGTTTACAGTATATGTCCGTATAAATATAATCAGTGAGCTGTTTAAACCGGTAGAAAAAAAACAAACAGTTTAATTTCAAATTGTACAGCGGCAACGATCCTTTCATCCTTCTGTATTATTTTAACTAAACAATACACATTGTCAGTTACGAGACCATTCAATTCGTCACCAGCGCTTTACTATAACAGGTCCATCGTCACCATGCGTCTATCTTTCACCATTATGGAGATATGGCGCCTCAAATATTGGACGCACGGACCTAAACACGGAAAGAAAAACGAAAAAATAGAAAGAAAAAAAAGAAAGAGGGAAAGGGAAGGAAAAAGGAAAGTGGAAAAAAGAAAGTGAAAGGGGAAGGAGAAAAGAAATGGAAGGTAAAGGGAAGGAGAAGGAAAATGGAAACGGGAAAAAAAGAAAAAAGGGGAAGGAGGAAGAATAAGTGAAAAGAGACGAGGAAGGAAAAAAGAAAGGGGGAAGGGTAAAAATGGAAAAGGAAAGAAAAAAGGAAAGGGATAGAGGAAGGAAAAGAAGAAGGGGAAAGGGAAAGGGAAAGGGGAAAGGAAAGGAAAGTAAAGGAAAAGGAAAGGGGAAGGGAAAGGGAAGGTGGAAAGAAGATAGCTTAAGAAATGTAGGACGCACGGACACACGCACGGACGCACGCACGCACGGACACTCAGGTGATTTTATACTCTGTCCAATGCTATGCATTGCATTGGTCAGACAATAACTCTAATTTTGGTCAGCTCACCTCAATACTGTCGCTACACTACCTAGTGAAATGCAAGTTATTGAACTTGCTGTTGGCGAGTGGTGTCAACGTTTGCTGCTTGCATTTATACTAAAGGAGGACATATTGAGCACATGCTGTAATAAAAATGACGTGATGTGACACGTGTGACTTTTTAAGATGCAATAGTTGCCAATACTGTCTGTCGCTATTCAGTTAATCATTTCTGAGCCGACGCGTGGGCTATCCGGTATGAATTCATTGTTGTGAATGGCCAAACTACAACTTCTGCATTTCACAAGGTAGTGTAGCAACATTATTAAAGTGAGTTGACCCAAACTAAAATCATTTGCATCAAGTTACTTCTTGATGTTGCGTGTCAAAAATTATAAAAATCGGCCAATGTTTCACGGAGTTATTTAACAAATAAAAGTGGCACGTTTTATGGACCACGGTGTAGTTAACTACAAAGTGGCACAATATGAGAAATGACTATAGTCTCAAGTTACCTGTCGCCGTGATTTTGCGACGATCCGGACTCTTTTGTAGACTCTGAATCACTATTTGAGTTTATTTTTCGCGGGTCGGAAAATTTTTGCATAAAATGTGAAAGTGTGATCGAGCAAGGCTCAAGGGACAATTTTTTTAAACTGGCATACTGTTCTCGGAAGATTTTGTGATTTCTGCTCCTTTTTGGTTAAGCGAGAATGATAGAAATCCTCCTCGACACTGGCCAGTCTTTGTAAACGACACGCTATCAAATTATTGACATGGTAATTATTCGCAACTGCTGTAAAGATAAAAAGACACAGGTGGTGTATAGCGCTTACTAGAAAACTCACCACAGCGCTACGGAGCGTTACCTGCCATATGGGATTACAGCCACCAGAGGTAAACGTAGAAAATGGCTCGAGTCCCACCGAGAAAGCGCCCGCAGTTCGCAGTCTGGTGAATCGCCGGACTCCAGTTAGGTCTCTGTAAATAATGGGTCCAGCATGCAGCGGAAGTGATTGATATCATGACTGACAGGACGAGATCCTGAGGAAGCCTGTATAACTGACACCACGTTCATTCTACGATACGGACGGACGCTAGCTTTCTCCTCTCCTCCATGAACTGCATGTTTGCAGTCTATCGCTGCAGACGTTCGTTCCGTCCATAAATTTCGCCGTGTCCATTCGGTCTCTGTGGCTAATCCGCAATCGTCGGGCCGGCGACTGAGGAGGTCCACTGCGCATTGTGGTCCGGATGGACTGGTTGGCCGCTAGTGGACCAATTAATCAGGCTGTCGTCGCTCTGCATGCCGGATAGATAATGTAACTCCTCCGCGCTCGCGCCGCGTGCGTATTCCGTCTCGATCACCGGCAATCCTGCACGTCCTTCAAACCGATCGCCGAATAAACTGCCACTGCAGTAGCACTGCCGAGCTGGGGTAGTCTACACACGAAATTTACGGTAAGACGTAAATGTCCGCTCCTCGTGTACATTCGACAGCTACTGAAATTTGAACGATTTCCTTCCTGCAGTCAGTGCTTGGGAGTTCCATGAGTAGGCCGAAGAGATTTCACTCTGTTAATATAGGGCATTAAGAAGAAACAAAGCATGGACGAAACAGGGGCGGCGGCGGGTGGGAAATCCAGGGGTCCGATCTACCCCTAGCCTCCAACAGGACGACTCATAAGATTCGCGCAAATCCGAGCTTTTTGAGTGGACGAAGGGGGAGGTGGAGATCGGTAGCAGCGGTAAATCGACAACCACTAAACCTAAACCCCCGAGCTCTGAAAACTAGGCGTCGTCTTGCGTAGAAAACATTAGATTCGATTCTTCAGTTTGACTGTTTTAAGTAAGTCAATCTTACAATCACGTTTTTTGCTGTACTCGGCAGTACCGCAATACGGTACGCCTATTTATTCCGTTGTAACTCGTTTTGAATGGCAATTGAAGGTAAAATTCAAGATCAAAGTCTATATTGAAGCATGCTCCGTCTATGCTGTTCAATTTAGGTGTCCGAAAATAACCTCTTTCTCCAGTGTGCCTGCCATTGTCTTTTTCAATCACCGCAGGTAGCACACAAATAGAGAAATTTGTCGCCAGTTTTTGATCAGTCGTGCGTAGCCTACAAACGTGCACAGCAGCAGACGAAGCGTACGCAAATGGAGGTACATGTAGGTGTACAGACGACGTATAGCCTATAGATCAGTGTAAAGGCAATCGCTAATGGTTTCTATTTCCTACAGGTATGTGTCGTAGCGACAGTCTCAAAAATCCTCTGGGAAACATTAACGCGCTACACGATGCAGCCAGTAGACCGGACTGGGCGACTTTCTTTCAAACAGCCGAATGCAGCAAACTTCAAAGTAACCGCAGAAGTTTCCGCCAATAACACTTGCCGCGGCCGTCGTTTCAATCAGCAAACGATTCTGCCAATTGCTATTGTGTTCTTCTCTTGAAGTCCAATGGCTTGTCTCTCCTATAGCTGCTGTAGGAATACGAAAGAAACGTGATGCAAATCACTGTATTAGCATTGTTGCTGTTCGAAAATAATTTTGTAATAATATAGCACCCGTTGCAGTGGCTTTGATTTCATGTATGACCAAATAGGACCATAATCACCGATACATTGGGCATAAACAACTGCGCCAGCATATAATTTTACGTCGTTACGAAAAAGTTTGCTAACTGAAAATTTTTGCCCACTTGCGTTTAGTGATAGTCACAGAAGAGCAAAAGTTATGACATTTACGTTTGGCTAGCACGGACCAGATTTTAGAACGTCATGTAGCCGAGGTGTATGTTTTCTGGATCCATTTGTGTTGGCATCTGTAGCTGATATTATTAATCCTGCCTGTAACTACATTATTATGCGGCTATCCTGTCAGCTGCATTACTCGTTTTTCCCGTCCGTCCGTCCGTTCGGCTGTCAATCTCGTATGAGTTTCCAATTAAAAAAAACAATTGTGTGAATCTTCCTTATGGCTGCAGTAGTAGGGTCTAACCGATGTACCAGTTTTTAGTTAAAGAGCTCAAAGTTTAGGAACATCAGAACTTCCAGAAGTCAAATACCTCAAAAAATAACGCCTATTTTGGATTTGGGTGATGACGGCTAACGTTTCGGTCGGCTCAAGCGCGTCCGCCGCCTCAAGCGCCGACTGCAAACTATCCATAACCACTGATGGGCCTAATTTACTATCGGCCCCTAAATCGCTCAGCAACAGTGGACGGACGGCCGCATACATATGATACATGTCGGCGCTCGTGTGCACACAAAACCAGCAAACTGCCAATTAATATAAATAATTTTATTTATTTATTTATTTGAATGAGACGAGCAAATATCGACAACAAACTTTAGACAAGTGGTGCTATAATATTTGCTGTGAAATGCACAAGCACCGTGGAAAATGTGAACAGATTGCCTTTAGTCTAAGTATGCATTGTATATACAACAGCGGCGTTGTAGCAGAAGAAGACATTAGTGGACAGTTTCCCAAACCTGTCAAAAAATTTCGTCGCAATTCACGGTTAAAATGTGCGCTGTAGCCAAAAATTGCAAAAAAAATCACCAAAACCCTTCTTTTGGGGTTTCAAGGTCGTTCAAGGTCATCGATGTTGACAAATTTAAAAAGCACGTCACCAGTGCTTGTTATGATATGCAGCAAGTCTGTATACCTAGGCTATCTGCAACCATTTTCACACTGTAAGAGCCAATAATGACAAAATAATATCTTTTAGGGGGTACCCCACTTTGACGCCCTCGTTCGAGGGGAACCCCATCATCCAGGAGCACGAAATTTTGTCATTAAAACTAGAGTCGAAAAATTCTAACTTTTAGTTCCTGCCCCTACTTTTTAAACCCATGACACCGCTGCTGTCCAACATTTCCTTTTATTGGTAGAAACTAGAAATGGGCATTTCCATGATTTTGGTCAAATCTGCATGCTATTACTTTTTATAATGCGGATATAACGTCTTATCACACGATTACAAATCACTGTTTTCTGGCATACGTCGCACAGAATTTGCAACCCGTGCAATATAGGCTTGCAATTTTGTTTTTCAAAGTGTAAGCACTTTCGCGTAAGCCGACATGATTATGCGGGGATTCTGTATTCGTAATACGCATTATCTACAAAACGTTCGATCATTTGAAACAATCAGTCAACGAAACTGTCATCATTCTGTGTCAACGCAACATAAGATGGTAAAGCATCTGTCAACTATAGCTTAACACCTGCTGCTGCGCAAAATGACCAGTGAAAAAATAAATTAAAAACCACAACACAGTTAATGCAATAAAGTACCAATAATTACTAATATGATTAGATAATTTTTAGTTACATTTTCATAACAAACCGTTGCTTAAAGTACCGTAGGTGGCTAAAAAATAGAGAGCTAAACCCCACTTCCATTTTTAGCCTCCCCTCCCACCTCAGTCTTAAGTAAGATTGTTCTTCGACGCCAAGTTCAGTCCCGTCACCTATAGCAGTAGCTGGAAACTGTAAAAGTAATTGTAAAAGTCTTATCTTGCAGCTTATTGGAAAGTGCAAAATGTTAGAGTAGCCTATTTCTTTTTAAATGTGATTTTTTCATAATGTTTGCGTCGTATTCAGCCTATTGACTTTACTCCCACACTAGAAAGCCGTTTTACAAACCTATACCCAGTCGTTGCACTGCTCGGAGCCCCCCCCCCTTCTTACTGACCACTTTAAGAGCTGAACTACTAAATCAAACAATAACAATAATCATATGACGACAGTATCTGTAACCTATATTAATTCAACGACAGAAACGAGACGATCAACAGACTTAATCTATAATAGGCATAGTTGTAATAAAAGTTTGCAAAAACGCATTTGCAAACGATTTTTTTTATTTTTCAATGTTTTTTAAAAATTTTTCTTACAGCGACATAACAGTCGGTTTACTCCACGGACCCCACTCCCACTGAGCACAGGACACTGCCTTTGCAGACCTATTATTCAAAAAAAATTCAAACCAAAATGTGAAAATAGCAATAAATGAAGATATTTGTTACAAAAATGAGAGTGCTGCCGATGAATAATAGTAATCTGTATTCGAAATTCCAAACAGCACCACAACGGCCAGTTTGTGTCAAAACGAGTACAATGTGTGTAACATTTTTTTGTTCACGTTTGCTAACGTTTTTTTGGAATTTTTTTTAAATTAAAAAGTGTTTCCAAACGACTTCTATTTTTTCTTCTAACGTTTGTTACAAATTACAACTATGATCAAATCGATTGTAGGCCTACTCGAGAGCTAATGCTGTAGCTGCGGTTGCGGCGGATAGTGCAGTCCGTTCTGATAGAGACTCATCGACATCGGTGTGTGATGATGCGCGTGAGGGTGATTAACAACATGATGTGATAAAGGCTGCTGGACCGTAGGGTGAGGGTGATGATATTGTCGATTTAGAGCGCCGCTTGCAGCGATCGATTGTCTCATCGCCCCGCCACTGCCAGTACTACTGCTGTCATCGTTCGCCATATCATCATTATCAAAATCATCATATTCATCCTCATCGTCGTTGTCGTCGTCCTGGTCATCGTTAGTCTGATGCTGATGCTGATGATGATGACGTCGTTTTGACGTCACGATGTCGTCACCGTTGTTCAGTCGCTCCTCCTGACGCTTCTTGGCACTCGCCATCTCCGCCGCGTGCCGCTTTCGCCACTTTGTCCTCCGGTTCTGAAACCAAACCTGCAACACAATATGCAGTAAAGCACTGAAGTTGAAATGTTAGCCAAAAGATTGTCTATAGTTTTTCGTGGTAACCCATATCCACCCCTCAGAGCTATAAAGCGTCGCCTGCCATGTAACACTGTGTTATCTGCCACCCGATGCGTAAACGCGTCCCGCCTTTCAACACAAGCCAGAGTGCCAGACTGCAGGCCAGAAAACCTACTCTATTTGTATCCCAAAGGGATGGAAGGCTGAGTTGACCTTGAAGGTTGGTTATAACACCGAGATAGTTTACCGATCCGCACTTGACCGGGTAGTGACCGCTTCATAGCGACCCGACCGGGAGTCAGGCCCACAACCACGTGGGTTAACCAGGGGGTTGTGTCCAGGGGGGTTATGTCCGGACACCAGCCTAGGCCTAACAACCGTAACAACATCTTAACCTTTACGCCATACGACACCAAACCAAGTAAGCTATGTAGATGAATTCATTAGCTATATTATTAACGTGTTTTGACTGATTAACTCGACTGTCTTATTAATAAATTAATCGATAGGCCTAGCAGCGCAGCACAATATTATATATAATAGCTTGTAGTTAAAATTTAAGCGAATAGAAAGGAAGGGATATTATTTTATTTTCGTGTTCAAAAGGTATGCACGGCATGTCAGCTATATGGTACAGCTGACGTCTGCCGAAAATTATTACATGTATATGCCACGCATTCGTCTCCGGAGGCTCTGAATAACTGCGTGAGTTGACGTCTATCTTTGTATTCTCTATTTAGCAGGTGTGAGCGAAATAGAAAACCGACGTAAGCTATAAAAGACTTGCACGCATGCTCATGCAGATGATTACCCGTGGGCAAATTGACAGCTGTTTTGAGCGCTTTTTGCAAGACCGAAAAAAACTAAATTCATCAGACTGCAGTCGAAGCGTTCCAGTTTTCGGCTTTCTTAATTTAAATGAGAGTATGTGTGAAAGTATGTCCACTATAATATCGTATAATATTCTGTGCTTTTTGCGTGCTATGTAGCTATATTGTCTTGTACGGGATGCATGGATTTTTCCTGTCTGTCAATTTACGTATTACTGGTAAATAAAGCAGAACATTTAAAAAGACGGTAACAAACGAAAAATCGAGAAGTCAGAAAAACTGCAAAAGAGATACCGATAACGTTGGAATAGCCAACAATTATTTATCAAGTGGTTGAGCCATGTCGTCACAATATAAAAACAGAGACCAGCAAGAAAAGCTCTTTCAGCTGGGGCTTAAAGGAAAGCGGAAATGTGGGTATAACCACACATAACATGCCTCGAAGGACTACATACAAGACGTTTAACTTACGAAAACCCCAGGCCCAAAGATACGTTGAACAGAAGCAATTGGCAGCGAGAAGTGGCGGAGCTAAACTGTTCTGTTTTTGCTCCACACGATACGAGTTTAAAGTCTATTATAAAACTTTTTCCAGTTGCAGAAATATCTTGTGAACCACGAATGTGCATCAAAAAATTTGATTTAAAGCACTTTCAACGTTCTCTAAACCTCCCATTCCCAACCCCAGAGAGAGGCCTAAGTTTATAGGACTCATTTCCCTGCATGAGCACTTTGCCAAATCACCTGCTGAACATTTCTTTGGCCATATCTAATTAGCTTATATCAATACCGTTACGGCTAGCGATTATGCTGCAGTCACACCATGCCAGTAAATAAGAGCATGCACGTGTCCTGCAGGCTTCCATGGGACAAATCTATAGACTAATAAATCATTGGAATTCGACCGACTAGGCTATCGATATTATTAGACGCAATAATAGGTGTGACAATCGAAATCGTTGCCGCAGTCGCACGCAGCGCTTCTACCGCGCTACAGCGCTTTTATAGCGTGCATCATTAATCATCGTCGACGATTAATTTCGTTTTAATTTGACATTCGTCGACACACTAACCAGCACGTGGGCCTATACACAAGGTAAAATATACCACTGCAACCTTGTAGCTGAGCAAAAAAAAAAACAATTTCTGTCGATAAAGTGACAGTGTGTTTTACAATTTAAAATGTTTTCTGTCATGCTATTTTGCAGTACGAGTCAAAAAAATTATTCGACGACGTTTTCTGAAATTTAGTTTTCAAGAAGTGAATTTTTTTTAGCAATACCCATTCGTATTTTACCCTCATGCATGTTCATGGACTTCTGCGTTTAAATCTGTGCCGAACTACAAAGTTTCGTTCAGTTATCCCTAAATTGACAAAGTTATGCCATAGGCCTACTGAGTGCGATAACCCAAAAAATTCCAGAAAAAAATCGAAAGAGTCGAGTTTAGCCTTAACGTTGAGATGACGATGAAATAGTTATTCAGGACAAATGATGCTGATACTGTATATAGACTATGTACGGACGTTTTTAGCATATCTCTAATTTCTAATCATAAATAGAAAATCTTGCGATTGGGCCAGAAAGCAATGATCTTTGTTTTTGGCATATTTTTCCAAGCGTTGTTTTGTAAACAAAATTGAAAAGTTGGAACTAAAATTTAGTTTTCGTGCAGTTAGTTAAAGTGATTGTCTTATTTGCTGGACTTTCTGTTGTCATTCCGCCGTGTTACAACACACTGCAATAAAATGAGGAGTGACAAAATGCCTATGGCACCGCAGTCACTTTACAGTCAAATGTTTAGTTTAGTTTATGTTTATTTGACTGCCACGGTGAATGAAGTTGAATATATAGTGTTTTCGCGAGTGACCGCGCGTGTTGTCAGAACAGCGCGTTAGATAGAGACAACGTGACGGACGGGGCATGCAACCATGCAGCTGCAGAAGCCTCGTACCCCAGCTCACATCCATCATCGGTCATCGAACCGACGACACGGCCCGCACGCCGACCCACCTGGCCCGGGCACCGTCCCTCGTACAAATTGTCAATCGGGTAATTGAGCGCGACGAACGGACGGACGGACGACTGCTAGCAGCGTGCACGGTGACGGCGGCATTTATCACTGACCACGCAATGAACCGTAAAACGACGCACGACGCTAGTTGCTCGCTCGACCGTGAAGAAATGGTCACGCCCGTCCTGTCCCGAGCTATGGCTACCGTCCGTCAACCTTTATTCCTTCCATACAGTGGCGTCATTTACAGTAAATCATTGGGGGTCTCTAATTTCCTTCCCTTCTTTTTCTCCTACCCCTTCTGCTCTTTCCCTCTCGTTTTTTTCCTTTTTCGTTCCATTCCTTCCTCTCAGAAGTATACTTAAATCCAGCTAGGAATCTGTATCTTGTAGCAACGATTTGAATGATTTTCCTGAAAATCAACTAACCAAATTTCGTGCAGTTTACACGGTAAAGGTCAATGGAACACTGAAAGTCTGTCGTCAGTCATTTATGCGGGACTCACTCATAAAATAAATAATGAAATCACATATCCTTAGGGAGTTTGTAGAACCCTTCCAGCCC
>Ga0056128_1011178_pt1 | contig 11119 bp, 4 predicted proteins | sample WorMetLIZISLAND2_FD_71113 | JGI IMG/M metagenome (GOLD analysis project Ga0056128, IMG submission 71113) | Marine gutless worms symbiont microbial communities from Max Planck institute for Marine Microbiology, Germany - Olavius geniculatus... ... | reverse complement strand
GTTTACTTCATCTCTCTCCCCTTTTTTCCTCTGCCCCCTTACCCTATCTGGCACCCTCTAATTTTTTCCTAAATCTAGTCATTGGATCTGAACTATGTGTCTGCATGCAAGCTCTAACCGCCGTGAATGCTGAGACTCCAGACCTAAAAGCGCATTTGACAGCAAGCCACAGAAAAAGTTGATATAATTGGCGTCAAAAATTATACAAACTGCCCCCTCGAATGGCTAAACAAACCTTCCTTTTTACGCGCGAAAGCAGCTACTGCTTTCAGCGCGTCTTAGCCATCGCAATTCTGTCTGTCTGTCTGTCCGTCTGTCCGTCACACGGGTGGATCAGTCAAAAACGGTGGAAGATAGGATCACCAAATCTTCACCGTCGGCTGCCTGGAAGACTCTAGTTACACGAACCGTAAAGCTTTTCTATAAATTCGAAGGCGGTCACCCCGAACGAAGGCGCTAAATGAGAGGGGGTGGGCAAAATTTGTGATTTTGGGCCAATAAGTCGCTGTATCTCAGTAACGATGCGAGATAGGGCCTAGGTTACTATTAATCAGTAATAGGAAGTCGTACACTGGCTCTCCACTGGCGCCGAATTCAATGACCTTGAATGACCGTGAACGCCAAAATAGGGGGCTTTATGGATTTTTTTGGCGATTTCGAGCTGCGACACATGTCTATATCATTCACAAGGTGGCGCCACGCTACTGTCGTTATGCGATCTAGATAGAGAATTTGGTAATTGTATAATAACTTAGCGTGAACACCTCAATTTTCAGCTAAAGTACTGAACCGGAACTGTTATAGGCTTTCGCGCGTCTCATGAGCATTAGCTCAAATTTCTTGTTACTTTTACGATAAAACATTAGCTCCAAAGTTCATGTGGTTCGCTGTTCTAAATCACTCAGCTGATTGGCTCTAATACCAACTAAAAGCGATGAGACATCTCAAACTGACGCTCGGAATTATGCTGTCACCTGGCGAATTCGTCGGATTAAATTCGTCCAAAATAATTCCCTTTTTTGGATTCCAAAATGATGAATCGACACCGAAATCTAATACTTCTTTCTTTAACCATGATCAACTTCACAAAAAATTACTAAACATCAAGATCGGTTTATGATTTTTTATCAGCTCATTTAACAAAAAAAAGATAAACCAACGAACACAAACAAAAGCATAACCTCCTTTTTTCGGCGGAGGTAAAATTTCTTTGTACTCTGAGTTTATCTTCCTTTATTACCGAATATTTCACCGGTAAATAATTAAGTTCTGCTTTGTGTAACAACAAATTATTGTGTTATAATTATCAAAGTTTAAAATACTAGTTTGCAGTAACACAAAACAACATGTAAATGATGTGAGGTAGCCTACTCAGTGAGCTTCTTGTTCTTCAACTGGTGCTGTCGCTTTTTCCTCGCTTCCGCTAAAATTAAATATGCATTTACTTTGTTCTTAATTAGAAGATGATATAACGAAAGATTTGTATATAATCATTAAACGAACTAGAAGCAGTCCAATAAAGCAAATCAACGCAATAGAAACGTAAATTTTTGACGTAGCCAACATTATGCTTACACTAATTTGTAGATAATAAGTTAATAACCAGGAATACGGTATGCACAGTTGAAGAACACTTTCTTAGCAGTAAGCACAGTAAACAGTTTTCCTCGACATCTCCCTCCGACAATGCAGTGACTTTTTGTCAAATCATAACTTTTTCCTGACATTTGCCAGATTCTGTGACTTTTCCAGCTTTTGCCAAAAAATAATCGTGTTGTTTTTAAACGCGTGACATGAGTCCAAAGAAATAATATTCTGCATGTGTACATCTACTAGCGAAGAAACAACTTAATCACTAGCAAAGAGAGTTGTCGTGCCAGCTGTATTGTATTGACTAAACGTACCGACTAGTATCTGTACCTTCGTCCGTGTATGTCTTTCCGTCAGTGCCTCCTGTTTGTCAGCTTGAAGAAATATGAATAGATTAGTAAACAAGTCACGAATAAACGAACGAATATGCATACTGTATAGGCGACTCCGAAAACTCTGTCAAAGGGGTGCTTTAGAAATTTACTAAATGACTGGCTGACTGACAAACCTACCAGCCAGTATCTGTTTCTTCCTCTGTGCTTGTCGTTCAAACAGCAGCCGTGTCTCGGGGAGAATAAACTCCGGCTCACAGAAATGTCCGCCAGCAACACTCGCCCGCATTAGACTTGTCCGCGTGTGAGCTGCATGCGAGACAACAACATTAATCACAAGAGCCGCGTATTCATAGTGCCAGCCCACGCAGGGATGGCCAGGCTAAGTTGACAAACACAAAAGTCAATGGGAATGATGTAACAATCTCTGGCTCGTTGAAATGTGCTGAAGTGTCATTGACCCGTTTTAGTCTAGACCGCGTACAAGCTGTGAGACGAAATTAATCACATATATGGAACGATTTACAGCACCATACTGACGCCAAAGCTGGTTCAACAAAAGTATGACATCGCTCTATAGCTATCTGTTGTAAATGTATGTTGAAGACCTTAAAAATTAGAAAAAAGGCAACATCAATTTCAGGAATGTGCACGAGACCTTCTGAGCCGAGACCGAGACGTTCAAAATTTTGTCCAAGACGAGACCGAGACGAGACGTTGCAGCTTCCGAGATGATGGCTGAGACCTTAAAGCTCCCGAGACTCTCGAAAGTCTCGGGAGCTTCAACATCTCGCTGAGACGTTTTCCGTGACGTATGGTGAAACACACTGACAATGAAAAATAAATTATACGGATTAATTAACTTGCACCATGGTAAGCGCTTTCTATTTGTGATATTGTGGGTTTTGCATTTTATTTTGACAATTACCACTGAATAATTAACGGCTTGCACCATAAAGAATTGCAACTGCAGTGCTGTAGACATGAGCCATTATGTTTAAATTATCACAATTTGCAAGCAACTGAAATTAGTAAACTACAGCTGATTCGCCTATAGCCTTACACGTCGTCTACATTTGGCTGATAGTATTCATTCTGACATCATAAACTTCATCTTCATTGCAACTAAATCACTGACAAAAAAAGACTGACATGACATAATTCTGCTTTGTGATAAATAAGTAAATGAAAGAGTAAAACACTGCAAACGAATATGTCTAAGTTGCAAATGTCATGCTGGTTAGTATCGCTCTAACTGCAGCTACAGTATGCACGCCGAGCGCCTGCACAAAACGTCTCGACGAGACGCAATGGTCCGAGACCCGAGAGGAGACCTAATGGGCCGAGACCGAGACATATTGCTCCGAGACGGAGACGAGACCGAGAAGGTGAGGATTTTGTCCGAGACGAGACCAAGACGAGACGTTAGTACGTCTCGAGACCGTCTCGAAACCGAGACGTCTCGACCGAGACCACATCCCTGATCAACTTACAGTTCAATAAAAGTGTCAAAAAGCTTTCCATAAAACTGTCCGTGAAACTTCAGTCATACAAATTTTCATGAATTTTTACCTCCGCCAAGGAGGTTATGTTTTTGCCTGTTTTTGTTTGTTTGTCTGTTAGCAAGATAACTCAAAAAGTTATGGACGAATCTTTCTGAAATTTTGAGGGTATGTCGTGAGTGGCACAAGCTACAGGTGATTCAATTTTGGGGGTGATCCGGCAAGAATCCTGGATTCTGGATCACTTTGAAATTTTACCATTGCGTTAAAGGGGGCGTAAGGGAACCGCTGCAAAACCGAAGATGGTGACGCCAAATGGCGAATAGCTTTGCCTTGGCGGAGGTACCTGCGGGCTATGACTGTTTTCTAGAATTTTTTTAAATCTAGCGATGACATCTCAGTCACTTACGACCTTTTGCCAACATCCGGCAACCTGACTCTTCAGAAAGTCACAACGAGACCTGTGTTTCAGTATTTTAGACAACTCCAAAGAGTAGTTCTTGTCCAGTTGTTCCTAGCGCATTACGGAATCGATTTATTGTCATTCAGACATGTTTCACGAGTCAAATGATGACGGTGAACAAAGAATGACTAATGGGCGGCTAACTGACCAGCGTGCGGGGTTCGGTCAGGAGAGATGTTGTGCCGTCGCTGCTCACACTCATCAGTCACATTCTCCTTATCCGCATCAGCTGATGCTGCTGCTGTAGTTGCCATGGTGACGGACTGACAACCGTGTGCTGTCTGAGGCCTATTGGTCGGTGATGCTAGACCGGTAACACCTGGCAATGACACCATTGATAGTTCGTAACAAGTAGCTACAACTAAACGTTAAAAACATCACAAACAAAACTAAATTAGAACGCTCTACTAAAACGGAAAATGCGGAAATAAAGATGGAAATCTATACAAAAACTGTAACTAAAACCATGCTAAAACGTAAATAATTCGGTGAAAAAATTTCACGGCTGTGAATCAAACGTCGGTTAACTGGTCACGGTTTATAAAACCAATTAATAATAATAATATTAAAATTTATAAGGCGCGCAAAGTCAGCAAGCTGATCACATTTACGGACACTACATTGTTGTTTCGCTGAAACCATATTAAAACTAGACAAAAATGTAAACTAACTGGGCAACAAAAACTAACACCATCGAAGCTTCTCATCCAGCGCTATGTAAGTATCTGTTTAAGTTAGGTTGCACAAAATAAATTCGAACATTTCATTCTATTTTTTTCTGCACACTGTGTGTACATCACACAGATGGCGAAAGCCAATGCAACATGTCGACAGCACTTATACAACTAATTACTAATCAAGATAGTTATTGACAATGCACGACCATACTTTTCTGCGATGATTTATCAAAATCACATCTAAGTTAAGCACGTAAGTGGACGATTGTCAGTATTCCCCACCTGGGCTTTTCTGTCAAGACAGGTATTGTGTTGACTGTTGCATCTCTTCCTGTTGGCAAATGAAATTACATACATGCATACATACATACAACTTCCATTATTTATGTGCAATTCTGTATATGCACAACCTAAAAATACCTTAGAGCTGTGTTTCGGGGTATCCATACTAGCCTTTGGTGGCAGTGGATCGGCTGACAGGTGCGCTGAATGGTCGTTGTGTGACGTCAACTCGCGTCTTAGCAACTGGTCTTTGAGACTTTCTACCATCACCAGCAGCAGCAGCAGCAGCAGCAGCAGCTAGACTCGACCGCTTGCCCTGAGCTCCGCCATGCTGCTGACGACAGCGGCCGAGCTGGCGAGATTTCCTGGATACCAAAGAACAAGACATTCATCATCATCATCATCAGTTATGCACCAAGAATGCAAATTCTTCTTGTGAACACTTGTGGGCAGGTTTTCGTTTTCATCGACACCATCTTGCCCGGTCTTGTGCCAACTTCTGGAGTTGTAAATAATCTATATCCTCGTCGTTTGTCTACAGCAGCCAACTCAGTCACATTTCCTTCGGTCTTCCTTTTTTCTTATTGTTTGGCAGTCGACCTTCCAATAATGTTCTCACTGGAGAATCATGTCGCAACGCCCGCCCTAATCCCCTCTTCTCTCTATTTCTAAATGTATCGAGGAGTTTTCGTTTTGTTTCAACTGTTCTTAGCATACTCTTTTTGTGCAAATGCATAACACTCATAAAAACACAACTAGCAAGACATACGGTAAGCTTAAAATAGAGCTTACGCTAGCTAACTAGCCCACAAAGCTATCTGCAGGTCTTAGCCGTGGTTGATGCAAAACAACAGACAACGTTTCCAAAAAAAATGTTTTGCAAATGTGCTGTGTGTTGTAGCCATGTCCAACATTTTGTAAAAATTTTTCATGCTAAAATATTTGCACAAATGTTTTAACTTTTTAGTGAGTGAGTACAATTTAACGTCCCACCCGACGCAGTATAAATCATTAACGGACAGCCTTTACAGGCAGAATGCACAGGTACATAATAACGTCAGAAAAAAATTTAGCAAGATTGTGCACGGATTAAAAACAGAATACAGGTAAACCTAAACTTAAACTAAAACATCCTTGAAAAACTTTTTTGAGAGCCGTTGATTTTCCAGAGCTATGCCGCGAACGTAAAAACATTTAAAACGCATTTAAAACGCAGCTTGAGGAAACGTACAATAAAACATGGTGCAAAATAGAACCGGCAAAGCTTTGGAGAGCTGATCGCACGTAGAGTTTTCTGACAATTTCCTCCAAGCATTATTTAATTATAAATTATACATTCCGAAGACAAGGTAATTCAGTAAACTTACCGTGCATCTCTGCGTTTGACTTTGTCCTTAGCAAGCAGCAGACATTCGTTCATCAGTTCTTCGACTCGCGCTAGAAATTTTCGACCTTTTTCCATTTCCTGCTTCAGTACAGCGACGTCTTCGCTCTGCGCAAACCACAGTCACGTGTCAAACAATCAGTCAGTCAAGTATATTTGACAAAGCTAGTTCAAGCTAAAACCATTTGACAGTCAGTATATAGAATGAATTGTCAAGGTCTGACGCACAACAAATCAAATAATGAAAAGCGTTTTGAGGCGTTGGCAGAAAGTAGAAAGTTACTAAGATGTTGTTATGTCCTCCGGCAGAGTGTTCCAGATGCAAAATCAGGCAACCTAAATAACCCAGTTTTTGATGGTGTAGAGGTTAGATTAGTGCATTAAACTTGCAATGAAAAGGTCGCGAGTTCAAATCCCAGTCAAGGGCTGTATAATCTACTATTTTGTATGACGTGACGACACAAATTGTTGTGACAAACACAACAATTTCAGATAAAACAAAGACCCAATTACCATTACTTATTACATTCTGCCAGTATCTCACAGTGAGAAGGTTTTGCAGCCCTCTACATCAGCTTCCACTTGGCACAGTCCCAAGATGTAACAAAAACAAACAAATGTACAAAAATGCACAAAAAATCAAATTCAGGTTCATTAAACAAGTTTCACAACTACAGCACCACTGTAATATTTACATGTATAAATGTGTGAATATAACATAGAACACAAAGATAAATGTGACAAGAAAGACATTCAAACACTACTAAAATAGTAGCCATCAGTGCTTAGAATGCATGTGCAGTGCAATAGGTCTTAACGCCGTCAACATAAACACATGAAAGCAAAATGATAAATGACCAGGAAACTGGTCTGATAGCCCCAACGAAGTTCAGGGACAATTCTGGCAGAAATAAACAAAAGCATCTATAATACAAAAGATGTGAATGAAAAATGAATATTGTAGTAACCAAAAACTCACAAAAATCTGCAGCAACATGTAAACTATAAAGATATATCAAATTCCGATAAATTTAGCTAAAAGGAAGTGTTAAAGCAGTCCAGAATAGAGAAAAAAAATAGAAGAGAGTAAACTATTTTTAGACACAGAATTTTTATCGTACAAATGTCTCAGCCGCGTGCAGCCAAAACTCCACTACTTCGTATTGTGGTGAACTTGCTGGACAACACGCCGTACAACAAGCTAAACATTTGACATAATGTTGTGCATTTGTTGTGCAACAAATTTACAACACATCGACGTCAGCACAGTTTTGGCTCACGCATATCGGCATCTGCGTTCAGAAAGTTCCAAAAACAAAACGTGAACGTGAAGAAGCAATGTTGCAACTTTCGTTGTCAATGAAAAACACAATAGGTGTATAAACTACATACTTCACTAACCTCATAGTATTTAGCAATCGACTGCAGCCACAGAACACGCAGACTAAACGTTGATATTTTGACAATAACAGCTAGAAGAAGCATTATAATAATTTATATATGAAACCTATCGAGCTTTCGTACAGAACTCACTTTCACTAGCGCTGACATCATTCACATTTTCTAATCTCGACTTAAGTCCGTGGTAAATGGCGAAACAAAACAAAATCTTGTAAAAAAATAAAACAAGCTGAATGTGTGTTGAAAACACTCGTGTAGGCCCTAGCATTTTTTTACCTTACATCGATTCTGGAAATGATTCTGGAAAAAGATGTCAATTGTTTCACAAAAAAACCCTAATAGTTACATCAATGCAAAAGACTTTTTGGTACTGCTTTGCAAATTTGCAGCTTCATCCAGGTTTTATTAAAGTTCTGTCTTTTTGATGTAATACATTGTAGTATAGGCCTATATGTTCTGACGGTTGGCGTAATATAAATTTATTCATAGGTACCAGTATACCAGTGAGATAAAAGGGCTCGCACATGTGCAATAGAAAATATGCCAATATATTCTGTTGTGTTGCAGCCTTATTTTACGAACCTCACAACAAAATGAAGTTCTCTGCAAGTTCGTAATGCCACGTTCTGCTCTGTGATAATCAGTAAGCAAAGTCGACGGCAACTTTGGTCCACTGTTTTATTTTTTTAGGCGAAAACGACGGCAGTATTGTTTTCAGCTGTGTGCTCTGTTAACACAATGCACGAACCGCTGCACTTAGCTTGATGAAATCTTGTACAAACGTGTATCTCGACCCGACAACCTCTGTAACCTTACTGAATTTCAAGGTCATAAGCCAAAGATCAAAATCACATCGGTTTTTGTGCGTTTTTGTCTGCTCAGGGCTTCAGTGATGATTTCACTTGTTATCTTTTATTATTCTACTTTCATATTTTGTTGCGGGCACATGTACGCGAGCGCATTATTAGCCGACCTCCCAGCAGGCTGCTGCATCAGCATCAAGTTCACATCCGGTCCTGCTGTAATAGTGAAACCTTCCTCCGGTCTCACGCGCCAAGTTGTACAAGAACTCGTTCGCATCGCGGTCGTTGCAATTGAATGAGATTGTGTGAATCGGCAGCGGACTGACACGGAACTTTGTTTGCGCAATGATCGTCTTTGGTGGCTACATACGAAATACAGAAATACACTTGAACAACACTCATCTAGCACTGGACTCATCTAGCACTGGTACCTACCGTTTTTAGAACTTTCGGCTGCAGTCGTGCATCATAGAGTATAAAGCAAACGATGATGTAGTCCATGCGACCTGAGCGCTGTTTAAGTACGTTACTGCAATGTCTAGAGTGGTATAAGCGCGTACTGCATACTTTCTTACCCATTTCAGCAATGCTGCAACTAGCGAATACACAGCTTCTTGTGATCAAGCCAGTGCCGACATATTATGCGGCCGTCATCCCTTATCCTTTGATCTTTTAAGGCGGAAATTGCCACACCATTTACCTAAACTCTGTCAAACATTCAAACCAATTTCGGTTTTTCTAAGCCTTTTCTTTTTCGAGAAAAGTTCGTCCATGCAGGCTATCACACCAGCCATGTGACCGTGTTGCCTACATACTGAAGTGCTGCATTTTCATACAATAAACAACTAAAAACACAACAATGAAGCCGTATACGCACGTGATCGGGTCGTCCGTCGGTGAGTAAGTAAACAGCTTTAGTCTCGGTGTCTTTGAGCGCTCGCTGCAATGCCTCCAGTGTGTTGGTGGTCCCGTGACAAGTCAGCTCGCCAACCCAGACCCAGGCACTCTGTAGACTCGCCTCGCTGACCTGAACCACTCCCGGCTGCCAGATTCGCACAAAAGAGTCGAATGCAATGATGTTCAACTTCTGCTTGTGACGCAGCTGCTCCTGTCATTTTTGCAATCACAATTGAAAGTTAATTTTGACTAAATAATTCAATTTAGTTCGGAAAGCGTGCCTTCTTCATCAGTAGTCAAAGCATTTGGAACCAGATTTCTCCCCACATCAGAAACCTTCATTCTGCTCCAGCTCTTTGCAGAGCTCTAAAAACTCATCTGTTCTCGCAATTATGGACATTGTTCTTCTTCATCAATGTAGACAGAGCACTACAATAACCATGAAAATGACTATCATTATGACCAAAATACTAGCCAATAAATAACTGGACTAAAGAGTCAGATGCGATGAAGAACAAATTCCGCTTGAATCGAATATTTGCAATTCTCTGAATTTTATTTTTATTATTATCAACTGTTTGACTTCAAAAGCAAATTTTGGAAAGTTCACAAACTGCAAAAATTGAAAATTCAGTTCTTGCCATCACTGTTAAATAGCAAAGACTGTATTATGCCTACATTTGCAATTTTATGAACTCTGTCCGCTTTTTATTAAACTGTTTTAAAACAAATGCCTGAATCTGGCATAATATCCGCGAATTCTGCAGGAATCAAATTTCAGTTATTTCTACTGCCATTAAAAAACGAAGACCGTCTTTTTTAATACAAATGCCATACAAAGTGCAACGAAAACAGCAATAAAGCAGGGTATTAACGAGAAAAACTTGAACGCCTATTTCGTATTTTAATACATGTAAAGCAGCATTTTAGTAAATAAATAAATAGGTAAGTACACGATAAATAGGCCTATGTGGCTCAACAGTTGCGCATTAACGGCTGTTATGGCGGGCGTCGTTGTCCTATAAAAATTTAAATTTTATTTATTTACTAACTTCCAACGTGTGTTCACAGTACCATGGCGAACATGAGAGTTAATTCGAGCACTCTGCAACAAAAAATAACTGTCGCCAAATAACGTCATCGGTGACGAAGAGGACAGAACGAGCAAACCTGAAAAAGCTGGTAGATTTTGTCCTTGACGAAGCTCATGTGATGTTGCATCGACAACGAGGTATCAATGAGTAGATAGATGACGTCCTCTATGACTGTACCGAACACCTCGCGACTACCGCGCTGCAGCCAGCTTATCCTGTAACACAGGTGTCTACGGCTGTTCACGGGAACCCGTCTCAGAGGTATGCGGAGCGTCACCTGCCATACGTGTACGTTTCATCACAGTCTAGTGTGTGTGATGCATCCTGGCCGTGATGAAACGTGCTTATTGTCTGTCCAATGCTCTGCATAGCATGGCGAACATGAGAGTTAATTCGAGCATAGCATAGCATTGGACAGAGTATAAAATCACCTAAGTGTCCGTGCGTCCGTGCGTCCGTCCGTGCGTCCAACTTTTCTTAAGCTCTCTTCCTTCCACCTTCCCTTTCCCCTTTTCCTTTGCCTTCCCCTTCCTCTTCTTCTTCCCTTTTCCCTTTCCCTTTTCCTTACCCTTTCCCTTTCCTCTTTTTCCTTCCAGTTCCCTTTCCACTTTCCCTTCCTTTTCTCTTTTCCTTTCCCTTCCTCTTTCCTTTTTTCTTCCCCCTTTCCTTCCCCTTTCCTGTTTCCCATTTCTTT
>Ga0056128_1011176_pt1 | contig 11120 bp, 8 predicted proteins | sample WorMetLIZISLAND2_FD_71113 | JGI IMG/M metagenome (GOLD analysis project Ga0056128, IMG submission 71113) | Marine gutless worms symbiont microbial communities from Max Planck institute for Marine Microbiology, Germany - Olavius geniculatus... ... | reverse complement strand
TAAACCGATTCCCGAGGTGGCAGCACCATCGAACAAAATATCACAAATTACGCTGTAAGGTAGGCCTATGCAAGGCGTTTCACCAAATACTGTGCATCAGAAATGTACTAAATAATAAATAATTGCGCTGACAACACAACAAAATCGTACAACGCGAGAATTTGGGATAAAATAAAATACCTTTATCGCAGTTGTGGCGAAGTGCACATGATAATAGAACCGTGGCGACGGTGGCGTCTTCTTGTGAATGATATAGACTTGCGCAGCCCAATATCGTGAAAAAAATCCGTAAAACCCCCTATTTTGGCGTTCAAGGTCATCCAAGGTCATTGAATTCGGCGCCAATCGACAGCCAGTATACGATTTGCTGTTAGTGATTAACAGTAACCTAGGCCTTATCTCGCACTGTTACTGAGATACAGCGAGTTATAGGCCAAAAATCTCAAATTTTGACCACCCCCCTCTCATTTAGCGCCCTCATTCGGGGTGACCCCCTTCAAATTTATGAAAAAGCTTTACGGTTCCTGAAACTAGAGTCTTGCAGGCAGCCGATGGTGAAGATTTGGAGATCCTAGCTTGGACCGTTTTTGCCTGATCCACCCGTGTGACGGACGGACAGACGGACGGACAGAATTGCGATGGCTAAGACGATGCGATGGCATAGCTGCTTAAGCGCGTAAAAATTGGAACTGAATGGGAGGTTATTGCAAGAAATGAAAGCCAGTAGTATACCTGGGACGTTTAGACAATATGGGGGTGGGAGGCAATCAGAACACGTCTAACAACCGCAAATGTTGAAAATTAACTGGCAGAGTATTATACAGTATGCGATCTATACAGCGAATTGAATTAACTACACACAAGCCTGTGGTGACTGACGGCTTGCTATTTGTATCAGTGTACAGGACAGATATTTAACAGTAGACAATGACGGCAATAACAAATCATTCACTCACTACCCAGCAGGAATAGAAAAAACCTAGGTTTTTACAAAAGTTTTCAAGGTGTTGGTATACACAGAAGATGGTACACAAAGTTTAAGACCCAGGAAGAACATCCTTCATGTCGCATCGTCTTCACTGAGTGAATGACGTAACGCCTGAGCTCAAAAATCACAATTAAAATACTCAGTAAAATATGATCTATATTAGACTGCACAATGAAATTTTAAAACCTTAAAAATTGGATTTTTGTGGTTTTTACATTAAAAACCCCTTTATAAACCTAGGTCTTTTAAACCATTTTCCATCCCTGCAGCCCAGCAATGTATGGAACAGCCATCAGCTAACAACCACAATACACCATAAACATTCACACTTGCACCACCAACACACAGAGTAAGATTTTACACAGCTAGTCCACTGCATGGCAGCTCATTTCCTTTTAGTCCCTTGAGCTGGTGAGGGTTAAACATAATTCCCAATTAAGCTAGCATACAGCCCTACTGCCCTAGTCAGATTAAAAGCCAGCGTCTAATCGACTGGGGCAGTATGCCAGCAGTCCTAATAACAGAGCGTGCTGTTATGCAGAACTCGCTGTTGATTCCCTAGCAATGGCTGTAACAGGCGACAGCATGACACGGTTACAGTCGCTGCAGACGCGCACATCGGACGACCACATAATCTCCGCCAAACACTGCGTTCACTCAGCGGAGATAAATACAGCATGACAACAGCATACATAATGCAATGCCATGGACCAAATATGAATCGCCTAAAATACCATACTGCTAACATGCTCTCAAAACAAATGGTTTTCTGTGATAACACTTTTGCTGGATATTTCCCTCAATCATGGACAACCCCCGGAATTTTCCCAGACAGCCATCAAACTGCCTGACATATCTCACTGGCATAGCCTTAGAATGGGGGGGGGCATGTGTTCCTCTAGAAGACCACAAACGACAATCATTTAGTGTCCAATAAAAGGTAGTTTTCCTCAAAACAGTGCAAACTGCACCCAAACACAAAACCAAAATATTTTTCACTTCTCGCCACATCCTGAGTGCTCCCAATACGTTTGGATCCTGGCTACACCAGTGACATGTCAAGGGGTTTCCGGGCCAGTGGACACCTTGTAGTCAATCAACTGACACTAAACAGCAGTGGTAGAAGCGACACAAATCATCGGCTAATTCAGTCAATCTTGATGGCGGCATAGATCCTGCGGATGAACGAATACGCAGCATAGAATCCAATTGTGCCGGTCAGCAGCCAGAACGTGAACACCATCAGTGCAGTGTAGCCAAAGTACAGTAGTGTTGGGATGAATTCTGTTATCTCCAGCTGCAAACAGTACAAAGCACCATTTCTTAATGACACAACAGCACACAAGAGACCAACACATTAATAAACTCATCTAGAGAGATGGCCAGGCTGAGTGGATCTGGGTGAACTGGTCAAATACAGGTTAGGCCGGGTACGCCAGTTGTAGTATGAAAACTGCTTAAAGCAGACAGTAGGCACAGCACAGTGCCAAAGTTGAAAATACTAATTGTTCTGTACCTCACGAGTTGATTTATTATTGAAAACACTCAGCGTGTTCGGAGTCGAATAGGGAAGCTTTAACGTCAAACACCAAAAACCTGGGGCATCGCGTGGTGAAAAAAGCGCACATTTCCGAGCGAAACCCCGATATGGGTGCAAAAAATGGAAAACCCCCACTTTTGAAAAAAGTCAAATTTTTCGCTAAAAAAATACGTCTGACCTTAGAGGAAAACATTTGCGTCCAAAAAGACTATTTTCGAGAAACAAAAAAAATTTAAGGGTGGGGCTGACCCCCCAAAAATTCTAAAAATACGTTTTTTTGAACGGCCACTCGAAAAAACACATTATCGCGAAAAAAAAATTTGGGGGGGGGGTGAGAGCTGAGCTTCCCTTGACCCACAAATTTAGGGACCCCTAAATTTTTGACTTTTCGTCGACATCTGAACATTGTGTGAAAATTTCGTCGAGATCGGCTGCCGCAAAGTCGAATTACACGTCTCCGAACTTCCTCATTGCTCATTCATTATAAAGGCTGCGATGGGACTTAGTCTCTGCACGCGAATTTGCAGGAAAATGTTAATTTTCATGATTTTGAAACATGCGAAAAACGATTGGCAGCAGCTGGGCGAGTAAAATTTTGTAACAATGTTCATCGTCGTTCACCCTAACGTCGCGTATACTTTGATCCAGATTGCGCTATAAATGAGGACGCTAGGCAGCGCCAAACTAGGCGCCCCAGACCAAATTCGCCAAAAAAAAACAAAAAAAAGTTTTTTCCCAATATCTTTGGAACGAAAAAAACTTAATGGACGAAAATTGGCAGGCTTATAGCACATATCAAGTCCTAGCGTGTGGTCGAAAAAGCGCGCCAATCCGTCAATAAATGAGCGAAATATCGATTTTCAAAGAAAAACTAATTTACCGCCACCTAGCGAACAAATTTGAAATATTTTTACAAATTTTATTGCGCTGTCTTAAGGCACTCTAAAAGCACTACAGAAAGCTGCAAAAACTCGGCAATATCTTGAAAAACGGCCGAGATAGTGAGGTACAAAGAAATTCCGGTTGCGCCCTCTAGCGGCTGACGATGAATCGCTAGACACAAACTCTTACTGGAAATAAATAGAGAGCCGTGGGTTCTACGTACATCCATAGAACGGTGACTGTCGGCCTTCAAACGGCTGAGATATCGCGATGGGGGCAAAAATCGAAAACCCCCCACTTTCTTGAAACTGATGAACTTTGGTCCACATATTTTGACACTTTTGGAAAGCCCTCGGACAGGCGTATATGACCCAAAAATTTTGTGTGCCAAAGTTCAAAAACGGCGGAGATATGGCGATGGGGGCAAAAACCGGAAAACCCCCACTTTTGAAAAAAGTCAAATTTTTCACCCAAAAAATACGTCTGACCTTAGAGGAAAATATTTGCGTCCAAAAAAACTTTTCGAGAAACAAAAAAAATTGGGGGTGGGGCTGACCCCCCCCAATTTTTTTTTCTAAAAAACGTTTTTTCGCGAAAAAAATTTGGGGCGTGGGAGTCTCCCTTGACCCCCAAATTTGGGGACCCCCTAAATTTTCGACTTTTCGTTGACATCTGAACATTGTGTGAAAATTTTGCGTCGATCGACAAAGACAAGCTTGAGTTACAGGCCAGCAAAATTCTAACGCAATGCAATGGCTGGGCGAACGGACTTGGTTTATTTTCTCGAAAAATTGGCCAAAAAAGACAGTTTTTGGGCTCTAGCCCCAAAAGAGTGACCCTTAGCGGAAAAGTGTCTGGGACAAACATTGTCGCCTTGGACCAGGTTATCCTTTGGTAGCAAGACTGGGGACCTAATTCGTCAGAGGGCGCCAGCCCAGGCGTTGAAAGGTTCATTTTCGGCAGTTACTGGGCATAAAAAATCGATTTTTTGGCTCTGGCGCCTAAACGTTACACGCTAGCGAAAAAGTGCTCGGAACAAACATTGACCAGCTTAGTCCAGGCTATCGTTTGGCACTCATACCGTAGCGCTAAATGTACAACAGAGGTCGCTGGCGCTCGCGAAATGTCAGATTTTGCTATGGGACATGCGCGAAAATAACACTTTCAAGGGTCTAGCACCCAAACGGTGGCCCCGATCAAAAAATGTCCAACACAAATTTTGAAGGTCAAGACCCCCTCCACCGTATACCGGCAACAGGAAGGCGATATAGTTCATAATAGACTCGCCAGGCGGCGCAGATGGACCGAAAAAGGCCCAAAAGGGGGTCTTGTTTGGGCACTCGTGGCCACGCCTCCTTTGAAGATATCAAAAAAATTTTCTGATACTTTGCTAAAGGACGACTAATGTATCTGTGTGAAATATTTTACTTCGCACACGACAGACGAGATAGCAGCAACGGCGAACATTATACACAAAACAGACAGTTCTCGGGTCACACTTTGGGGGCCTGTGACCCCAAATCCCCAGCACTCACGGCTTAGTAAAGCTGCGCGTTACGTTTACGGATACCCATTCTACAATATGTCACACGAAAAAAATTTGAGCCGCTTGCAGATTTTTTGGGAGAGTTTTTACAATAATTGTCGAAAAATGCCGAAAAAATCGGGTCAACTTTGGACGGTGATTTTTGAGAAGTGAGCAAAAATTTGGAAATGTGTAGCGGCCATAGCTTTTCGGCTAGACAAAAAAGTGGGTTGAGCGAATGCCAGCTCAAAGCATGCAACAATTCCTCAAGACGGAGTCAGCTTGACACTCCTCACACAAGCAACAGCCGTAAACATAGCGGAAGAGCGTGAAGTTGTGCTTTACCTTAGTGAAGAAATAGAAGATTGAGTAGACGCCGACATAGATGGCTGAACCACCAGACACGACAAATGACCGCCACCACCAGTGATAATCCTTAACACAGATCAGCACAAACAACCAAGAATAATCAATTTGATTAGCATGAACATCCTGAAATAATCCTGATCAGTGATCACAGATAAGCATATATATCAAACAACCACAGGACGACCACTTTACAGGGCACACAAGATTCCCTGATTCAACAGTATACTGTCTAACACTACAGTGGTAACCAGCGCTAATCTGGAGCACAGGTTAGCACGAACACGATGATGCACCAAACGCTCAGACACGTATAATACACCGTGTCCAGAAAAAAAAGATCCCGAACATTATCGATTGTCACCTGAAGAAAGGACAACAATTTTAATAATTTTTGGTACGTTTATTCTTGGCACAACTGGTGATCAAATTAACGTTCAATATTCCACCTCACCCAATGTCTGCTTTTGCACTACCTGGGTAAAACAGAACCACGACATATGAGATGAAATGAACAGAAATACGCCAAAAAGCATCCCCAACCTTAATGATTGTGACTGACAGATTTTTGTGATTTTTGTTGCAAACACTTTTGACACTACTTGCCATCAAATGACCGTTCTAGTTCCCACCTCACCAAATGTCTGCTTCTGCACTACCTAGGAAAACCCTAACAGGCAAAATGGGATAAAAATGCAATATTTTGTTGGTTTTGTTTCCCTAGGTAGTGCAGAAGCAGACAATGGGTGCAGTGGAAAATTGGACAGCTATTTGATTCCCAGTTGTGTCAGAAATGTTGGTGTCAAAAATGATTAAAATCTGATAATCCTTCTTTACATTACAATTGAAAAATGAAAATGTCCGGGATCATTTTTTCTGGACACTGTGTATTTTCATGACCATTCGAACTGTGGCTGAAATAATGTCCTCATACCCATGGAATAACCAAAGCAAATGTATCACTTTGCCCCACCATCAAAAAATAACATCTCATTCCTACAATACAATTTCAACACCTTAGTAAACTAAGCTAGAAAAACTCGTTAGAGATGAGTCTGTCCAGCAGTAAAGCAAGCAGTGCACCATATATTTACCTCTCCGCAGAGCTGGAAGTAGACCATGACGATGGAGATTTGCGAGCACGAGATGATGAGAATTATGAAGACAAGGAACAGGAAACCAAACATGTAGTAGAACTGGTTCTCCCAGATGGCCTATGCGCACACACACGGTTAAATGAAATATTCAGCAAAATGCAGCCAACAGTGGCTGAAATGATGCAAGTCTGCAATTCGTTCCCATAACACTTGTGAGCAAGCTAGTGCACAGAAACGGCAGACAAATACCAAAACACATTAAAACTATTCCTCCACAAAGGCAGTCCACTTTCTACAGAGAGAATGGTGGCCAATACGGGCCAATATGCCATCTTGCATCCAACACATCTTACCATTTGCAGTACAGGAACTATTCCGGTTGTAGAAGAAAAAGAATATTAAATAGAGGAAGAAATATTTAGCGATTTCGCAAAAAAAGTCACCCTTTGAATGTCCAACAGACAGATAAAGAAAACCTCATGAGCAGAGCTATGAGAGACTGACCGTGAAGATGAAGAAGAGTTCTATGAACATTGCACCAAATGGCAAAATGCCGGCCATCAACGTCCTGTCAACAGAGAAAATGCATAAAACAAAAGTTAAAGGGTGGGTGTGACACTATGAGAAACCCATTGCAGAGCTACGGAGCACCATCTGCCATACGGGATCACACAAAGTCACCTGCCACCTAAGAAGTGAATCTGCCCCGGCACAACCCCAGCCGGACAGACCGGTACTCAACTTACCTACCCCAGAGGAATGGAAGGCTCAGTTGACCTTATAGACGGTATACCCGTCTGCATCCATCCAAGTAGAAACCACTTGATAGCGACTCAACTGGGAACAGAAAATCAACATAATTACTGCAACAACAAAATGTATGAATATGACATCAAGTCTAAAGCAATGGAGCAAGAAAGCTAGAGTAAAACATCAACAACAGAACTTCATAAATGTTGCATTACGTATGAAACACAGTCCAGTATTTGACAGAGTACTTACGAAATGAGTGGATTAAGGTACCACATCTGATCTGGAACCTGTCGAGGAATCTGATTAGTTCTCACCGGATGCTCATAAGGCTGCATCAGACCAACAAACAACAAGCAAAACCCTCGATCAGGGCTAAGGACTACCTGCGGGTATCATGCAGACAAAAAAATGCTCAAAAACCCGTATGACCTTGTATGTTCAATAGGCTTTTTGAGGTTGCCGATCTTACATGATCACACAAAATTTCATGAAGCTAAGTGCAGCAGTTCATGAGTTATTGTGATAACAGAGAAAAAAAAACATCTGGGCTAAAACATAAGTCCTTCCGAAAACTATCGTTTTCCGGCGGACTAATAATGCTGAAAACGACACTGCTGTCACGGTCGTGGGCAGTAATAAATACAACATACAATTCATTTTACCACCAACAGCCAACACAATCCTCACATCCAGACTGTTAGCAATGCTCAGTTGCTGCTCTGACACTTTTAATTTATTGGTATCATGTGGATATCCGGTTAACCTGGAATAGCTCGGGAAAAAAATGGCCAGTTAATACGAACTAGAGGCTTTCTCAAAGCTGACTGGGAAGATTTTGTATCTTAGCTTGCATTGTTCTGACACAGTGTCAGGGCGTGACAGACAGACACAATAGAAAGACAGACATTTTCAAAGAAACATATCAAACATATCTGGATGCCTTTGTGATCACTAACACAGGGCTTCTGCACAGCAAGATATGGTGACGCCCAATAAAAATCGAAAGTGGCAGTGGCAATAGTTTCATGGCAGTATTAGCACCAGAAAGAAGGTCATAAAAATATTTACTGATTTATTAGTATTAAAAAGCAACAGTTTTAACCAAAAGCACCATCGACAGAGATGTCAGCTGCTTTGGCAGTATAGTGCTAGATCTGAAAAAGACTGGTAAACCATTCTATCCCAATGTAAATACATTGGGAGAAAAATAAAAATTGGCATATGACAAATGGCATATGACAAAGGATTACTGGATTGTCAGTAAAGCCTAATCATTTTGAGGTCACCTATAAATAAAGTTTGACAGCTGGTTTGGTAAAAATATGGGATCTACTGTTAAGAAATATTTGCTAGCAATAAATAAAACACACAGATACAGGCACACATCCATTCAAACTGAAGCTGACAAACATATCTGGTGGAGATGCCTTTTTGATGGTGGAACCAACAGCCTACCATTATTCGTCAGTCATCAACATGTCGACGTCTCTGCCCAATGACAGTCTATTCCCCAGTGCAATGACTGCGAATGACTCCACTTCCCTCTCCCTCCCTCACCCTTCTTCGTATCGAAGAAGAACTGCTGAACTACCACCACAACAACGACAAACGGATCTGTTCAGACAATGAAAGCTTCAGCAGGCATACCTGCTTGCGAGAGCCAAAGAAGTATCCAATGAAGACCAGTGGGAAAGAGATGCCCATCCACATGCAGAGCAATGCAACCATTGTGGCAAATGGCACCTGCACGCCATATCCAAATGTTACATACAATGAGAAAAGCTGGCATGTTTAACAAAAGCAGCGACATTTCGAGATTCAACATTGTCAAAAAGTTCTTTGAGAGCGTTACATCCAAGATATCTCTGATGTGCTGCAGTGAAACAAATGCAGTCTAAGGCTGCGTTCACATAGACACAAGAACGAGTACGAGTCAGGGTTTTGGTTTACGAGTGAAAGCGTTGCGAATAAAACTACAACATTTCACTGCATCATTTATAATTTTACTAACTGCACACCTCCAGCAGTGAACAATTCAACAATGACTAAGTTCTGACATCACATAAGCGTCATAGCATGTATAAATTAAATTAATGTTAATTTCGTGTGTCGTTTGGTTTACAGGTAACCCATTCTTGTATCAATGTGAAGGGCTGCCATTGGAATACATGCAAACTCGTTTTTACTGGAACCTGTAAATGGGTGATCATACTAGTACACAGGTCTATGTGAACATGGCCTAAGTGAATGTGCTTGACAGTGAGAGGAGAACGGCCATAAGACATTCCAGTTGATTATCTGCTTTCAGAAGATAAACAGTTGGTGAATGTAATGCCGCAACGTGCAATAAGTGAAATGTCACAGTGGCATCAAACAAAATAGTATGAAGTAACTCACAGCGCCGGAGGAATGTTTGCCAAGGATAAAGAAATTCAGTAGAAAACACGTGCCAAATGTCACCGACGGATACAGCATTGCTGTCTGCAAGGTTACACCATCATCAGGTTAAAACAGTTAACTAAACCAATGGATACAATTCAAACTAGCATGCAAACTAGCAAAGATTAAAGACATTAGACCAGTGGACAGAAATCTAAAGCTGACTCAACCACAAAATTGGCTTTGTAGCATAACGGTTAAAATGTTGGATTGAGAGGTCACTATCAAATGGTTACTACCTGGATGAGTGACTGTCATGAACACCTTAACCATCTTGGTATATTGGCCTAACCAACCTCCAAGGTCAACTCAGCCTTACATCTCTCCTGGGTTTCCCATAAAGAGCCATACATACCGTTACACCCTTAACAATAAGTAGGCCACAGAGAAAAGATGCACACAAAACCAACTTGGTTGCTGTAGGCATGGAAAGCAAATAATAATAATAATAATACATACTTGTTAAAAATTCAAACGTACTTAATTATCCATAAATTCAGATAAATGTTAATGTACGCAAGTAATATCTGAACTGTTTAGCATGCAAAAACCAGCAGTAACAAAAAAACCACAACCTCGATTTGTTAAACTGTTAATATTTTTCACGAAACAGAAAGACTGCAATGACACATCAATGCTGCAAACAGTGGAGCATTGAACTTTTTAATTTTCAACACGGATGATCACAGAGGAACTGCAACACTAACCAGAAATGCAGCACGCTTCCACTGCTGGCCTCGCATTGTCTTGTACAGGCGCGATGAGTAGTAGCCAGCTATCAGCCTAATTATATACACAATGCATACAAAAATTTATGGGCTCCATAATATCTGGCAGATAAACATTCAAATTCTATCTTCGAGATCAACCACATACTTAACAAATGCACACTAAAAAATCGCTTATTATGCAGAATCGACATTCTTCATACAAAGATGCAGGCATAAAATGGCTTGTCTGCAAAATGGAAATAATGCAAAAATACATAATAATAATAATAACAAGAGGGTGCGGCCGTTGAGGGGCCGCCCGCTATGGGGCCGTCCTTGCAGTTGAGTACGTGCGTGCTGTTTCGGGGCTTTCTACGTCTGTGCAAGGCGGCAAGGGATCCTTACGCCACCTGCCAAATATGAAGTTGATCGATCAACAGGTGGCGAAGTTATGGGGAATTTTCGCCAACAACGCAATTAGTCGCCGTGACCTTGACCTCTGACCCCTTGACCTTGTCCAGGGGTCCAGGGATGCTGGTGTCCCAGGGAGCCTTCCTACCAAGTTTCGTATATGTAGGCCTGTTCGTTTTCCCTCTAGGTGGAGGCACGCTGGCTTTCGGGTACGGTCGGCCCACCCCAGCAACAGCTGGGAACTTTGAAATTGGTCCACGGGGTGCTCGTGTCTCAGGGACCCTTCCTGCCAAGTTTCGTATACGTAGGCCTTTTCGTTTTCCCTCTAGGTGGAGGCACGCTGGCTTTCGGGTACGGTCGGCCCACCCAAGCAACAGCTGGGAACCTTGAAATTGGTCCACGGGGTGCT
>Ga0056128_1011173_pt1 | contig 11122 bp, 8 predicted proteins | sample WorMetLIZISLAND2_FD_71113 | JGI IMG/M metagenome (GOLD analysis project Ga0056128, IMG submission 71113) | Marine gutless worms symbiont microbial communities from Max Planck institute for Marine Microbiology, Germany - Olavius geniculatus... ... | reverse complement strand
ATCCGGCAGGAATCCTGGATTCTGGATCACTTTGAAATTTTCGTTACCATTGCGTTAAAGGGGGCATAAGGGAACCGCTGGCAAAGTGAATATGGTGACGCCACCTGGCGAATAACATTGTTTTGGCGGAGGTACCTGCGGGCTATGACTGCTTTTTAGTTTTTTTTATAAATCCAGCTGGAGAGTCTCGGGATTTTGCCGTCGATTTTGGAACATTCTAGACTTAAGAGCACGCTAGAGATAATAAATTGCGTAAAAACATGTTCAAGTACCGGTGTTTGCAGTGTTTAGAATAGATGTCGTTTTGTCTGTGTAAAATTTTTATTCCACTCAATTTAGATCTGAGCTTGTCATTGCAATATGTTTACGGTACCATTTTTTGTGAATTGTGCACGCAGTATAGAAAAGTCGTTATTTTACCACTGTTGGCTAGTGTAGCGTAAAAACGGTTGCAGATAGGCACAGACGTGCTGCTTATTATAACAAGCAATAGTGACAAACTTTGTAATGATGTTAACATCGATGACCTTGAATGACTTTGAAACTTGAACCCCCAAAATATGTGATTTTAGTGTTTTTTTGCAATTTGTGGCTGCGGCGTATGCAGATTTCAAGGGTGAATTGCGACTAAATGGATGGAGATAGACCAAGACAATCTGCATGCAAACAGGAACTGCGCGTCTCGTGAGCTTTGCTTAAATTACTTGTTTTTAAAATAATTTTGCTGCCGGTGCGTGCTATAGACCCGTGCTACCGCCGAGGAGGACAGTGCATAGAAGGCCTAGCAGTCAGCGACACATGGAAGGCATAACGGATTCGTCTGATGACAACTATGAGTCCGTCGAGTACAGCCGCGCTCAACTCATCTCACTGCAGTCCAGCAAACTGCAGGTGGAGCATTCGTATTGTGCTATTATAGACTGTCTGTTTAATCATTATCATTATTATCATTATCATTCAACGCTGCTGGAATACCTGCCACCAAAGAACCTTCAGGCATAGACAGACAGTACGGCAAACGACCAGATGTGCTAATCTTAATCCCATGGCATGGTTAAGAACTCCTGATGTGAAACGTCACCGTTGCTAGCACGTTGGTTCCTGCCATACAATCCCATATGGCAGGTGACGCCACCGGCGTGGGACTTTTGGCCAACCAGGCAGCTACCGGAAAGTAAGCGAAGTACGCTGATATCACAGCGGCCTATTTCAGTCCATTCCGGTTACTATACTTGGATGGGTGATAGGAAGTAAAACTACATTCTTCCTATCACCCGTCCAAGTATAGTAACCGGAACAGACTGTAATAGGCCGCTGTGATATCAACGTATTATCTTGGTACATAACTAATTACTACCGCCATGTCAACTCAGCCTTTCATCCCTCTAGGGTAAGTAAGTCGAGTACTGGACTGCTTGGCTGGGACTAAGACGGGCTACGCTCACTTGTGCTAGGTGGCAGGTTGGCGCGTGCAACAATCCCATATGGCAGGTGACGTTCCCTAGCTCTGACATATGCCGTGTTGCAGCTGGCGTACAATGATCTCGTGGCTTCGATAGAGTATGAGGGTGGACGAGTTCTAGCCAAGTCTAGCGTCGTCATTGTTCATCGCCGGACTGAAAGACAGCTATCCGCCATCGACAACGACGCTGACTCTGACCATACGTATAGGCCTAATCATGGTAAACATTTAGTATATAATTATACTAGCTTGTTTTCGGTGCTGAGTTTTTGATTAAAAGATTGATGTCGAGACAGATTTATTCTAAACACGTTAAGGCCCTCTTTGGTAATAATGCAGAGTTTTTTTAATTTATTTTTCTAACATTAATGTGCAAAACATAGACCTACCATGAATTCAGCGTTACAGCTCTACGCAGTTTTGCTGCTATTACTATTAGCACTACTATTAATTCGAAAGCCTTATATAGGCTAGAGAATGTCGTGTTGCACCAAATAAACTTGTAAATGTCGCAACACGCTAAAAAGCGGCGCCATTTGCCAAAAGACGATCTGCTGTTTGACACTTTCTCACAGGCTTACTGCAGACCGCAGTGCAGCGATCCAACGTCAACGACGATGCTGCTGCTGCTGCTGCTGCTGATGATGATGATGACAGTGGTAGTAGCGGTATTTTGCTGTGCTTCGACCGTGCCGCCACAGCGCTGCTGGTTCCAGCCCGCTACGTGCGTCGTCATGGCGACGGATGTAAACAGCAAGCCTGGTATCACCCGGTGCCACTGAGCGCCCAGCAAGCCGCGCTGTTTCTGCGATCCGTCAACCAGCGCGGCTGTTTCCTCGTCTACCGCGACGCCGACGCCCGTGAGTGGACGACAGAGTAGTTTCCTATAGGTGGCTTGGCAGCGTAACTGTTAGGACGTTGGACTTACAGTCAAAAGGTCATGGGTTCAACTCCCGATCGAGTCGCTATCAATTGGTTACCGCTTGGATGAGTGACTGTCTACGGACAAGTGAACCCTTTCGGTGTATAATCGACCATCAAGGTCAACCCAGCCTTCTATTTCTCCAGGGTAGGTAAATCGAGTACCGGCTAGCTTGGCTGGGGTTAAGGCGAGGCACATTCACCTCTGTCGGGTGGCAGGTAACACACACTGTGTGATCCCATATGGTAGGTGACGTTCCGTAGCTCTGCGATGGTTTTAAAGAGCTATACACGTCCTTTAACCCTTTTGATCTTTAACGAATTATCACTACTATTCCAACGATGTCGTGGGGACTCGTGGGTTGAAAAAGTTGGAGCACCAGAAAATTGCAAATTTTCGACACACAGCTCCGAATTTTCAACAGCAAAAATATAACCCAAAATTTTTGCACACAGTACATTGTGCGCTTTATAAATGTATTTACTTACTTACTTACTTGCTTTTCTGGATGAAGAAAGTGCATTTGAAAATGCGCTTGGCTACTCAGATTAATGACGCAGTGTAAAATAAAGGTGATAAACTGTAAGAATGATCACTGTAGGCCCATTCTTCAGCGAACAACAAGTTCTTTTGTTGGTTGCTGTACAAAAACTGTGGCACATTTTCTGATCTACACGTGGGGCATAAAAACACACCAAAAATTTTTTTTAATCATAACTTGAAGAAAAGTGATCCAATTTTAATAAGTCTTGGTAAGAATATTTCTGATACAACTGGCCATCAAATGAATGTTTAATTTCCCACCTCACCCATTGTCTGTTTCTGCACTACCTCGGGAAAGAAAACAAACAAAATACTGCATTTTAGCCACTTTGATATTATTGCTTAATCAAAACAACACACAAAACACACATTTTGTTTATAATTTTATCATTTAGTTAATAGTTTATTTAATTGTCCACTTTTTAACTGTTTACAAAAATGTTTGAAATGTTGGCCCACGCACATAGGCTCGGCTTGGAGACACTTTCTTCATTCGTCGATAGCAGCGTCGATAACATTCTGCTCCAGACCAATCCAGACTTCATCAATTGTTTCTTACATTCATCAGTATTCCTGAATGTTAGGCCTACTTAATAAACGTGCTGCTGCACAGCAGTCAAACCTTGTAATTGATTGGCTGATGGTGGCCACATACCCAAAAAGATGAAATTTTATAAAGTTTTTTGTTGATTTTAATGCATATTATGTTTGTTCTGTTTTTCCCAGGTAGTGCGGAAGCAGATGTTGGGTGAGGTGGGAAACTGAACGGCCATTTGATGGCCAGTTGTGTCACGAATAAGCGTACCAAAAATCGTTAAAATTGGATAACCCTTCTTTAAGTTATGGCCAAAAAAATTTGGTGTGTTTTTATGCCCCACAGTGTAGGTGCATTTCACGGCTTGTGCGATAGCAACAAGCTGTTGTATAAGCGATGTGCCAAGTCAATGGGAAGGCCGAAATTTCGACCCCCCACAGCTCCTACATTTTTCAACCGATCTTAACGAAACTTAAAACCAAGAAAGATATCCGGGATACGACCCCACATGCAAAATTTGGTTGATGTGAGACGACGGAAAGGGGGTCTGCGTAGGGGTGGTATTTTTCGTTACTTTTCGTGTTCTATCCTTTTTTGTATTTTTGCTCACGCCTACAGGTCACACTATCAGAAGACCGATCACGACCGTTTATGGCTCAAAACGCGTGTTTCAGCGTAAGGTAGGGCCTTTTGGGGGTCTCGGTGATAAAAAATAATGTTTGGGGTCAAAACTCCCCAAAACATGATTTTGGGGGCCTGAATAATCATTTTAAGCCAAATTTGCGAAATTTTCGAATCGCAATATCTCGAAAAATACGCACTCGACCAACACGAAATTTGAAGCGGAATTTTAGGTGCACAAATGGACTTCGTGGGTGGTCCAGCATTACAATATTATAATTTTAGATGGCGGCAGCCGCCATCTTGGATTTTTGCACAAACAGCAATAACTCGGCGGCCGATTGACGTAGATGAATGAAATTTTGCAGAAATGTAGACGGCTGTCACCGAAAATAGACGATTTGACCAAAATGGACAAAAATAATAAATTCAAGATGGCGGTGGCCGCCATTTTGAATTTTATCTATCGCTCATAACTCGTTTACTGTTGCACATATTTGCACGAAATTTGGTACATGTATTACGTTGGAGGTCCTACATACACGAATGCCAAAATTTTTAACAAAAATAAAATCCAAGATGGCGGCGGCCGCCGTCTTGGATTTTTGCATAAACAGCAATAACTCGGCCGCCGATTGACGTAGATGAATGAAATTTTGCGTTAATGTAGACGGCTGCTACCGGAAATGGAATATTTGACCAAAATGAACAAAAAAATACATTTCAGATGGCGGCGGCCGCCATTTTGAATTTCATTTATTGCTCATAACTCGTTTATTATTGCACATAATTGCACGAAATTTGGCATGTGTATTACTTTTGAGGTCCTACGTACAAGCATGCCAAAATATTGAACAAAAATAAAATCCAAGATGGCGGCCGCCATCTTGGGTTTTGGCACTATAGCAATAACTCAGCCGCCGATTGACATAGATTAATGTGATTTTGCAGTATTGTTGTCGGCTGCTACCATGCAGAAATAGATCGTGTGATCAAAATCGACAAAAAATAATAAATTCAAGATGACAGCGACCACCATTTTAAATTCCGTTTATCGTTCATAACTTAGTTGCTATTGCACGTACTTGCACAAAATTTCATATGCGAGCTAAGTTTGACGTTCTACATGTAGACTATGCCATAAAATCGAACAAAAATGAAATTTAACATGGCGACGGCCACCATTTTGTATTTTAACACAAAGCATAACAAATCAGCTGCCGACTGAAAAGGTTCATAAAATTTAGCAGGAATGTGGTTAGTTGCTACTGGTAATAAATCACGTGACCAAAATCGAGAAAAGTAGTAAATTTAAGATGGCGGTGGTCACCATTTTAAATGTAGTTCTTTTTCACCCATTTGCATGAAATTTGGTATGTAGACTAAATTTGCAGTCCCACATACAGGCTTGCCATTATATTAAACAAATAACAAAATCGACGATGCTGGAGGTAGCATAGTAGTAGTAGTTGTTGTTGTTGTGTGCAGAGTAACTGTTCAGTGACCTTTCAAACTTTAATAAAACCGCAAATATTATATATGAAAAAACTGCAAGCAATTCATTTAATGTTATATAGGCGCTGATGTAAACGGCAAAAATCAAAAAGTATAAGCACAAACATTACGCATTAGCTTAGACATTTATATCTGGCTACTGAGAACAGATTAAATGTCTAAGCTAATGCATTACTTTCTGCTTATACTTTTGATTTTTGCCATTTTACATCAGCGCTTATACAACATTAAATGGATTGCTTGCAGATTTTTTTATATATTGCTAAAATATTGGGAAGAGGAGAATTCCCCCACCACGACGCTATTGGTGATGATGTTTTCGGATTGCAGGCACCAATCGTCGTTCGGCCGACGACGGCGGTGATCTGCAGCATCAGTTAGCGCTGTGTCTTGGCAGTGACGTGGTCGTTCACTACGTCATACGCCAGTCATCGCTACTGGCTGACTTCGCTATCGACGGCGATCATCGACGCTTCCTGACGCTCTCCGAACTGGTCAACTATTACCGACGCAATTCAGCTGGGGCGCTGGCGACCAGGCTGCGGAGACCACCCACACGTGACACCCCTATGTGGTCTGCGGTGTTTCCAAGTGATATCCAGCAGCTGGACCTCAGCCGACTGCATTTCAGCACGAACATCATCTCTGCCGGTGGCGTGTCAGGAGAATGTGGCGTGGTCTGGAACGGCGTTTACGACGGACGACCGGTCGCCGTCAAGGTACATGTGGTGAACGTAGGCCTGCCATTTCGAAAGGCCGCCACGGTTAAGGATAGGGTTAGAAATAGAGTTGGAGACTCAGTGTTAGAGTTAGCTTTTTAGCATTCAATAACCAAGTACGGTTGCGTCGTCATCGTCGTCAAACATGTTTTGGGCGGTCCCCCGGAATGTGGTATAGGCCTACCTTGCACCGTGGAGTTCTTGCAATATCTAACCTTTACTTTTACGGTGGGTTGGTAGCGTAACAGAGAGGTTGCTGGTTCAACTCCCGGTCGGATCGCTATCAGGTGGTTGATACGGACGGGCGACAGGTGAACCATTTCGGTATATAACCAACACCACGGTCAACTCAGATTTCCATCCCTTTGGAGTAGGTAAGTCGAGTATCGGCCAGCGTGACTGGGGTTATTTTGACGAATCTGGTGGGGCGCATTCACACGTGTCGGGTGACTGTGTGATCTCATATATGCATATGGCAGGTGAGTGGTGACGCTTCACAGCTCAGAGCTATGGGTTTCCCATAGTTATACGAGTTATGTGAGTTGACCTTTCAAACCTTTTACCTCCTTGAAGTAATAATTTCTTTGGATCAGGATCTGCGGTTTTTATTCGCCATAATTCGTTTTTCGGTGAAATTAGCATTTCGACTAGGCCTACGTGTCGTACGGGGGCAGATTCAATAAAACGTTAGTCGGACTGGACGTTGCGTGCTGTATATGTCAGGTGGTGGAGCGGCGTCACGGTGCTGCGGAGACTGACGCAGATGAGTTGTTGGATGAAGTGACGTCGTTGAGCGGCCTGCATCACGAGAACGTCGTGCGTCTACTCGGCGTCTGCTGCACCGCCCGACCTCTGCTCATCGTGACTGAACACGATCACTTCAGCAGCACGCTCAAAGACAAGCTTCGTACCACCAGCCTCGTGTCACGAGCTCGCCTCGTTGATCTTGCCGTCCAGGTGACGCTGACCACCTGTAAAACGCCATTCAAACTACGCACGTACTACACACTTAGTAAACGTAATCTACGCGCGACGTACGCATTGCACAAACTACTGCATAGGCCTGTACGTACAAATGCAGTCGAGTTCGATTTGAAAATCGGTGCCAATTTTCACCTCTAAAAGGTTTAAATGTCAGGAGACAAGAGGCGGCCGTATTATAGGCTCTATGTCGGCATTGGCCGAAAAAATATGTTTCTAGTTGTAAGAAAGTACGTTAATTATTGACGTTTTTAAGCGTTACACCGTTGTGGTTCTTAGTACACGTTGAACGTGTTAAAGTACACAAAATCGTACTAGTACGATCGAATTAGTTTAGTCTGTAGTCCTTGATAACGCGATATAATAATGGCTAGAAAATAGACTTGACAGTTGAAATTGCTGCTCACTAGACTATTAGGCATGACTTTTGACTTTTATTAGCTAATTTGTTTAACTTACAAGACTTTTTGTGCAAAGCGCATTTTTAACGTTTTAAACGTTTATTACGTCTGTGTGACACAGATGACATCCGGCTTGGCGTACCTAGCGTCAAGGCGCTTCGTGCTTCACCGTGGCCTGGCGGCCAGTTCTCTGCTCGTCGACGGCGGCTTAACTCATGTCAAACTGGCGGATTTCGGCCGAGCTCGACGAGTCAGTGCTGACGACTGCTACGTCGCTGATGACGCAGAAATCATCCTAGTCAAGTGGGCGGCGCCCGAGGTCCTCTCACAGCTGCGCTACAGCAGTCGCTCCGATGTCTGGGCGCTCGGCGTCGTACTCTGGCAGGCAAGTCGCATTCTAAGCTTACAGGTTCAAAAAAGTTGTGTAGAGTAGTAACTCATCTCAAAGCTACGGAGCATCACCTGTCATATGGGATCGTACAGTGCAACCTGACACCCGACGCACGTGATTGTGCCCCTCTTCAACTTCAGCCAGACAGGACAGCACATGACAATACACCGTAAAATAATGCGAACATTTGAGAAAAAACGTTTCATAGCGTGTCCGTTAGCTAAAACCAACTTTTGCAACATCCTTATCAAAGACGCTATCATTTTTGAAACATAACAGAGTCATGGACGTACGGTAAAAACTAAAAACGTTAAAACAGCTTAAGGCCTAAATATGCAAATGTAATCTCGTGATGTGTCTGTGGGTTAGTAACTGTCTGTGTAGGCCTATAGCATTTTTATAGGAAAATCTCCATCGTTTAGTTGCGTTGTTTTAGAAATTAATTGTGCACTTACTGGCTATAATATGAGCTTACTCAGCTTAGCATGGTAACTGTGCGTTGCAGCTGTTCAGCGATCGCTGTGAGCGTCCGTACAGGGGCCTGACAGGCGAGCAGACGGCAGTCTACGTGGTCAGTGGTGGCAGAATGGACCGTCCATGCCACGCTGACGATGACGTCTATGCCGTCATGAGAACTTGCTGGAAACATCGCGCAGAACGGCGACCGTCAGCCGCCGCCCTGCACCGCAGACTTACCGCTCTACGCTCTAACGCAGGTCAGCAGGTGGTAGGCGGCGGGCAATTGCCCCCCCCCCGCTCCCTTAAATTTTGGGCTGTCAAAAAATTATTTAAAATATTGTATTAAATGTTCTTGTCGGAAAGTTTTCGTGCAAATATGCAAAAATTAGGGCTGAAAACTCCCATTTTTAAAAATCTAGGAGCAAGATTGAAATTGTGAGCACCCGTAATTACCTCTGTCGAAAATCTGCAACTTCCGCCCGCCTGTTCTTTTATCCAGAACACCGCTGCCTAAGGTCGTCGTTTTGATAATTATTCTGAGTTTTAATTTTCAAGAGTTTTAACTTTTAGTTAAAAACTTTTTTTCAGCTCAAGGAAAAAATTATTGTGACAAATGGCGAAGAAATCTGAGAGCCTATTAAACAAGACGCTTAGTCCTATTTAGCTGAAATAAATGCAATTCATTACATTCAAAATGTACTTGTGACACTCCCTGTATTAAACGGAAGTTCTGATTTAGTTTTTAATCCGTACGTTATCCTTAGGTTTTATCTTAGCTTTTAGGCGCATTATTGTACACCACTGGTCATTATTGTAAGTGCTTATTTTTTTGATCGATTGATTACAAACAATCAGTTTTTTTGCTATAGGCCTAGGTGTATCTGAACGGCGCCGGTCGACGCCGCCGCCGCCGCCACTGCGCCCGACGGACACCCACCTTCCACGGCGGGACGAGCAACTAGCAGCACATGGCGGCGCTCTGTCACTGACACGCGGCCTGTCCGCCCCTCCCGGCCCCCTCAACACCGTCAGCAGTCTACGACCATCCACGTCGGCGTCAGAGCTGCACTTGCCACACCGCGACGACGACGTGCAGGGTCCGGTGTCGTCATCTGGTCGAAGTGCCGCTGTCAGGATACGCGAAAGTTTCCGTCAGTTTGTCACGACGACGTCCAGGAAGTCGCGGCCTACGACGTCGTCCCCGCTGACCAGTCCCACCACCCTGTTCACTACTTAGTTAAACCACACTTACATTTAGCTCGCACTGGTGCTGTCTTTAGGCCTACAACTTTCGGCTGCAGTCGTGCGTCACAAAGCAAACGACGGTGTAGTCCATGCGATCTGATTGTACTTTGGGTACGTTTAAACACTGTCTGGACTCTGGAGTGGGATAAGTCATGAGACATAAACGAGCACACCGCGATGCACTATCCCCGTATCCATTGTCGCAGTTTAAATTGATGCCCACCCAGTCTAAAGAAACGGATATCAGCGCCACCCTGCACTCAGTGCACTGTAGACCTTCTGGCTTGGGAAGGACTGTATGTTTTACGTAAATTACTAGTTAGTAGTTGGTCAAGACTCGAGACATTTTTGCAGTCATCTGATATCCAGGAATTCTGATTGTGCCATTAACGGGATTCGGGATTGATAAGTGGCCGAACCCAGCCATTGCAATAATCCTAGTTCATAGTACATCTGCACGTCCTTCACAAACGCTGGTCGGCTTGTACTTAACTCTTAGGTGAAACTTTCTGTATAGCACTAAAGCAGTTTAAACCGGACACCCTTCTTGGTGCCACTAATGACTGCAAGCATCTGCTATCAAGCAGTGGTAGTGACTGTCATCAACAAATCGTGGGTTCAGCTCCCAGCTGGGTCACTATCAATTGGTTAATACTTGGACAGATAGGTAAACCATCTAGGTAACTGGTATATAACCAATCATTCTCGTCAAGCATCCATTTTTATGGGGTAGGTAGATCGAGTACCGTTCTGTTTGACTGGGGTTAGGCTGCGTTCACAGACGAGTACAAGTAAGAATACGAGTCTGGGTTTTCGTTTATGGCTCATAGAAGCTTCACTCGTATGAGTGGAATATTTACAGTGACTTGTACAAGCAGATAACTCAACGCGTGTCGGCCCTATTGGATGAAATGGAATCGAGGAAATGCTTTGCGAATAAACAATAATATTTCATCACATTGCTAATAATTTTTTGCCAACTGCGCACATCTAATGATTAATAATTTTACAATGACGTCAGTTCTGACGAAAAATATATGCCACAGCTTTTGTACATTATATTATTGTTATTTACGGGTAGTTTACTTTGCAAGGGTTGGATAAAAACATGACCTGCACAGAAAATACTCGTACGAGTGAAATTTACGAGTAACCTGTACTCGTATGTATGTGAACGGCCGCCACTGAAATACACGCAAACTCGTGTTTGCCGGAACTCGTATACGGGAACCCATACAGTGCCGGACTCGTACTCGTGTTTATGCGAATGCAACCTTATGGTGGGCGAGTTCAGCAGAGAGTGCGTTCATCTGTGTAGGGTGGCAGGT
>Ga0056128_1011172_pt1 | contig 11123 bp, 4 predicted proteins | sample WorMetLIZISLAND2_FD_71113 | JGI IMG/M metagenome (GOLD analysis project Ga0056128, IMG submission 71113) | Marine gutless worms symbiont microbial communities from Max Planck institute for Marine Microbiology, Germany - Olavius geniculatus... ... | reverse complement strand
CAGGGGGCGAAGCCCCCCTGAAGCTGAAACACTTTTTGCTTCCGAATGTTCAATGGAAACCGCAAATTCGCCCATTTTTCTGAAATTTGGAAATGCAAAAGACCATCAAACATTGTTGAATTTTGCAAGTTGGTTTCATCTGACTCATCACCGGACCAAAACTACAATTTATGTGGGATGATGGTGGGCCACATGAAATCCCTCGCGGGCCGCATGCGGCCCACGGGCCGCAGGTTGGACAGCACTGATCTAGAACTTATTGCACTGCTACGGTGAGGTATTGTCCCCCAGGTTGCAGATCACAGGCAGGTTGGAAAAACGATCATTGAGATGATCTCCGGTCAAGTCCCAAAGTTGACCTGAGATCAGTTTGATCGGCCATCAAATGTGCATGGAAAAACGGGACCTAATAGTACCACTACTACTCACTCACCTCCTTCATGGACATGCGGCCTCGAAACATGGCGGCTACGGTGAGGTATCGTCCATGTCGTGGGTCACAGGCCGCCATCATGTTCTTAGCATCAAACATCTGCTGAACGAGCTCGGGTACAGTGAGGGCACGGTACTGCTGCGAGCCACGAGATGTCAGTGGAGCAAAGCCGGGCATGAAGAAGTGAAGTCGTGGGAATGGAACCATGTTCACAGCCAGCTTGCGCAGATCAGCGTTCAACTACAACATCACATCAGACCATCACTACAGTACTTCAGTATCCATAAGTGTTTGACTAGTCAGTGTTAGTGCCAACTCAGCCTTCTACCCTCAGCAGCACGAGGCATAATATGAAACCATGTTGATGGCAAACGTGTATAGATCAGTGTTTAGCTGCAAAATCACATAGTTTCAATCAATAAATTTATCAATAAAAAAACAAAAAAGACAACCAATCAACAAATTTTAAATTATTTAGACAAGCAGTGCTAAATTCTGTTGAATAAATACTAAAAAAGAAGATAATTAACAGAAGATTTCTACTATTAATTTTATGCAAATATCAATAATGTATCTATTTTTAATTTAGCACTCTCAGGGCAATTGAATTAAATTACGATAATATGTTATTTGATCATCTGCACAGAATATATGGAACTATGCGTTAAGCTAAAAGCTATAACAAATAATAAGTAGAGCTGCAGAAATTAATGATTAATCATGCAATTACAATTAATCCATAAAGGTTCTGCTTTAGACAACCAAACAAAAAACAAGAAGCCCAGCTGTCTCTAGGAAGGGCTGACTTATGTGGGGGTTAAAAAACCAGCAAATGTGACCTACGACTTACTGTTCAGCCACAATACCTCATGATTGGCATATCACAGTGTGTAATCACCCTTTAAAGTCACACAAAGTCAATGATTTTAATGTCATGTGAAAGAGCTCATGCAACTTTCTATTAGTCCTCAATAGCAACCTTGGCCCTATCTGTCACCATTTCTGAGATATAGCCATTGGCCAGTTTTCAATGAAAAAACGCACTTTACCTACTTTCCGCCATTAAACCCCAAATTTGAAAATGTTCCCCTTGCATGTGCATCGCCCAAATTTTGCACGCCTAAGTTTATGACACAGCGCTAATTATTTGCACAACAAGTAATTTGAGCAAAGCTCACAAAACGCGCAACAGCCTTAGCGGTTCCTGTTTGCCAACTGTTTTGGTCTATCTCCAGCCATTTCCTCGCAATTTACCATTGAAGTACGCACCGCAGCCTAAAATCGCAAAAGAACACTAAAACCCCCTATTTTGGGAATTCAAGGTCATTCAAGATCATCGATGTTAATACCGTTAAAGAGCTCGTCACCAGTGCTTGTTATGATAAGCTGCATGTTTATGCCTATCTGCAACTGTTTTCACACCAGGCGCGACAATATCAGTAAAATAACCACTTTTTAGAGGGTGCCTCTCTTTGACGCTCGTGTGCGCAGACCTCCTTGAACATAGGGGGTTGGGACAGACTACTAAAATCCATGTCTGATGCTGAAAATTTCATATTCAGGTTCTCTTGGTCTATCTTCAGCCATTTCTGCGCAGTTCACACTTAAAATGTGTGTCACAGCGCGAAATTGTGAAAAAATTCACTAAAATCCCTTATTTTGGGGGCTCAAGGTCGTTCAAGGTCATGGAGTTAAATATCGTTAAAAAGCTTGTCACCAGTGCTTGTTATAATAAGCAGCATGTCCGTGCCTACCTGCAACCGTTTTCACGCTGGGCAAGCCGATAGTGATAAAATGAGGACTTTAGGAGATGCCCATCTTTCATGCTCTCGTTTGAGGGGAACCCCTTCACCCAAAGACACGAAATTTAGTGACGAAAAACTACAGTCCTTGCGGCAGCCGACAGTGAAGATTTCGTGATCCTAGTTTGCACCATTACAATAAAGCTCGAGTGTGACGGACGGACGGACGGACACCTCGACGATGGCTAAGATGTGCGAAGCATTATATGCTGTCGCACGTAAAAAGTTTTCTGGTAAGAGCTACCATTTAGCCACAATACATGCATAACAGACAACAAACAGACGACAGATACCTCATCTGCTACAGCTTACAGCTTAACAATTGGCCTAAATTTAAAAAAATTAATCATTAATGTAAATAAAGAGTGGTCATGCTGTGCTCAGGACAACTCAGCCTCCATACTACTGGAGCGATGGTATATCTGCAAGGTTCACTGCGTGTCCAAGAAAGCATTATGCTCCATGGCACTATTATCTGCAATCAATCAATCAATCTTTATTTGTCCAATAAAACAATTTAAAACATGCAAATGACAATGCAGTAGAACCGGACAGTGAGACTAAAAGTACTGAACACTGCCCTTAATACACAAGTACAGTCAGATAAATCCATAAGTTCTAACAAACAAATACCAAAACAAGGTAGTAAAAACAACGACCAGGACAGTTGAATAACAGGCTAAACGGAGCCAATACAGTAAGCAGAGAGATCCACAGTATTTATTGATCGTTTAAATGCTATCAAGGTGGAAAATTTAACAATGTCAGGTGGCAAGCTATTCCAAACATTTATGACGCGTTCAGTAAAGAAAACAGACCTAGTGGTATTACTACAATGGTGCTTGAATAACTTGTAAGAGTGCCTACATGTACTGCTCACTCGGAAGTCAAATAAATCTGATGAATATACTATTACATGACCAAAAAGTATTTTATAACACCAGATGAGATCGTATCGCAAGCGTCTAATCTCAAGTCTAGGCAGATGTAGTAGGTTCAAACGTTCATCGTAGCTGTAATTACCGAAACCTGGAATGCGTTTGGTGAAACGCCTCTGAACTTTTTCGATGGTGTCTTTCTATTATCATATTTCACTCAAATGAATCGTTTCAGTTTTAAGCATTGAAGGTGGTGGCATCACTGGCATGTCTACTAGCTGCAGTGCTGCACCACTCGGAAAGTTGCCTATCTGTGTATTAGCACATCAGCCAAGCCAGAAATGGGGCCAGACAGAGATAGTGGTATGTTCACCAGTTACAGCATTTGGCTATGGCCTATGGGGTCCAACAATCAATTAGACGACGGGTGAGTGTTTGGTTTCAAGAAAGCCGTGCAGGTGGTGGTATGTCCGCAAGTTGCAGCGATGCGGTCATACCTGGCCGGGGAAGCGCAGACAGGTAGTGATGCCGGAGATGGCTGCTGAGACAAGGTGGTTGAGATCGCCATAAGTTGGAGTGGTCAGCTTGAGTGTACGGAAGCAGATGTCATACAGAGCCTCGTTGTCGATGCAGAACGACTCGTCCGTGTTTTCAACAAGCTGGTGTACGGACAGAGTTGCATTGTATGGCTCCACGACCACATCAGACACCTACAACGACAACATTACCATTCAAAGCTCTACCAATCTCTACCAATCCGTCGTCAACTCTCCCTGTTTTGAATTGTTTTTTTCAGGGTGGGTGAGACTCTGGAACATTTGCACTAAAGTGGTGTGACTGTATTTTTGCAATCATAAGTTTTCATGCTAAATTGTAAACTAGAAGGCGCTCGTGACAGTGCATGTCTCCGCCAAATGAATTTCTACAAAGTAGTAATTTAGTTGCATTCTGTGAATTTCTAAGTTGAAATATTGATATTAAGTAAACTTCTTCCTATTGCTAATAACTATAACCAATCCATAGCACTCTTGCAGCACGCGTTAGACAATACTGTCTGTTGGTGATGTAATGATGTCATTGTTATTGTGACGTCATGCATTGTGAGTCACTGATGTGCACACACAGCACAGCACAAAGTGATTACTTAACTTCTGCTAGTTGACTATGTTCACGTTGGCAGAGATAAACAAGAAATTTGAGCTAATGCTCATGAGACGCGCGAAAGGCTATAGCAGTTCCAGTTCAGTAGTTTGGCTGAAAATTGGGGTGTTCACGCTAAGTTAATATACAAATATCAAATTCTCTATTTGGATCGCATAACGATAGTAGCGTGGCACCACCTTGTGAATGATATAGACTTGTGTCGCAGCCCAAAATCGCCAAAAAATCTATAAAAACCACCTATTTTGGCGTTCAAGGTCATTCAAGGTCACTGACCTTGATGCCAATCGAGAGTCAGTGTACGGCTTTTTATTAGAGATTAATAGTAACCTAGGCCCTATCTTGCACCGTTACTGAGATACAGTGACTTACTGACCAAAAATCGCAAATTTTGTTCACCCCCTCTCCTTTAGTGCCCTCGTTTGGGGTGACCCCTTCAAATTTATAGAAAAGCTTTACGGTTCCTGTAACTAGAGTCTTCCAGCCAGCCGATGGTGAAGATTTGTTGATCCTAGCTTGCACCGCTTTTGACTGATCCACCCGTGTCACTGACAGATGGACAAACAGACGGACAGAATTGCGATGGCTAAGACGCGCTGAAAGCAGTAGCGGCTTTCGCGCGTAAAAAAATTACTGTAGCACATTAGGGCATGCCCGAGATAGGCCAGAGATACCCAACATCAGAAGTCTGTACCTCTAGTGTAGTAAGGGCTGGCCAAAAACGTCAAATTTACAGAAGATACTTGAGGTTACGAAATGACAGGAGAAAGATCGTGTCAAAAAAATAAAGAAAGAAAAAATGTTAGCAGTTTTTCCTGCTTAAAACTAGAGTGCTTAATGCACAGAACAGAGATGTGCGGTCTGCGGAGCGTCAGTCCACGGATCCAGATCCGCAGGATCTTTTGCGGACGCAGACGGATACGGATCTTGTTCCGTGACGAAATTTGCGGATGCGGACTGACACGGATCCTGTTTTGTGACAAGTATATTTTTTTCCTAATAAAATTTTAAAACAGATAGAAATGGTGTGTGTTGAGACGTGCGTAGCACAATAGCACTGGTACCAGTAAATTGTAATCTGCTATAGGCCTAGGCGTGTAGTGGTCTACACCGTACCTTAGGTATTAATGACTAAAGCCTAGAGGCAGGCCTATTCAGTGCGAATGCGGACGGACGTGGATCCAATGTTTTTCTCTTTTTGCAGACGCGGACTGACAGCGGATCCTTGGTCAAAATCTGCGAACCGACGGGGACTCAAAAATTTTAGGATCAGCACATCTCTGGCACAGAGTGGCGGAATGTGGCCACAGTAGCAAGATATTAGTCTTAATCTTTTTTGCAGCTTTTTGCTTCCCATAATTCAAACTCAAAATCATTTGCAAGATTCTTTGATAACTCTTATATGCCACTTGCCAAGCACTGCCTCCTCCACAAGCCAGATACGTACTAAAACTGTGATTAGGACAATTAATCATGCAACTAGAAGAGTAATCATTGGAGCTGTAGCCATGAGTAGTGTCAATGAACATACCTTGGGTGATGGTACAATGGAGAAGGTGAGCATGACACGGTCGGGATACTCTTCACGGATCTTGCTGATGAGCAGGGTTCCCATGCCAGCTCCAGTGCCTCCGCCCAGCGAGTGTGTCAACTGAAAGCCCTGCAGACAGTCGCAGCTCTCAGCTTCCTTACGCACGACATCCAGCACCGAGTCGATCAGCTCTGCACCCTCGGTGTAGTGACCCTTGGCCCAGTTGTTACCCGCTCCACTCTGACCTACAGATCATGTAGTCAACGAGTAACTACTACAAATACTACTACAACTACTAATACACTACTACTACTACAACATTGAGCACCGAGTCAATCGGCTCTGCACAATCAGCGTAGTGACCCTTGGCCAAGTTGTAATCTGTTCCACTCTGACCTGTACACGTGTCACAGTCTGTTACTACTACAAATACTACTACAACTACTAATACACTACTACTACTACAACATCAAGCACTAGGTCAATCAGCTCTGCACCCTTGATGTACTCACTCTTGACCCAGTTTTTATCCACAGCACTCTTGACCAGACCTGCACGTCACAGTCATCTGGTTACTACTACTACTACTAATCTACAACTACTGTTACACAATCACCACTACTACAGCTGCAGTGAAATGGGCCAGGAAAACACCACCACTGCCAAGTGCTATAACCACAACTTTTAAGACTAGTAGTAGCAGTAGTAAATTTTATCCACTAATCTCTGTTTAGCAATGCTATGAATTCTGCACGGGTTCTGCACATGTTTACCGGGTTATTCTGGCACCTACTAAAAGCTTGTTATGGCCACAAATTTTAAATTCTTCTGGTAACGGAAACTTTTGTACCCGAAAACTTTTGTTCCCAGAAACTTTCGTTCCCTAACATTGATTATTAGACCAAATGTGAACATAACGTGAAAGTTCAACACATTTGTCAATTCAATTTATTTTAGTGATGCTTAATTGTTCAATGCTAAGTAAAAGTATGTTATGATTCATACAGAAATAAGCAAGTAAGTACAGTTTAGGCTTGTGGATTTTCCATCTGCAGTGCCTGATCGTGTAGACCTATATTGGCCACCAATAAAAAAGTTAGCCTGCAATGTGTTTGACTGTATTTTCTTGTTATAGGCTATGCCTACTGCCTAGTTAAGTCGAAAATGCAATGATCACCATTTTTGCCAGAAGGGGGAAAGGCAAAATAACAAATTAAAGGATAAAAGTATTTTTGGGGATTTACACTTACACCAGTTATTAAGCTACATTTTTTGACATATTAACCGTCACTGTAGGTCCTCAAGCCTCACTTCTGTAGTATTAGAACCTTCCCATTAAAAAAGCATAATGAAGATAAAAATTAGGGTAAAATTGAAGCAAAATAAAAAAGGGGTAAATGGATCTTCCTTTTCCACTTCCAAATTACTGTGCAGAATTTCATCAAAATTAACTAGAATTGCAGCCATAGGAGTGCATACAAACAGACAGACGTACGAACAGACAGACAGATGCAACTGATTTGATAAATAGTCTTATGCTATACTATAGCAATGGGACAGATAAATGTTATGAAATATGCTATAAGCTGACCAAAGACGAAGTTATCTGGGCGGAAGATCTGTCCAAATGGTCCAGCTCTGACCGAGTCCATTGTACCTGGCTCCAGATCCACCAGAATTGCTCTCGGCACATACTTGCCACCTACACATGCATACCGGCCACTTTACCACTACACAACACTAGTACCAGCTCTGCCGGTGCGTTTCTAACAAACCCCATCTAGAAAGCAGATTAAACTGGTTAATACACTGCAGCAAAGAGGTTTTTGTGTCACTTTTTGGCCAACTCATATGTTGATTTTTGCAAAATCTTCATACAACAGCAATGCAAATTAATACCAGTACAATCTTTTGTTTTATAATGAGTTATTCATTTTTGTTCAGTCAGTGTGCAACATACCTGTAAGGTTGCAGTTGTGTGTGTAATAAATGGATTCAGTGAATGTTGTGTTTGAAATATTATAATTTGGTATAAGTTTTGAATTTCAGTCTACTTATACGACTATACGTATAAAAAGTCCGTGTAATGTATTTAGTGTATTTTAAACTGCTTTAGTTACGTAACTTTTTAAAGAAGAACTTGAGAAAAATAGAACAATAGCTGAGAGTTTGGTAATTTCAAGCCACTGTCACTGACAAACAGATGGTGGGTAACTGACAGTTAGCCTACCTGTGGCTTCATTGAAGTAGACATTGATACGTTCCAGCTGTAGATCGGAGTCACCATGGTAGGTGCCCGTAGGGTCAATACCATGCTCGTCTGAGATCACCTCCCAGAACTATGCACACAAATAATGATCAGTTAATGCACTCGGAAATTCACTGAGTGACTACTGTAAACATCTACTGCATTAAGCACATAAAACAACTGCATGATATTATCGCTTCTAATATTGACAATACAAACAGCAAGAGCATTTCCACGTTGGTTTTCTGATAATCAGATGCCAAATTCACAAAAACATATTAAGATAATTTTATAACCTTTTGCACACATAAGTGATCTTACACTAATGCTGTTGCTGTGAAAACATCAGGCTGTGACATATGAGAGTCATCAACAGGGTTACTACTGGTTGGTTGGTGGCGTGGCGTAATTGGTAATGCGTTTCGGCTGAAACAAAGTTACTCTACGCCGAGCCCGGTTAGTAATGCGATGTGTGACTGTCTCCGGGCAGGCAAACCATCTCGGTGCGAAGCCTGCCAGCTAGGTCGACTCAGTCTTTTACCCTCCGTGAGATGGTAAAATGAGCAGTAACTCATTTATATGGGTTACGGAAGGTGGTGACCTTAGTACAGCTGAGTGGGGCTGCCTAGCCGGCCGCTGCGGCGGCTCGGGTTAGTGACGAAAAGCGCATTAGAGGCTTTGTACACAAGATGCGCTATACAAACTAATACCTTTACCTTTTTACTTCGGTAACCAATAAGCCAGTACCCACCAGGTTTTTTACAATACCACAAAATCCAGACTGAAGCCGATAACATCAAGTACTTAAACAGTAATGTTAAGGTAAAATATCACGCTAGCAGAAAATTTTAGTTAACTACTGAAGAAAATGGCCAACAGGCAACAAAACCTGTTTTTATAGTTCAAGGTCCATTGGTCCAAAGACAAGGCTTTGGATACCAAGACCCTAAGTTGAACTTGCAAGGCATCCCACGACAAGCTTCACGCCAAAGGCCAAACATTTTGCTTTTAAAGTCTACCTATTGTGACAATTTAGAAATACAAAGCCGCGGTTTTTGGCTGATTCGGTGCAGAAATAAAAATAAATGCACTGACAGCAAAATGATTCGAAATTTCCTAAATGTATCGCTGCAGCAGGTTTATTAACCTATTTTGATTTTTCTACTGATGAACATCACTGGTAGCCTAAAATTGAGCATTAGGACAACTGCATAACTGGTTACAGGCAAACGGAATGCTTGTCATGACGAACACATGCTGGTCGGCAAACGCGTTTACGCATGTAGACTTTCAAATTGTAGATTTTCGCAACGTAGGCCTATTACTTGACACATTTGTGGTGCCGTATCTACTATCTACTTTGGTAGGCCTACAGCGCCCACATTTGTTTGTTAGCTACATACATAATAATCGTGCTGCAGTAGGCCTAGTTTTATGGTGATCTCATTTCACTTTTGATGGAATTTAATCAGTTACCTGCTGCATTACAGACAACACAATGCTCATAGCAACAGCCGGCCTATGGGCAACAACGACGGACAGCGTGGAGTCGCCATTTTAGATTTTGTAAACTCTGCTAACCTCTCCATAATCCAACAAAAGTGCGAGCAAACCTTGCCGCCGATTTGATTGCCGCACTGGCCAGCCTGTAGATGCACAATTTCACGCATTTTTGGCTAAAAAGTAAATAGAAATTACACACAAAATTATCACTAATTTAACAGCAGACGAAAGAAACACGCCTTTTCTCCCTACAAGCCGCCCTCTGATTCGTGACAATGCTGATTACATCACAATAATTCGCACTTCTGATTGGTTGCAGTACGACCTTGACATTTCTCCGGTTTTCATACAGTAAGCAAACGACTTTGATGAAAAAGTGAAACTTCGAGCGTTTTGTTTTTGTAACTTTTTTGTTTAGTGTATCAATTTACCAAATAACGTGTATTAATAAAAATTACCAGGCTACAAAATACAAATACTATAACGTATAAAACATAAAACATTTCTAAAACAATTTTGGAAATATTTCATGCTTTTAGCCGACCATACGTAGGTCGAGCTGTTGTCATGTTCGTCATCCGTCTATCCGTCTGTCTGTCTGTCACGGATGTACTGTGGTTAAACGGTGCAAGATAGGCCCTAGATTGATATTGATCACTAATAGGAAGTGACATATGTCTTGTCAGATTAGATGGAAATCACTGAGCTTGGATGACCTTGAAGGCCGTTACGCGCAATTGCGGCTAACATGCCGGATCATGGTCTGTCTGGGCCCTGAGGCCTAAAAGCGGCTGCAGGCCCCTCGTACACAGATTTGCAATATTGACTTTAGTTAGTCCGTCCGGAAACGATAGCTTTCGAAAAGGACTTAATGTTTTACCGCTTATGTTTATTTTTTCGCACTGACTATTTGACCGGCAGCCGGTCGAATAATCTGTAGGCTATCAGACCGCTCAAAACGAAAAATCGTAGTCGCCCCCTAGCAAATGAGTAAAATGACATTAAATACAGTATACGTGCTACTGACTATATAAAATTCGAGTAAACATTACGGTGTAGAGTTTGGGGCTTAGGATTAGGGTTTGGGTTAATTCCGGGTGAGTGTTGAGGTTGGAGTTAGGGTTTGGGTTAGGGTTAGCCTTTTTAGAAGATTTATGTGACAATACGGAACAGCAAAAGTTAGCGTACAATATGAGTGGCAAATTCGAGGTTTCTGCAGGCAAGCAAAAAAAACTTGCCGACGGCACCGTGGGAGCCAGGCTGCTTGCTAGCCTTGAGGTGCTAGTTGGCCGACTGGCGGATCCGTGATACCGTACTTCTACGGTTGAAGTCGTCAGTTGCTTGGCTGTCGCCGTTCCTGCGGCGGCACTTTGAGTGCTCGTCGTATATACCGCCGCAGAAAAACGGTCTTAGCCGGTAGCCTATACCTATGAGCACCACTGTTTCGGTGGTTGTACGTACCGGCCAAGGCTGTTAACTTTGGGGTAAAGGGAGTGACCCCACAAAAATTTGCCATATGACGTGCCATAAGATGGACATGATCACTTATGTACAAATTTTTGGGAGG
>Ga0056128_1011168_pt1 | contig 11124 bp, 9 predicted proteins | sample WorMetLIZISLAND2_FD_71113 | JGI IMG/M metagenome (GOLD analysis project Ga0056128, IMG submission 71113) | Marine gutless worms symbiont microbial communities from Max Planck institute for Marine Microbiology, Germany - Olavius geniculatus... ... | reverse complement strand
TCACAAGATGGCACCACAAAACTACAGTTATGCGATCCAGATAGAAAATTTGGTATTTGTATATTAACTTAGCGTGAACACCCCAATTTTCAGCTAAACTATTGAACCGGAACTGCTATAAACTTTCGCGCGTCTCGTGAGCATTAGCTCAAATTTTTGTTGTGGTAGTGTACGAAATTAACGTCTAGCAGCAGAAAGGTGTCACAACTTACTTGACTCAGTTCTAAGCTCCAACCGCAGTTTTAAAACTGAAACCTGATATATCATAGGGTACGAGGAAGCAACTAAATTATTAATTCTGGCGATGTTAGGCGTGTTAATCTATTGCGTGTACGTGAACATAAAATGCAATGTTTCTGTACTGCAGAACCGCCAGACGGGGTAGGTTAATCGCGACTGGCCTGTCAGGCCCTTTATGGCTGCGGTTATGGCGTGGTGCGTAGGCCGACATCTATGTCGGGTGCAGGTGACACTGTGTGATCGCATATGGCTGCTGACGCTCCGTAGCATTGAGATGGGTTTCTGATTCCTATGAAGAGCTGTACTATTTGACTATTATTTTCTTTGCGAAACGGTGAATACTCTGTTTACTGTTCGATTAGGTTTGGTTAATATTCATCTCGTAATAATGGTTGTTTTCTTTGCGCTCCCAGCCAACACTAATAATGAATGATAGGCCTACTTGTGTTTGTGTGACATGCAGCAAGGCAACACTGCGCTCCACATAGCGTCTCAGCTAAAGAACGCGGAATTGGTGGCCGTGCTGGCGTCAGCCCGCCACATCGACTTGAATCGTCTCAGTTCAGCCGGTGAGACGGCGTTATATGTCTCGTGCCGTCTGGTAGATACCACTACTGCTTCGTGTCTATTGGCGGCCGGCGCTGATGCCAATGTCGCCCGGCCGGATGACCTGTCCACGCCGCTGCACTGCGCATGTCAGGTCTTTATGTCAACGTGTTTTTCAACTAAGTAGCTAAACTAAATGGCCGCCAATATAAGCTGCAGAATGTGTCGGAAAAAATGTGAAAAAATTCATTAAAAATCGACAAAGTTATTGATATAGTTTGATGTACTACTTTTTATTGATACACAATATATATAATGCTGCGTTCCATTGAGATCGTGAAGTTGTGTTCACGAGAAGCGGAAACTGGTGATCACCATCGTGAGCGTCCCAAACACTAGAAATAAATAAGTGGGAAACGACGGAAACGAAGTAAATAAAGTCGTAAAATGCAATAAACACTGGATCTATCTTAATAGCTTTTCCACTCAAATAAATACGCATACTAATTTTAAAGTAACCTAAGTTTAGTCAGAACCACAATCCTAGTTAACTTAACACTAAAATTGCTGGGTGAGAAAATTTCACACAATACGAACCTTTCCACACCGCCTACAGGCGTCAGCTGCGACTGCGAGTGATTCGCTCTACATACGGCGACCTATATCTTAATTACGCTTAAATTACAGAAAACTCATATATTCATAATAATGTGCCAAACAGCATGTTGATTACCAAAAAGTTGCTGTTTATTAAAAACTATTGCATTTTACGATTTTGTTTACTTCGTTTCCGTCGTTTCCCGCCAATTTATTTCGTTCGTCACGAAAATGGAGGTAGTCGCCAGAATCACGAGTTCACGACTTGTGTTCACGAGTTTACTGCGTGTTTGGAACAGAATCAATCTCGTGATCACGGTGAACACGAGTTCACGATCCCAATGGAACGCAGCATAAGTGTACAAGTAAAAATTGACAGTGTCTAATGCGTTAAATCTGCACACACGTAACTTGAAATACATTTAACACAACAAAAGACTCCACCAGTATAAGCTGTACAGTGTATAAATCATCATTTATACCCCGTTTACACGATCGAGCAAACATCGAGCTAGCTCGTCCAGCTAACATATAGCAGCTCGTCGAGCCAGTTTGATCGTGTAATTAGTCATATAGTCAGCGACCGAGCGTGCCCCGTCGTTGCGGCAAAAACTTGGAACAGTCTGCCATCAGACGTGACGTCTTCAGAGTGCATGCGAACATTTAAAACTAAACTTAAGACTCACTTGTTTTCCTTCTCTTCTCCACAGTAAAGTGACTGTGGTGCCATTGACATTTTTACCATAAATTCACTGTATTGTAACTGTAGACTGTAGAGCTACATTTTATAGTGAAAAAGTGCTAAATGTTTTAAATGCTTTGCCTGATGCTGTTAATTTTACTTCGTTGCACAAGTTTAAGCAAAACATCTTCAGTATGAATGTAAAATTGTCATCTAACGTGTTTTCAATGTTAATTATTATTAGCAATTTTGTATGCAAATTGTCTTCGAATTTATGTTTGTTATTTTGCACTTTTGTAAGTAAGTAAGTAATTTTTATAGCACGTTAATTGTAACTTCCTCGAATGCGCTCGATTTGCTAGTAAAACAAGAAGTAAAATGTTTTAGATGACGTCTGAAAGTAGGTAAACAGTGTGAGTTGCATTTAAGAGTGTTCGGAAGAGCGCTCTAAATAAACGTCTAGTTGTTCTTCTCAGTGTAATACCGAATAGCAGTATCTTACGTGTAATATGTTTTCATGACGAATAAACGATTGATTGACTAACTGATTGATGTTAGGACGGCGATGGGTCAGTACTGGTGGTCCTACTGCTGGAAGGCGGGGCGCGGCCCGATGCAGGGCGGCGCTCGGCCACATCCGGTGTGACTGGCGTCACCCCTCTCCATGACGCCGCCGATGTAGGTGATGCCCGGTCAGTGGCCACTCTACTTCAACGCGACGAGACCCTCGCCGATGCGGTGACTGACAGGGGCTGCACGGCGCTCCACGTGGCTGCCCGCCACGGGTACCGTGACATCGTGGACCTGCTTCTATCCCACAATGCTTTCGTGGCCCAGCCCGGGGCCGACAGCCGCGGCCTGGGTGTACAGCCGATCCACCTGGCCGCCGAGAACGGTAGCGTTGAGACGGTGCGTGCTCTGCTGGCCGCCGGCGCTGACCCGAACGCTACGCGAGAGTTCTGCGGCAAGACGGGACTGACGGCGCTGCATCTGACCGCCATGAGGGCAGGACACGTGGACGTCGCCAGCCTATTGCTAGACGCAGGGACAGGTAGGTAGCCTATATACAATATGCTCTTAATACACTGTGCTACCCGAACAAACTAAACAAAATTGTTTTTAATTAAAATTAATAGAAATTTAACGAAGTTCTGACAAAAACAATGTTGTTTAGTCTTTTGAAACATGGTGTAGAGTCGTAGATACACCGATACGAAGGTCACCAGTACAAATATAGCAATAAAAACAAACAACTGCGTCAAACTTCAAGAGAGTATTGAAAAAATGTACAGTGTAATAGAGTGACAAAATGACTGATATTCAAAACTGTATACATTGTATGTGGCGCGGTTTCTGGCTTGGCCAGACGTGAACGGAACACTGACTTGATTTGACTAGTTTCCACTGTTTGCTTGCTTTCTGATCTGTTTGTGTTTTTCCTGTCTTTTTGACAAAATATAGCTAAACATAAAGTGACTAATGATGTCTTTGAATAGCGTTCTAGTTAGAAAGTTGTTCATAGATGTCGACGCTGCTGACGAGGACGGTGCTACGCCTCTACACGTGGCAGCCCGTGGCGGGGTGGTCGACGCGGCACGCCTGTTGCTAGAGCGTGGAGCAGTCGTCGATTCACTCACCTGTCAACCCCGGGTCAGACGTCATCGCGCCAGTGACGGCCTGACTGTCGGCCGAGCCTTCTCGCAAACCCCGCTGCATTTCGCCGTCCGCTACCGACACCTGGACGTGGTCGCCATGTTGGTCGAGGCCGGAAGTGACGTCAACGCCGCGGAACGGATGCACGCCGACGCGACTGCCCTGCGCCACAGGACTTCGCAACTAATTCAAGGTCGGTCAATGTTGCCAGCTGAACAAGGTTAGAGATACCCAAAATGTCACGGCGTCTATATACTTTGTCATTTGTCGTTGACAGATTTTGAATAAAATCGTTTCGAACTAACAACATGGAAATTATTAAGGTATCACAGTGAATGTGTAATTGTGAGTTAGGATATACGTAGCTTAGGCCTACTAATTGAAAAACGCGCAGTAAGAAATTTCATATATCTGCCAGTAGTTTCTTATACTACGCCATTATTTGACTTAATTGTTTTCTTCCGCTGTAACCTATAGTGTGTGTTTTTTTGTGTGTGTGAATGATCATGTATGTATGTTGCAAATGCTACCACTGTTGGTGAATAAAGATGCATATATTGCAACTGATGTGTAATTATTTTAACAGCGGAAAACCCGGTGCCTTCAACGTCGACGTTCCGGAACGGTCCAGCGGCTGCAGTGACGCTGTCCACGTCGACCTCGGCGTCCAGTCAGCTGGTGAGCGGTTACACGGCTCTGCACTGGGCCGTCGAAAACGACGACCTTCAAGCCGTCCAGATGCTGTTAGACGCCGGGGCCGATGTAAACCGTGCCGCCACGTTCGGCGCTCACTCCGGGGTGACTCCGCTTCACCTAGCCGCCCAGGACGGCCGCACTGACGTCGCTGCCGTGCTGCTGCGCCACGGCGCCCAGCGAGATCCGCGCAAGAGCACGCGCAACCGCGACAACATCACCCCGCTGCATCAGGCCGTCTACAACAGTCACCCCGACACCGTGGCCGTACTCCTGACTGCCGGCTGCGACCCAAACGTACAGGCCGACAACGGGTACGCGGCGTTGCACTACGCCGCGCAGAAGGGCAGCGTCGAGATGACGCGGGCGCTGCTGGACACGATGGAGTGCGACGTGGCGCTGACGGCGTCCACCCGCGAGCAGCAAGACATCACCGCGCTCCACCTGGCCGTACAGAGTGGCAGCGTGGAGGTCGTGCTTGCGCTAGCCCGCGCTGGGGCCACGGTGGACGCCGGGAAGAGAATGGGTGGCGGGATGAGTGGCGTGACTGCGCTGCACCAGGCCGTGTATCAGGAACGAGACGAGATCGTGGCGGCGCTGCTGGAATTGGGGGCCGACCCGGGCCGGTCCATGGACGGCTGGTATACTCCGCTCCACGTGGCTGCCGAGAAGGGATGCGCGCCGATCGCCCGCCGCCTGCTGGGAGCAACCTCCACGTCCCTCGCAGTGGACGCACGAGCCAGCCTGGGCGAGCACGCCGATCTGACGCCGTTACACGTCGCCGCACAGCACGGTCACCGCGAACTCATCGGACTTCTGATCGACGCCGGCGCTGACGTTACCGCAGTTCGGGGCTTCGGCGACCGTGGCGCCATCACGCCGCTCCATCTGGCCGCAGAGAACGGTTTTCCCGAGGCCGTGACCGCACTACTCGAAGCAACAGAGACCGACGCCGCCGCCGGTCGGGGCCGATCTCCGCTCATAGATGCTCAGGACTCGCTCGGTTTCACCGCACTACATCTGGCCGTGCAATACCAGTTCCCGGACGTGGTTCAGGTCCTGCTGGCGGCCGGCGCCGACGTCTGTGTGCGGACGAACGACGGACGGACTGCCTGGCACGTCGCCAAGCAGCAAGATGATGCTTCCGTGCTGCATCTACTCGGCAGTGAACCCCCGCGTCATTCCAGCGAGGCGATTCCTCCGCTGTCGACGGACAGACGCAAACCAAGCAGACTTCGCGGTCTCCTGTGTGGCGTGAACAAACGCTGACCACCAACGACGATCGATTTGTTTGCATATAAGACACCGTGGATATTAGGGAGTAAAATCAATTAGGCCTAACAACAAAACTCAAAACCACTCCGTCTAGGGCATTGACACGCTCGTTTTTTTCGCGACATCGCATACATTACGCTTAACGGGGGCACTCGTTTTGTTGGAACTATTCACTACAGCAATACGTCGACCCAGTGCTTAACATTTTATGCGGCCATCGGCCTCGAACTGCGCAACCCTAATGCTAATTGCTAACTGTACCTTAGGCACTGGACCGACATTTTTAGGTTGTTTGAACTGAAAATTAACACACTAGTTACTCCTGTCCTGGGTAACGTTCCCACAAATTGTTTTTTTTCCACGCGTTTTTGTTATCGAGTTGGTAGCTCACAAGAGAGTGCAGGACGGTCAGACAGACAAGCAAAAAACGGCTTAATAAAACTGTTGCAATAATCTTACAGCGTGTTCTAGGCAAGTTATTGATAGACCGTGGTTAAATGTTAAAACACTGTCTTTATTTTGCACAATGTCATGACTCATAATCACAACCTTAGTCATCAGTTTTCGATGTGATTGTCTATAAATGCAATTTCTAATTGTACAGTTATGTGGACAATTTTGTGCTGTTTCGCAGTAGCAGTTTCAAAAGTCTTACGTAGGGGATCTCTATAAGTAGTAGTAGAGGTATTAAATAATGGTCGGATTGCTGATAATTTAGGATCTTTTCACAATTTGTGCCTGAATATTGGCAATATAGTGTTTTATCACGTTTTATAGTACTAAGTTATTAGCAGACTAATGTGTGTCATATGTGCAAATAATTTTTCTGTCATTAAATTGTATGGTTTGTACATGAATAACACTGTCAGTCTGTCGGAATAAACTAACTTTTCAGTTACGATTGATTGTTGAAAATGGCATTAACTCTAGTGTTTAATACGTTAAATCCACACGCATAACATAAAATGCAAAACAAAATACTCAGAAACCGCGTGTCAGATAAATTCTGTTAAATTATACACGAAGGTTATAGAAATGATTCTGTGCGAAGGCAACCAGAAAATAACAAGCAGTCAATCGTAACAAATGCAATCAGTGCCAAAAAATAAATCGGTGTCTGTTTTGATTTTCTTTTGTCTCGACAATACCTGTTACAACAATAACGATAATACTAGTTGAATGGACTGGCATTCCATGCCACAGCGTGTTCTTAGAAATAATGCTTACGTGTTATTAACGTTAACTCTCTCTCTCTGTCATTCAGTGCCAGATTAACCCCGTAGCGCAGGTTTAATATTATTATAAAATCAAAGTAACATCTATTTTTTGATAATAAAAAATTTGGAGAGTGTCCTCATTTTTCCCTGGGCCTGCCAAATCTTAAACCGGCACTGCTGTCGTTCATGATTATACTAAGAGAACATGGAACGAGCAAGCACGCTAGCGAATAAAATATCGTTTCTGCAGAAATTAAACAATAAATAGGCCTATAATATAATACAACACAATACAATTAAAAATGAAAAACACCGCAGTCACTTTACAGTCAGCTACGAAAAAAGACGAAAACTAATGAGTCTTGAGTTTAGACTTAAATGTTCGCAGACACTCTGAAGACATCACTTCCGGTGGCGGACTGTTCCAAGTTCTTGTTGCGGCGACGTGGAGAAACGTGTCAGTGGTACAGCCAGTGTCGAGGTTGATGATTGACGAGCGCAGGCGTTGTCGACCAGGAAGTCCAGCGCAAGTCCATGGACACACTGGTATACCAGTTGGTGTATACACCAACACCAGTGCCATCGTGACCAAGAGGGGGAGGGGTGCAAGGAAGGGGCGCTCAAAATTTTAGGCTGTTGGGAAAATGTTGGAAAATTCTGGTCTATAAAATGCAAAATTTGGGGTATTTTTTGGGGGGAGGAATTCAGAAACAAATTTGAGACTTTGCGCAACCACAACCTCCTCTGGGGAAATTTGCAGTGCCCATCGGAAAATGGCAACTTCCTGCCCCTTCTACTTTTTTAACCCCTGCACGACGCCGCTGACCAGCACGGCGAGATTGTAGCCTGCGGTGTGTAATTTATAATCTGGTGCTGCCGAATTCCTGATCGTTCTCTTCGTCGTGTTGCCGCTGCTGATCCTCGAGGGCTGGAACATCCGACGTCGTCGCTTCAGCAGAACTGCTCAGTCCAGACGTGGCCTGTTCCGCCCCACTTAACGGCGCCTGTCGCCTCAGACCCACCACAGACAGGCCACCTGCACCGGTCATCGTTGGTAGTCGAGCGTCCTCAGAGGATGGCGGCACGGCCAGTGTCTGTCGTGTAGTGGGTGTAGCGGCGGCAGCGTCAATGCTGGGCAAACTCAGACTGCTGTCGGAGTTCATCGGTAGCTGTTCAAACATGGCGACCCGGTTGGCGACCGACTGCGCCTCAGTTGGTGACAGCAGATCGCTATCACAACCTACAGCAGAGCAATTCTACACGTTAACCACTCACACAAATCGCCCACCCACTCAGTGGCGCAAGTACTGATCTTGCAGACCCCGCAATGCGAGGGCGGGGGTGGGTCTAGGGGGCCCAAAATTACGGTGCTTATTTTTAGCATAACAAAAACACAAAAACTTGATGTCATTAAATGCGGTTTCTGAGGCGCCGAAATGCTTTAAAATACGTTTGCGGCCGGGACACTGCCCCGGACTCGGCTGGGGGAGCTCACAGCGCTCCCCAAGACCTCCTAGCTGCACTGAGAAATGCTATTTGTAAGGGAAGAAAACATATGGGAAAAGAAATGGACAGAAGAAAAGGGAAAGAGGACAGGAGGTCAGAACAGGAGGGTCAGAAAAGGGAGGGAGCGTGAAGGGAGTGAAAAAGAAGAGGGGACCCTGAATGATTTTCTTGCAAGGGGGCCCGAAATCTGAAGTTACGCCACTGCACCCATTTTAGACATTTTGCCAAATTGGCTAATCTATTACTATCGTTATGCTACGGCCAGTAGAGGTATAACGTACTTCTAACAAATTAAAAATATTCTGTCATCATAGTCATGAGCCTGGTCGGTAACTTGATACGATACCCAATAAACTCATCTGCAGCAATGCAGGATTTCACAAAATTATCCTGGATCCCGCTTCAAGACAGCAGGGAAAGGAAACCAGAAAGAATAGGCAAAATTAAGGCAAGAAATAAGGGAAGGAAGAGAAACGGGAAGAAGAAGAATGAGGATCGCCCACCCACAGCAGCGTCATGAGTTGAAAAGGTAAGCGAGGCAGAAAGTTGAAATTTTCAGACAAACACTACAAATTTCTGACAGAATCCGGACAGATAGTTGCAAATTTCCGGCAGCGGAAATTACGGATGCTCAAACTTTCGATTTTGCCCCTAAATTTTCCCCAAACGGGAGTTTTTTAGCCTTAAATTTCGCATTCTTAGACGAAAACTTTTTCACAGGAAGATTTTCCTACAGTTTTATGACAGACTAAAATTTAGGTAAGGGCATTGCTGGACCAGCCTTTCCTCCCGCCCCCTTCCAGCAACGACGCAACTGCCCACCCACTAATTTCGACTTGAAAGTTGCACTGACCTGCAGGCACCAATGCCGCATCTTCCAGACTGCCACTGGGCTGCTGTACATCATCACAAGTCGTCGTCGTCGCCGTTGACGGTCGTTGCTGGACGTTGACGCCCGAAGTCACGCTGGCCGACGGTGAAGACTGACGAACGTCCCTATCCCTCGCTCCTGCTGTCTTTTTGACGAAGCGCGGCCGAGTTACTGGTACTGCTACCGGTGGAGCGGCAGCCCCAGCAGGTGCTCCCTTCGATAATGCCTCGACACTGACCGAAAGGTGCATAGAATCATGGTCCCAGGCATCAGTCAGCCGAGTGTTGGAGCTGGCCGATTCCACAGCAGTCGGTGTCGACACTGTAGTGATTACAGTTGCCGCCGCGACGACAGGTGACGACGCTGCAGTGACGTCACCGGGCCTCAAGTGGTCACGTGATTGGCGCACCTGCGCCGCAGCGGCTGCTGGGTACTTCTGCTGTGGCGGCGCTGAGCGTGGCTTGGCGTCCAGGCGAATCACCATCACGGCGATGTTTGTACGAGCGCCGCAGCCCTGCACGTTCACAGCAGAGTAATTAAACTACAGCAACTCAGCCTCCTACCTCCGTGGGATGGGAAATGAGTATAGGAGCTTACGGGCTATTGGGTGAAAACCTAGTGTGGCTGATTGGGGCGGTGGTATGTCTGCTGGCTGCAAACCACGCATTCAATTGTTCCCTGACGCGGGTAATAGACAGCCGCATAGTGCGCTGTGGTCTCATTTGCTCATGCCAATCAGCTGCCACTTCCGAGATTGTAGAACGCTTCCGGTCACGAGTCTTGTCTCATGTAAAAATCGCTACAACAACCAACGGACTTTACTTTTCACCCTTATCACAATGAAATATGAGTCAAATAACGTAAACGCAAACGGATTAAAAATCGGCATGTTTTGACAATACACTCATTATGAAGTTTCAGTTTCTGCCTTATCTCCTAACTGTAAAAACTCCCGGATGATCCAGAAATCAATAAACAACCCAGATCGCAATCAATATCTAATTTAAGTTGTATCTAACACTACGAAAAATTAGTTGAAATCTGACTACCTGTTTCTGATCTACCTGTTAGATAGTACTGTAACGGTTAGGATGCAAAGTCATGGGTCCGACCGTCGGCTCGGTCGCCATCGACTGGTTATTACTTGGATGTTTGACTCTCTGCAGACTGGTAAACCATCTGAGCTCATAACCAACACCAAGATCAAGTCAGCCTTCCATCCCTCCAGGGTATAGGACTGTTTGGCTGTGGTTATGGCGGAGCACGTTCACCTGTGTGATCCCATATGGGTTCTGGAATGGGTTTTTCCCCTGAAGAGCCATACCATTCAACGTCCATTCAACGACATGGAACGAACAAGTCGACCTACCTGTGCGAGATCCCGCAGTCGCTTGGCTGCGGCGACGGGGCTGATGACGTCACGTATCTCGGCGACAGCCTCGGCCGGGGTCACGTGACTCCAGAGCGACGCGTTGCCAATGACAACGAACTCGTCGTCGGCGCTCAGAGTGACGCTGTTGACGTGCGGGTCGGGGATCACGTGCGGATGGAGGTAAGTACAGCCGAGAAGACGTGTACAACGCGTAGCGCCATTCACCCGCCCATCCTATATACACAGTAAAATAACACTTGTAAACTAAACTATATAAACTAAAGCTGCACAAATTAAAGATAGTCAAGCGATTAATTGTCAAAAACTGATAGTGATTAATGACATCTTTATCTTTCAATTTTCGACGAGTCACGTCACTAAAAGCATATTATAAACTAGCGATAATCAGTTTCTCTAGAGAATAGAGACATTCGCGGATCTAGAAATTTGGAATAAAGGAAGTGTGCAAAAT
>Ga0056128_1011167_pt1:0-10000 | contig 11125 bp, 7 predicted proteins | sample WorMetLIZISLAND2_FD_71113 | JGI IMG/M metagenome (GOLD analysis project Ga0056128, IMG submission 71113) | Marine gutless worms symbiont microbial communities from Max Planck institute for Marine Microbiology, Germany - Olavius geniculatus... ... | reverse complement strand
GCCTTGGCTAACACTGCACATATAGTTGGCGACGTGTTGTTTGTCTGCAAATAACCGAAGTAAATTAAAACGAGCCAATGAACAGTTAATCAAAAAAAATTTAAACTGGTCTTACGTAAATGCAAAATTGGCTGTATAATTTCTGACAGATTTAGCTACCGAACACTATAGCTTTGAAGTAATCGATTACGACAAGCATAAACATTGCATAGCATACCTGAAGCGAGCAGATCGAGATAACATGAAAACACTTGCACGCACGCTATGCCTCGAAATAAGAATTCCGCTTGTTTGTCGGTTACTTTTGTTTTGCTACCGGTATCGTTTTTGCTATATAGAAGCGGCAGTTTTATAGCGATGTTGTAAGTAAGCTTCAAAGCCGCACGACACCTACTGTGGTCCGGAGGCGGACATTAAAAGGTGTGGCTCTCGCGACCACTCGGCACTTGTCACAAACGCGTTGTATCACAATCTTACAACTGGTCGCGACGCTGCAGCGACTTGACGGTCATCAGACGTTAGCACGCTGCTGCTGCTGCTGCTGCTGCTGTTAGTAGCGACGCCTGGGTGTGACGCAGCTCACGTGACACTTGGGGTCCGCAATCAAACGCTGACTTGACGTTGTGCGACTGTAAGTAGTAAGTAAGTGCGTAAAGCGTAAATTAATGTATAGCATCAGCGCCAAAAAATGTTCGTAATGCGCTCTATTAAGAAAAATGTTTTCTTAACTAATTGTCCACAGACATATGAACACTGAACAGAATCACACAGATGTCTCGGTAATGAGTTTCTCGTCAGCGGGCCGGCGACCGAAAAAACCGATGTCCATATAAAATTAGTCAGTAAAATAGCCATTGATATTAGCGATTCTGTGGAGCGATGTCAAGGGAGTTTGAAATATTATAGACAGGCGAAGATGTCGGCTCAGTGCCGGCATAATATGCAGCTGTCTGCTTATCTGTGCAGTGAACTGTGCAACTATCACTATAGGCACACCAATAATTTTGCTCTAGAAAACGAGCACGCTGATTTAGTTTTTTTTTTACTTTTTTGTATTTGACAGACAAAGGAACAAGCAGACAGACAGACAGACGGAAGTTGAAAAAATGCAGTAATGTGAGAATTTTTTTGAGTAAAATGTCATTGTTGGAAAAGGTATACGTCGATCTTTTGTCCGTACAGTCATAGTTTAGTAAACTGTTGTCGCACAATAACCATGATGTCGTAGTTGACGATGTCATGCGATCGTGGCTGTAAACTTGTTCGTGTGCTATTTCTGGCGTATAAATATACACACGCCAGTAAGTGTGCGTAACATCAAACGACGCTCAAAATCTTATAGCCAGCTATATGCGGAATAATGGTTATCGTGAACGCCAGATATGTGTATCGCTTGTCGGTATTTGACACAGGGAGAGAGACATAGGCGGCGACGTTATGGGGCTTTTATCCAATCTGGATTCATGGTAAGTTACGTTTGGGCTCACGGTTCTGTATTGTGTTTTTTACTAGCAAAATTTTTATAGTTACATAATATAAATACAAAATAAAAAATCAATATTAAAAGATGCCATTAATTTTTGGTTTACAGTTACGGTACCGTATCCGTAATGCAAACCATTTGACAATTTTGAAAACTAATGCATTCGTAGCCAAGCCAAAAAGCCAAAAAAGCCAAATTTTGTAACCCGTAGCCTAAAGCTTATAAAAAAGCATAAAGGCGTACATGGAACGTAATTCATTATTAAAATGGGTATAAGAAGTGTGTTTTCGCTTTCGCAGTTTACTGCCTATTTAACGAGTTGTGTCGATAATGTCTTCATTACTGTCACTCAGAGTGACCACAGGCTTCGATCCCGTGTCCGATGCTATCGATTCTAGCAGTGCGCGTCCAACATCCGCAGTGGCTCTGTTATAGGGTGTTTACACGATCCAGCAAACGTCCAGCATTAGCACGTGTATTTTGAATACATTTGCTGGAAGTTTTCTGGACGTTTGCTGGATCATGTAAACACCCCATTAATGGGTCTGAGCAGAAACGAAAGCGAGAACCCCAAATCTTTCATTTTTTCTCGTGGGGCGCTGTGGTCTCGCTCCTACGCAATGTTACTTGGGTGAAAGCGCACTAGTGCAGACAAACACAGCGTCCTGTACAGAAGGACGGACAGACAGACCACGTTACGCTAACATCTATCGCAATAGACGGTATATAGTTGATACTGTTGATACTTTTTTCGCATCATCACCATCGACAAGATAACAGAAGAACGCTAAATTTTAATGTTTTACTTTTTACGTTACGCAGTGTAAGATAAACTGAATAGAATATGAAACAAAAACGTTGGTTAGATCATTCGTTTAAAATATGATATAAGCTTTGACAAAAATCTACTGCGAGCAAAGGAGGTTGGTAGGCTACCCATAGTGACGCATAAAAGTGGAACATAGGCCTACGCGCATTATGTCAATCGAGCAATCGCTGAGTTTCGGAAACGTTTAGCCTCTCTAAATCATTGCGTTGGAGGCTCTGCGGTAATGACAAAAACTTTTTGGATAAGTAAGTATTTATCGATATGTTACATAGCTTTTCACATTGTATGTAAAATATAAATGATGAAAATAAAGTTTTTTTGTATTCTGCGCCACCCTGTAGTGTCGTCACTGTCTTGGTTGCTGCGGTCGCATCTGATTTTTGCGTCGTCTGTATGAAATAATGTCATTAGCACCAGCTGCATCAAGCTGGTTCCGGGCAGATAATCATGCTTTATTCCACCAGTGACAATAGATTGTCTGCCTTGATGATATAAGACGGCTGAACAGCCCACCGTATTTTACTACGTTCCAGCTATTAAATAGTCTCGATATTATAAGTTTCACATATGCTAACCAACGTATAGCAAAACTTTAAAAAAACACTCTTTGATCTAAAGTAAAAAAACCCGGTATACAAATTTAACCGCATTTCGTACAGCAAAAAAGTAGTAATTATCTATACCAATTTTTATTGACAAAGTTTGCGGTTTAAAATTTGGCATCTTACAGCATTATTACATTGCCGTCTTTTCTGGTTGCGGTAGTCGAAAGCAAAGCTAAAATATAAAGTTTACTTTTTTCCAATAAACTAACCAATTTTAACAACAAACGCAACATACTTTGCTAATGGTGATAAAAGTAAAATACAAATTTTCCCACCGTCCAATCCATCACTTAATTTATATCTTGCCATCTGGTTTCGAATCCACGTTTTTTTGCAATTTGTGACACTAACTATAGACCACCCGTCATCGGTTTTCGTGGTCAGTTCTTCGGCCAAAACGAAGTTTAACGGCGTTGAGAAATCAGTATCTACGACTTACGACCGATCCATTACGTCATTGAATTCAGCAATAGCGTAATTGCTTGGGACCATTGTCACGCGATGCATACATGACATTGTGCCATTCGGAACTGGTAGTCGCCCGGCAGGCTATTTTCGCCATCATTTCGTTACATTATTTTGCTTTCATGCTGAGCGAAAATTGACTCAATAGCCCAACAGTGGGTGGGGCCAACTGATAGAATATGCGAATTCCATGTGACTCGTTACATAAACTTTATTTCACATCAAGGACAACCAACGCGACAAAAACAGGTAGCAGTGCAACTATTTTATTTTTATCTACTTCCGTCGAATAAAGACATACGCTATGTTTTTTGGGTCGTCCATTTGTGTGCAAAATAGCCTAGCTTAAATTATCAATGGGTTTTGGTGCAATTTTGGGAAAACGCTCAAATCGTAAATATGGTAGAACAATATCCACGGAATAGTCATTTTATGTAACTGTGTATGTAAATATTTTTTGTTTTTTTTCATAAAGTTACCATTTAATGTGTTGTTATTGTTTTCGCCGTTTTGCGTTTGGTGTCATTGTACTCGTATTCTGTTTTTTTATTTAAGCAACTGCAAGACTCCAGTAGTATAATTATGCCTGGTTGGTGGCGTGGTGTAGTGGTAACGCGTTTGATTCGATCAACGAAGTTACTGTACGCCGGGTCCGGTTAATACTGCGATGGGTGACTACCTGTGGGCACGTAAACCATCTCGGTATGTAACCAGCCGCCTAGGTCAACTTAGCCTTTCATCCTTCCAGGGTAGGTAAATCGAGTACCAGCCTATCTGGCTGGAGTTAAGGCGGAGCGAGTTCACATGTGTCGGGTGGCAGGTAACATTGTGTGATCCAATACGGCAGGTGACGCTCCGTAGCTCTGAGATGGGCGTCCCATTAAGAGCTATATCACAACCTTTAATTTTTTTACCTTTTACTTTTGCCGCATTACCCATTTTGATGTTATTTGTACACTGCCTTGGCGAACTATGTGATGATGTTGATGATGATGTTGCATTGTAAAAAAGTAAAATTCATCCAGTCAGATAGCATTGATAGCATTGGCAGTGTTTGCTGACAATGTGCACGAAGAGTTGCTGCATGCATTCTACCAAGAAATATGTTATAAACTTTAATTTATACGGTTACGTGCGCTGTTGAGTGCATGTTGTGTTTCTGAATTGGCTGCTTTTCTCGCAAAATAAAGATGCATAATTATAATTGTATACACAAAACTTCAAACACTCACGTTCGCCAAACTGAACAGGCGCACTTGAGCTTGAATAAATTTAGGGTAGTCCAACGGATTCTGTATGTGTGACATTAGCTCTAGCTTCGGTGTAATTTTATTGCTGTCGAAGTTGCAGATTGCTGACCGTCCGTCTTCTGCAGACAATTACTGCAGGCTGACATTAAATTTAATGTAGTGTCATCTGTCGCCGCCATACATCTCGACGCGAGGCCAAGCTGCACTGGTGCGTCGCTGAGAGCAACAAAAACAACTCATATAATATTTATACGGCCGGACGACGAAGACGACGACTTTGGGTTGTTGCTTCTGTTGGGCTGGGAGAGTGCGTCGTATAGAGGATGGTTGCACGGCGTCATTGTCACAGACGTAGATTGATGCACTCTCGTATACAGCAGCAGCAGTAGCAGCAGCAGCAACAGCAACAGCAGTATCTCTGTGACGTCACGGAGGTACATCGCTGTCTGGGCTAGCAATCAGCAATGCTGAAACTGAATCCGACAGGGCTTTCGTCCATAAATCGACAATAACAGACGATGCATCAAAGACAAAGAAGACACCATACTACATGTAGTGTCACGTGCGTCATGTGTCATGCGTCATTTATGGTATATTCAACTTTTAACGGTAGAAAAACAACATACACGCATCACAATTCGACGTACATCTTACGACTATTGAACCGAAAATATACACTTTCTGGTTAAAACAATTATTTTTGTTGAAATATTTACCGATCTTAAACATTCTTACAACAAACACTAAAAGGTAATTATCTTGCAATAGAACAATGGTTAAAAATTTCGCCAAACCTAAAGCGTATCGCTATTATATGTTGTAAAATATCAAAGTCAGAAAGGTAACTGCTTTAACAATTTTTGCACTATTTTGTGCTTAAAGGTAAATTCACCAGAGAGCTGACGTATGGCAGGTATCAAACGTTACGACAGATGCACGTCATAATAATAAGCGTCATCGACCTTGACTTCAAAATCGACTAATTAAATATCAATGCATGGGCGTCGTTTTTTAAAGCATCGACACTCGACAGATATCACGGTTAAAAGTTATTTTTGTGTGAAGAAAGTGCTTAGTACCAACGTCCGTATTTTCAAAATTCCGTGTATCGCTGTCACCATCCGCAGATTACAGACTATTAATTTGTGCCAGCTTTGTTTATGCTGCACTATCTGCACTGTATTAATTTTAAATTACGCGGGTCTATATTTTATTTTATTTATGTGCCTGCATTTTACGCGGGCAGTGATAAAAACGCTACATCGTTTCGATAAAAGTAACTTGCCTAAACTGCTGAATTTTTGCCTGAAAATAATAAGCAAATAGTTCTTTGGTGTTTTTTTCTGGTACAGCTTTGTTTGCGGATAAAAAGGCAAGTTGAGTCAGATCTACAACATACCAGTTTGCGTACGAGAACAAAAAATATTTTAGATTGTCACCAATCTAATGTACTTCTCGCGCGCATTATTTTCTCCTTTATTCTTTTAACTGTTTTTTAGTTTCTCTTTTCACGTCGCAAATGACGTCATCGTTCACGTGACCATTCGACTCCCGGGGGTCGATTTCCTATAGGTGGTCCATATATATAGTGACCATATGTCGTGAACTGGGTTTGAAACTTGACTACAATCAAATTATTGCACGAATCTGATCTACCGAAGGACGATACAAAGTTTACTGTATAATCTTAGCTAAAAAAATATCGTTTGACGGCGTGAGCTTGGCGACTATTGATGAAGAACGAAAATACGGAATCGACGTTCTTAGTGAAGTAGCTAAGATTGTAGGTTAGATTGGCGGGGGCGAACAAAGGCCGACTCTTTAGACAATGAATGCAGCGGACTGTGGCCTCAACCAAACTAGCAAATCTAACAAAGTTAGAAAGTCGGCTTGCAGTACAATAAATATTTATGTCTTTTGTGTACAGTAGTCACGTTCGCTGCACCCGAAAAGTCGGTGTCCATATGCGTGTAACCGTGTTGAGACATTCGTGACAAAGACCGTTACATTGTTCGACAGAATCCGCTGCAACTTTAATCTACGCTGTGTTCGGAGAAAAGTAACCCCTAGACATCGCAAAATAAAAACGTCATAATGCACAATAAAATGCTAAAGTTACTACGGAATTTCGTTAAAAATAGTATATCTTCGCAAAGTTATTAATTGTTGAATATCGATAACAAAATATTACCGTTACCAATCTGGCGTTACACAAGTAAACCTTTCTCTTAGTGTGTCACATTTGCGTAACTTCAGCAAACAACCTGTAATTCTACGTCAACAATGCATTACTTGTTGGCAAATTTAACTGCCAAATTACAGTAAAATTTGCCAAAGCAAACAATACACAGCTGCTTTTGTGAGGTCACCCTAAAACATTCCAGTTTCAGGTCTAACGTCATCCGCAAACACCTAAAACTGAAGTGTTTTGGAGTGACATCACAAAAGCCACTGTATGTAGTTATTGTTTGCTTTGACACATCTAACTGAAAGTATGCACTTTTATTGCCAATAAAAAGTTTATTGTTGGTGTAAAATTTTGCCAGAATTAGATGTTGCTTGTTGGAGTTACGCAAATGTACAGTACCAGAGGGGTTTACTTGTGTAACACCATGTTGGTAACGAAGATATTTTGTTGTCGACATTCAGCAATTAATAACTCCGCTAAAGATAATATTTTTCAAGAAAATTTGGCAGTAGCTTTAGCAATTTATTAAGAACTAGAAAAGCACTCGGAGAGCGCAGACCTCCGCCAAGCATGTTAACCGCGCATCTCGTGAGCATTAACTCAAATTTTCGGATCACCCCCAAAATTGAATCACTAATAGCTTTTGCCATTTCCGACATTCCCTGAAAATTTTTAAAAAAATCCATCCATAACTTTTTGAGTTATCTTGCTGACACACAAACAGACAGACAAACAAATAAAGTCTGACAAAAACATTACCTCCTTGGCGGAAGTAATTAAGTGTACAAAATTGTATTCAGATTCGTTTAGATTTAAAATTTCTATTGCAGAATGTTTAAAGGGTTATTTTTTCCGGACACAGTGTACATCTTACGCCTCAGACTCGATGGGCCTTTCGCTAACACTGTACCGTCTATAAATTTACATATTTACTTATTCATAATTAAATAAATGGGAGTCAGATCTAGAATCAGATCACGTCTGGACGTAGTCGATTGTCTGCATGTTCCTATTGTCCTGACGGACGCAATGTCGACGCCGGCAAAGATTCTTTACGTAAACCGTGTGAGAGGATGCTGGTTTTCTCTGATGCTCGTGCAGGTGCTACAGAATGTTGCAACCGTGCGCGTGGCTGACTCTGGTCGAAGCCCGGGCATGAGCAGCGCAGCACGAGGACCGTGAAGCGATACGCCTCGAGGACAATGACGAACACGTTCTTGACGGTGTAGAACAACAGACTATAGCCGAAGATACCGAGACTCAAGCAGTAGAGACGCAGCGCCAGGAACGGTCCATCCTGTAGCACGATGATCGTTAGTAGACCCCAGATCTCGGTCTGACAACATCGCCACTGCGTCACACCACGTACCAGATCACCGCGCGTCTCCCTGCACGATACATTTTGTCGCCAGGACTACACTGTGTCCGGGAAAACAGAGTCTACAGTTTAGTATACATAGCTTTAACAAACTGAAGTATATTTTTATCATTCGTAAAAGATACGAGTCATACCGATGCTCCACTTAACTAAGAGCGTACTAAATTTGTCCCCGAAATTTATCACATAGCTTATCACTAATTATTGTTGGCGAAATCACCCCTCACTGCTATGATCGAAGCTAATCGTTTCCAAAACTGCCACACTGCTTGATCTACATAAATAATTTAGGCTATTGTTTTAGTTTTTACATGCGCATTAATTGGTTGATTGAGAACCTCCTGTGACGCCGGGTCTTCCTGGTGGTGAGGACGATAGTGAACTGTAGCAGGCTTCCGGTCCAGATGCTAAGAATGACGTACTGCAGCGTTCTGCTGGCGATGACCTGGCGCTCGTCGAACAGATAGAACAGCTCCATGATGTCGAAAGAGATGCCGAAGTAGACGAGCAGCAGTTGAGACAACTGATCACGACTGATGACGCCCTTCGGCAGCGTCCAGCGGCCTATGATCAGGATCAGCAGTGTCAACTGTTCGATTGTGTAAATGAACGACTTGCGATTGAACACGTTGTTGAACGACACCAAACTCTGTGTTTTGCACGACACGACAGTGCGGCTACACAGTGCTGTACAAGGATAAAAAGCATGCACCCAATTTTTAAGCGCCGTATTTGCAAATATGATGTGTACTTGTGTGATAGTTGTTTTCGAAAATTATTTGAAGAAAACAGTGTAAATTCAACAACGGTGCATACATGCATTAGATAACGGTAAGTGAGTAAGTAAATAAGTAAAAAATCGCCATAGGCCTATACGATACCGCATAACCTTATAACCCTCTGATGGGCATTTAAAAGTACAATAAATAACAATCAGTCATTGCGACTACATGCTAGCTGGATCTATGCTATACGGCGGATTAAATTTAATGTCTGCCATCACTACCTGTTACAGATGCCGCGTCGGTCCGCCTGTCGTAAAACACAGCACTGCTGTACAGTGGGCCACTATGCGTTGCATCTCTGTGGGTGGCGGAGCATTCCCCGAATTCTCTCCCCTTGCAATCCGCCTGTCGTTCGTTCGCGGATGGAACCGTCTTGACCGAGTCAAAGTGCACTGCTTTCGTCTGTCTGCTTTCAATTTTACGCCGCTGCATTTCAGTCGACATCACGTGACTCCGTCGAGTGTAAGAAACTTCAGTAAATGTCGCACCGACCGACGCAGAAAAGCATTCAGGATTTTGTAGATGCATTACTTTGTCAATTACTCATTTCATTTGCAACTTGCGGATAACTTCGGCATTGTTTTCAGCATCGTTGCTAAATTTTTTACGCGCGACAGCAGATATGCTAAGCGCGTCTTGGCTGTCGCAGAGGCGTCCGTCTGTCTGTCCGTCCGCCACACTCTGCAGTTGTTTCAAAACGGTGCAAGCTATAGGATCATGAAATCTTTATGTCGGCTGCCATAAAGACTCCGGTGTTTTGTGACAAAATTTCGTGCAGCTAAAAAAGGGGTAGGCTACCCCCAAGACGCTATTTTTTGCTATCGACTCATTTAGCGTGAAAACGGTTGCAGATAGGCACATACTTACTGCATATCGTAACAAGCACTGCCGACGAGCTTCCCGGGGGTACAAACATTAATGATTTTAAATGACCTTAAACCCCAAAAATAAAAAGTTTGAGTTGATTTATACGATTTTAAGCTGCGGCACACATTTCAAGAGCAAATTGCGCCAAAA
>Ga0056128_1011166_pt1 | contig 11126 bp, 7 predicted proteins | sample WorMetLIZISLAND2_FD_71113 | JGI IMG/M metagenome (GOLD analysis project Ga0056128, IMG submission 71113) | Marine gutless worms symbiont microbial communities from Max Planck institute for Marine Microbiology, Germany - Olavius geniculatus... ... | reverse complement strand
CTGACAGGACAGTGGAGTCTGTAACTGTGTGAGGGTTGTATAGCTCACTAAAATGCTCGGCCCATCTTTCTTTCACCTGGTCCGGACCAGTGAGCAACTTGCCCTGTTTGTCCTTGACCACCGAAACTCTCGGGGCTTGGGCCTCAGTGATCTTCCTGATCCCATCAAAGACTGCCCTGCTCAACTCTTCTGCTTATGTGCCGTTTTGACTTCACGGCATATGGCTTGCAGGTAAACTTCTTTGTCGGCCTTGGCTTTTCTTGTTATCTCTCGACAAAGAAAGTTATAGTGCTTTGTAGTCTCTGCATTATCTAGCTTACGAGGTTTCAGATCTTTCCTCTCCGCCGCAAGTTGGAGCGTTTCTGGACTTAGCCATCTTTTTCCTCCGCCATTCCTCACAGTGCCTAACACCTCTTGGGAAGTGGAGTTGAAAGCGTCAGATATTCTAGTCCACATTTCGTTTACATTTTTCTCGCATCCTGTTCCTAAATCACTGGATAGCGCGGCTAGACGTTCTGAAATACAGATCTTGTACTGCTCTACCACTGAATGCTCATGTAACCTTCTCGCGTCAAATCGATGAGCGGTCGTGTGGCTTTTTGCAGCCTTGAGCTTTAAACAAATACGGCATGCAAGCAGCTGATGGTCAGAACCCACATCAGCACTTGGATATACTCTTGAATTAAGAACTGATCCTAGCCACCTTCTGTTGACCAGGATATGGTCGATCATATTACACGTTTTGCCATCAGGACTTTCCCATGTCCAGAGTCGATTACGTTTAACTTGCTTGAAACAGGTATTGGACACCACGAGGTTGTTTGCATTTGCAAAGTGGATGAGACGCTCCCCCGCTTCGTTTGTGTCACCAACACCAAATTTTCCTAGTGCTCCACCAGCGGTTATCCAGCTTCGGCCCCCCTATGGGCGCAAAAATCTCACAAAAATTTCTTACGGAAGCCAAGTTATAGCCAATTTTGTCCCAAGTTTCGTTGCCATGGCAACGGGGATCAACCGGGGGTAAATGTAAATGTCACCGTTAATTAGGCCAACCCCAAAAACCATATCCTACAACCAAAAATTACGACTCTATCTTGTACACACGCAAAACCAGTAACAGAATTTGTCACCATTTCACTTATATACGCGAATCAACCAATCAGCATCTAGAAATCCTGATAATTAGGCTTACGTTGACACAACTATTGTGACGTCACGAACGAAAGGTTAGGGTTAGGGTTAGGAATAATTTAATTATGAATATTTTAGGCAGGAGATAAGCCCGATGTTCGGTGGGCAGACCAGGCGATTAGGACTGTCAAACCTGCTGTCACTTATTACGAATCATCTAACTAGAGGTAGTACATATTTATTAAAGTAAGTTATAGTTATTATAGTTAGTTTATTTCTTAATGACATCACAGTTTATGGGATAGCAATTTAAGCCAAATGGGTAAGCTGTATTTAAACGTTTTATCCATATTTTTTCTGTTTCTAAACGGTGTTCATTTTTATCATCAGCTATAATTTCTAAAGGGTAATTTGTAGTTGTCCAACATTATGTTCACAACTATTAAAATGAATAACCCTAACCCTAACACTTTATTAAATTTAACATTTAAAATTATTCAAAATTTTCAGGGTTACGTCATACTCTAAAGCAGAAGGTGTGAGGTAGTACTATAAATATTCTTATATCTATCTTAATAAAAATGTTACATATTGCGTTAATCTTATAATAGGCCCAAACGTACTTTTTCTAATACCGATCTATTTCGTATTTTCAGAATAAATAAATTGTAGTGTTCGGTCAGGATGCCTAAGTCAAAAAGCCAAACACCACAATTTTTTAAAAGCAAAAGCAAATTTTATTAAAGCTAACGACTAGCGCAATAAGCAAACGACGAATTAAACAGTCCAGGAAAAGGGATAGACAGAAAGACAGACGGACAGTCGGACAGACAGACAGACAGACAGACAGAAAAATCGACAATACACTAAAGTCCCACGACACAATCATGCAACTCGACTCGCCGCCTCGACTACTGACTAAACTAGCTAAACTACTCCAACTCTACGCTGACTCTAAATACGTTAGGTCTTTATGACAACTGCCTAACAACATAACTCTAGGCTTAGCAGCCTAAAACAATCAACAAAAAACACCGCATGCATCCCACGGATCGCACGCGTGTACGAGTCGTCCAACGACTAGACGGCGAGTGCCGGCTCCAGTCAGTGTTACGGTGCTGGGCGCCCGTAACTGCGGAGGGAGGGGGGAGAAAGAGAAAGAGAGAAAAAAGGAGAAGGGGAAAGGAATGGCATCCTCTCCCAGTGCAAAAATTCTGGCTATACGACCTTGTGTTGAAAGTATGGCTTAGCTATATTTCCGCCTGACTTTAAGGCTAATCTGCCGGAGTCAAGCTTCCGTAAAGTTATAACGCGCTGTTTAGATCACTCACTTGCTTACTTAGTCTGGCAGATTGACGGCCGAGTCTATGGTGCGTTAATAATTGAACCAGCCAGTCGTGTTTAATATAGCACTGACGGGTGAAACCCGCCCATTTTACTTATATTATTTCAACTTAAGGTGGCATGGTGACGTCACGATAAAATGTCAGACTTATGGTCGACAGTTCGTGGGTCGCTATCTCTTGGATATACTGTCTGCAAACAGGTAAACCATCTCAGTACATAATCAACACCAAGGTCAACTCAGCCTTCCATCCCTCCGAGGTAGGTTAATCGAGTACTATTCGTTCTGGCTGCGGTTAAGGCGGGTCGCGTTTATCTCGGTCGGGTGGCAGGTAACACTGTGTGATACCAATATGGCAGGTGACGCTCCGTAGCCCTGCGATGACTTTTCCATAAAGTGCTATTTACAATTAACTTCATATAGCGCAAAATAAAATAAAATCTTTCTATCTCATGCGAACTGCCGTAAAATATTGAGCGCAGAAGTAGCCTACAATAAAATGTCCATAATCGGAGTTTCGAAAAGTAAAGAGCCAAATTTCATCACCGCATTTCAGTATCGTCTACGTGACGTTGTGTGCACGCTATGTGTACACGCTACGTGCACGTTGTGTGGTGTACAGGCCGTTGCAGTGTGATCGAGTGACTCTACACAATCATCTGTTTTTGTCCTACATTCTCAGCGCCATGTCTTGGATCAGCTACTACACGCGGGCAGCGCTTGACGCTTCAGTCATTGCTGACAACCCGGTATGTTTTTAAAAAACAATTTTTCTCGTAAAGGCAATGTATAGCTTTTTATGGGAAATCCATCTCGAAATACGGGGCGTCGCATGTCATACGGGATCACAAGTGAACCCGCCCTGCGCTAACTCCATCTAGGCAGACCGGTGTAGTGGAAAATTCGTCGCACCGGAAAATTATTCCCACACGCAGCAGTACGGGTTAGGGTTAAGATTAAGAACAGGGTTAACTTTAGGGTTAAGATTAGGGCTAGGGTTGAGGTTAGGGTTAGGGTTAGCGTTAGCGTTAGTTACATTATGACAATATAGAGGTGGGAAGAATTTTCCAGGTGCGACAAATTTCCCAAGACACCGGTACTCGATTTACCTACCACGGAGGAATAGAAGGCAGAGTTAACAATGGTGTTGTTTATATGCCGGGATGGTTTAGCCTACCTATCCACAGACAGTAACCCATTCAAGCACTGGCTAACTCATAGCAACCCGACTGGGAGTCGAACCCACGACCTCGCGATCGTAAGTCCGACACTATACCAAGCTAACCTGCATAATTAAGCAAAAGGCACAGCGCCGTAATAGGCGCACCCACCCACGTTGTAGCGCAACTTGTATCAGCAGACGAAGCACTGCATGTGTACGAGTGAACAAGCATTCGATAGGCCTACTATAGAAAGTTTTGAGAACAAAACTTCACAGCTGACCCAGGTTGTGCAAACGACTTAAGCCCTGTCTGAACTAGTCAAATACAAAGGAAGGCACTATTCAACATTTACTTTATCACGCCATTTTAGTAAAACTCAGTTCTGGTAAAACTTGACATTTTATCTGTTGGAAATATTCGTAAAAATTGGTATCTTATGCTATAAGCTTATGATTTTGTTAGTGTGCATAAAACAATGGCCAAAAATAATATACACATTGTAATTTGTAATTATTTTAGGCCTAAATTTACTCGAATACAATCAAAAATAGGTATGCGATTGTAAAGTAAATTTTTAGCGCAAACAAAAGGGGTGATTTTTTAAAGCACAGTGTAGCAAGCTAATAAATTATCTAGGTCTGTGGTTTTCATTTTCGCTACTGTGTGCTTCTTAGGAGTTGACGTTTGTCGTCGTCCAAAACACAAGTCAGAATATCGCCAACAAATTTGTCGTTAAATTGGCTTTGATGACCAGCGGCGTCTATTAGTGTTTCGTGTGTCATCGGCCCGGGACATAATTCAGTTAATTGTACTAGCGGCTAATAGAGCAGACCGCCTTTAGGCGGCGCAAACAGGAACGTTTGATGACTTAGTTATTGCTGCTGCTGATGTTGATGATGATGATGATGATAACTACCGTGTGTATAATAACAAACGTAGAGAAATAGCGCAGAAATGATTGATAACAAGATTGTCAAGCCCTGAAACTCAAAGCTAAGTCCTACCTGCGAGTAGCCGCAGTCGCTTCCACGGGCAGTAATAGAGTGGCACCATCTAGTGAATGACATTTCGTAGATTCAGGCCGACTGGTTCAAGTTGTATCATGCACGTAAGAAACACACAAAACCCACATGACCTTGTCCTTGACCTTGATCTATGACCTGGATATTTAATAGACTTCTAGCGATGGCCGAGACACATGCAATGATGCTTGTGCAAAATTTTATCAAATTATCGATTAGGTGAGTTATCGTGTTGACAGAGGAAAAAATTAACGACGAGGCTAGTTTAGAAATTTATCAGATTTAGCTGCTTACAGAATAAAAACCATTTAGGCCTTTACTAGTTTTACTAAATTGAATATAACGTCCGAAAACTAAAAAGTAATTCATCAATTTACTTATTTATAAAGGAGGTTATTGTGAAAGCCGGTCTGATTTTTTTTTAAAAAGTGAGCATCCACTTTTCGTCAGGGGGATTATCTGCTATCGATTTTCGTATTATTGATCTGCTAGTCACTGATGATCGCTTAGACTAATAGCACCGATGCGTCATTGCTGACTGCGACGCACAATTTCCGCTGGAAGTGACGTCATCATAGCCGTATTACAGAATACATATACTAATCCGGCTGGACGTGGAATAATTTCGCTGATGCATACAATGCAAATGACCTTCGATGAGATACAATAAAACAACCTAAAACATAGAAAAGATCGTCGTCGACTCTGCTTACCGTTTTCACAGATCGAAAAGTGGCACTGCATCCTTGCAGAGAAGTTCTATTTTATCGCTGGTGTTCGCATGTACTGCAGTAAAACTAACTTATGTGGAGTCGACGGGGACAATCTCCAGTGTTGTTTTATATTGTTTTTATTTTGGAGCACATGTGCGAAAGCTTCAAGCCATGCCGCCACGGACCTAAAAACGGCGTCTAGACGGTTGAATTAATATTTAAAAACGTTCGCTACATGCTAGCATAAAACTGTTTTGCGCTGAAAACAACATATGATGTGATGCTAGCCTCAAAATCTCTGATTTACATTCCTTATTTTCTCTTTTTTCGTGTTTTTAGTTTTGACAACGACGGCAGTCATTTTGGGACCCTAACGGTTGTACAAGAACGTTTACACGTCTGCGTCGCAAAGTTTTTTACGAGTATATTTAGTACAATGACGTTATTCTGTATGGATTCTTGCCACCAATCAGTTTAACATTTTGTTATAGACGTCTGCAGTTCGCAAGACATTGCTACAGACGAGTAGATGAACCTGTTCACTCCATTCTGTTTTTTGAACCGTCTGGAACTTTTCGGCCCGGTGGTCACACCTGCACGAGCTACATTAAAACCATGCTGTGTGACTCCGGTTATAGATTCAGTCAACAACCTGTCGCAAGCCATGGTGGCATCACGTGATGAGTGGCGTGTCATCCGTGCTTGGGTCGACGTGGACAGCACCACTGCGATGTAGAGCGAAGAAGTCGAACACGATAATGTGCAGGCAGTAATTTCCGTGAATTACCTAAAATTAAGATGATTAAGAAAATTATGCAGGCGGTGTTTTGCGGCACTTGCTGGTAACAGTTAACAAAATTCACTATAATTTGGCTAGGTTAGAGGCTGGCTCAGTAATGGCAACCTACCACCGGGTTTATGACTATGTCACCTGTGGGCTGACTGCCTTTGACTAAGATCAGCTACGGGCCCGACGCTCGTTTCGAGTACGGGTTACCTTTATCTTTTTACCTAAGTACCTAGAGCACAGAGACAAGGGCACTCCCATATTCCATGCTCTGGCTGGATGCGACACTGTGTCCAACTTTGCTAGGCATGGCAAGAAGACTGCTTGGGTAGAGTGAACTATGCCAAAATGGCTGGAGATAGACCTGGACAACCTGCGTATGAAATTTTTAGCATAGAAACGTACATTTTTAACAATTTGGGTCTCGACTCTAAATTCAAGGAGTCTTCCACACAGAGACCTCAAATTTGAGTACTCCTTCAAGGCGCATTATGTTACGTCTTTCCAGAGCTCATCAACTCACTTCTGAAGCTCTCAGTGGCCCCAGTAATGAGGTTGTAACAAGTAATTTGAGCAAGCTCACGTGACGCGCGATAGCAGCGGTCCTGTCACCAGAGCAATCATGTACAGCATGCAATAAAATAATAATGTATCTTGAAGGGGTACTCAAATTTGAGGTCTCCGTATGGAAGACTCCTTGAATTTAGGAGTCGAAACCTAGATTGTTTAAAATGTACGTTTCTATGCTAAAATGTCATACGCAGATTGTCCAGGTCTATCTCCAGCCATTTCGGCATAGTTCACTCTTAAAATGTGTGCCACAGTCAAAAGTTGGCAAAAACATTAAAAACCCTTTTTTGGGGTTCAAGGTCATTCAAGGTCATTAATGTTGACACCGTTAAAAACCGTGCCACTAATGTTTGTTATGATAAGCAGTATATATGTTCTATCAGCAACTGTACGTGTAATAATACTACTATTAACAATAAATATTTTTGTGGTCGTTATCAGTTTATGACACAATGCCGAGAAACACCTGCTTTCAATTTATAACCAATCAATATTTCGACCACTGCTGTGCACGGTTTTTGACACTGCCTCTCCGTCAGATGGGTGTCTTATATCTTAGCATATTTCGCGAATAGTTTGTCTGTTTGTCTGGCGCCTTCTCTGTTGCACGGTCGCTGACCTCGACTGCGACGTTTGAGTTCTTGGGCCTTAGCTACGTGCGCCCCAGCTTTGCCCCATCTCCTTCTACAAGCAGTTTTAGAGGAGGGGGTTAAGTTGTCGGCCAGCCATCAGTATAGTGCTTAGCGCAGCGTGTGGTGCTTCGTTGCGCCATCTGGCAAATGACGGTCACTTAGGCTTAAATGTCCTCCAGTCTTTGGGTCAGGAACTTTGCTAGTCATGATGAAGTTTGGTGATTAAATTAATTGAGGCGTTGTATACCTGAGTCCGATTCGAACTCGGGCTCAGATCCTCTGGCTTCGGACTCAACGCTGTATGACTTAAAGCAGTTGTGCTGTACTGCATGATTTTGTTTTTTTTTTATATTTTCATCAGTCGTTTTAGTACGACACGATAACGATACGATACAATATGATACGATAAACATTTGCACTTGAAACTGACAAACAAGCTGTCAGTTTAATCTAGCACCTAAACTAAAAAAAGTGAAAATGGTTTAAATAGAAACAAAGAGAAACTAAGATAGAAGTGCTGTTATGGCGATGTTATATAAAATAAGAACAAGAAATCTGAGCTAATGTTCATGAGATCCATCCATTTCTACGCAGTACACTCTTAATATGTGCCTTGCAGCCGAAAATCGCAAAAAAGCATTAAAACCCCCTATTTTGGGGTGCAAGGTTATTCAAGGTCATTGACGTTGACACTGTCGAAAAACTCGTCACTAGTGTTCGTTATGATAAGCAGCATGTCTGCGTCTATCTGCAAGCGTTTCCACGTTAAACAAGCCAATAGCGGTAAAATAACTACTTTTTAGGGGGTACCCTTTTTCGACGCCCGCATGCGCCACCCTTCTTGAACCTAGGGTGTCGGAACTTGCAGTAATAAAATCCGTGCTTAATGCTAAAAAACTTGTACCAAGTTGTCTTGCTCTACCTCTAGCCATTTTGGCGTAATTCACTTTTAAAATGTGTGTCGCAGCCCGAAATCGCAAAAAATTCATTAAAACAGTTTATTTGGGGGTTAAAGGTCGTTCAAGGTCATCGATGTTGACACCCTTATGAAGATCGTCGCCAGTGCTTGTTATGATAAGCAGCATGTCTGTGCCTATTTGTAACCGTTTACACGCTATACGAGCCAATAGCGGTAAAATAAGCACATTTTAGAAGGTACCCCTCTTTCATGCCTCCGTTCGAGGGAAACCCCCTCACCCAGGCGCACAAAATTTTGTCGCAATAAACTAGAGTTTTCGCGGCAAGTTCGCAACCCACAGTGAAGATTTCATGATCCTAGCTTGCACCGTTTTGATATGGCTGCAGAGTGTGACGGACACACAGACAGACAGACCGACGCCAAGACGATGGCTAAGACGCGCGAAGCATTACACGCTGTCGCGCGTAAAAAAATTAAAAAGAGAAAAAAGCGGCAAGTATCAATGCACAAAATTGTTGTCAGTTTTTTAAAACATTTTATTGTGTTTTTGTCTCTCATTACATGCTCAGATTGTGAATATTGAATTTTACGAACATTTTGTTCTGTCTTGTCGAATTTATTGGACTCGGACACTAGGTGCTCTCGACTACATCACTGCAGAATTATTAAATAATTGAGGCTGAAAACTCAGGAAGTATAAAAATGTCGGAGGACGATGGGTGCGCTGTACAAAGCTGTTATAAGCAAATGTGTCGCGTCGATAGCATGTCTGTATAGTCGCTCGTCAATATAAACGATCCTTTTCGGCCAGTAAACGCGTATTAACCCCGAGACGACTTCGCACAACAAATCACTTCGACACTTTGCCGGTCGGTGGTCAGCCGAATTATGTGTCACGTTGTGGGGCCAACTTGTATGGCTATAAATGTAACGAGATGGTATAACCAGGGATATGTTCTTCAGCCCATAGATGTGATAAACGTCAAAAAATTATAATAAACGTTAATAAACGCGTTTATTAGGAAAAAGAGTGTAAACGTTTGTAAACTAAAAGTAAACGTACACAGAGCATAAGTTTGAATATATTAGGCTTTTTATTATTTGGATAATTTCAAATTCCAATAAAAGTTTTTCATTGTTAAAGAATGTCTTACTCTAGTTCTGTGACAACCGTTTTACAAAAGTGCTCAGAATTCACTCACTTTAATCCTATAGCTATGCGTGAAAACTAAGTTGAGGCAGCTGTTTACCGGCACTAGCACCGTGACCCAATGAATTCTATCAGTGATCGAACGCATTACGCAATGCACTATAGCTTGGCTTCCCGTCATAATTTTGCTTTGTTTCGCTTATGTGATTTTTATTGAGATAAACGTTGACGAAATAATAAACGCGTTTACAAAGATTTTTTTGTAAACGTTGTAAACGTTTATCACATCTATGCTGCAGCGTGCAGTCAGTATTGTACTGATTCTACGCAAAGGCGCATTTACGTATGTTCAGCATGCTGGGCTGAACAGGAGCCCCACAAATAGAGCACCCCAAACACCACAGAACCTCGGACAGCAGAGCGACATTCTCTGGCGTGTTGGGGTCTTTTTGTAAGCCCGTGTTGCAACGTTTCAAAGATCTGACTTGGTCCAGCATGACACTTTCTGGCCTGGGGGAGGGCTTTGTATACCGTATTATAAATCTTAACTTCACGACGTTATTTTTTATTCATTTTCTGAACAGAAAATTTATGCGAGGGCATTTGCATTTTTCCAAATAGGGTCTAATTGCGTTTAAACACGGCCCTGTCCCTGATTCCAGACCATTCCCAGACTCGTCTCGCTACATCAGCCGAAGTACAAAATACCGTCGTCCCACACAGATTATTGATCACCCTGGCTTTCGTCTGCAGCTGCACTTTCAAGCTGTTTTAGTCCTCGCAATGATCTAAGAACACGTGTAACTTACGCCTTACTGCAGTGTCTGGACTATCCGTCTCCTTGTCGATCATTATCGTCTTTTTGCAACTCCTTCGACAAGCAAGGCAAATGCTGCGTCCCACGCTTGACCTGAAATGCCCCCTAACGGCGAGTGCGCGAAAATAAAGTTGCGAATGTTTCCTGTCGCCGTATTTTACTAGACGTTAACGACCGTTAAATAAGTAACGCCTCCGATAAATATTCTGCGTTAGGCTTATGTTGGGCCCGAAGGCGGGCGCCAGTTTTAGAGCGGTGGTACTGCGAAAGGTCGCCAGGTGCCGCCTCCAGTGCCGATTTATGACAACTGGCTTGCTTACTTACTTAATTACCGGAAATGTTTTGCGACGGGTCTTAAATAATTCACTCGCGAGTGACACTGACTTCCACGAACAAAGGATGTCATACCGCCGTTACCACTACCACTCCCACCACTACCAGGCCTACTGTTTTTATAACGTTGAGAAAGCCTAGAGTTGTACTAGGTGAACGAAAGCAGCATCGGCATTGCACGTTATAGGCCAATGGACTGAATTTGTTTGTTTGAATCACAGGAAACGGTTTAGTCAATAAGCATAGGCGTAGGAGGACTTTCGCTTGAGGGGGGGGCAGAGAAGGCAACTTGCCTGAATAATTTCTCAGGCGATCGGATCGCATATTTTGCATAAACCCACACGTCGCATAGCCTATTTTTGCATATAATGGCATTGTCAAATCTCATATGCGTGAATTATGCCGCATGCAAAAATTCGCATATATCATCATCATCATCATCATCATCATCATCTTTATTTGAAATCAGACCACAAGGGTCCATTAAACAATACACAGTAAACATAAAAACAGACACAGAATGAAAAGAAAACACAGTACAATA
>Ga0056128_1011164_pt1 | contig 11127 bp, 12 predicted proteins | sample WorMetLIZISLAND2_FD_71113 | JGI IMG/M metagenome (GOLD analysis project Ga0056128, IMG submission 71113) | Marine gutless worms symbiont microbial communities from Max Planck institute for Marine Microbiology, Germany - Olavius geniculatus... ... | reverse complement strand
ACCCCCCCAAAATAGCCAAAATCTGTAGACACACGATGAATATCATTCAGTGGACGAAATGCCCACCCGCCGAAGGTTTGCGCGAATTCGTGTATTTGGCAAACGAAAACCCAAGTCAAGACGTGACACCTATGACGCATTAAAAAGCTATTTCAGATAGATTAGGTGCACCAGGTCAATGTCCCCGAGTACATGCAATCATTATCTATCTGATCTCACCCACCGTTGATCATAATTTCCGGGCAACGACGGCAAATTCTGGTGATTTTGAGTGGAAGGCTTTGCCGGCAACGTCGGAATAAAGGGCTTCAATTTTAAATCCTTCTTCCTCAAATTCTTGGCTGAGCGTCTCCGGGCTGAAATGCTGGAGCCAATTATACACAGTTCGCGTGCGTTCTTTTTCAATTATGGTGTATTTATCGAGTGTGACTTTAGCGTCGTCATATTTGAATGTATTCAAAAAACCGTAATAATCCTGCTTTGACCAGAACCCGTCAAGCTGCCTGTGTTCGTAAGCGGCAACCTCTTCTCTTTGATCAAAAGCGCTCCAGGAGTACACATCGAGCAAAACTGAACCATCGGCCTTCAAAAGACGGTGAAACTTGCCGAGCATTTTTTTTCGCTGAATCGGGCTCAACGCACAAAAGTCACACATGATCATCGAGATCAGATCAAAGCGTTTTTCGGTCTCGAATTCAAGGTAGTTCCGGCATACATAGGCAATCTCCAAGGCCTTGCGGGCAGCCGTTTCCTTGGCATAGCGTATGGAGCGCTTGGAAAAATCGACTCCCGTGACATCAGCCCTTCGCTCGGCAAGCCGGGTTGTGTACAAACCCGGCCCGCATCCAAAATCAGCAATTGCCGTGTGCCTGCCTATCCCGAAATGAGAAACCATCCATTTTACGGAGCGGTCGATAAAATCCTTGTTCCGGGAGGACAGGTCAACCGACGCATTCAGATGATACTCGAGCATCTTTTGGGAGGTGTGTTCATCAGTCCATAGTTCTTCGGCGGTATAGAACTGAAAGGGTTCCGGGCGCGCATTTATTTCTTTTAGTTCGTTAAACATAATGATTACCTGTTTAAATAACGTGTTAGGCGGGTCTATTTTGCCCCATGCGTTGACAAATACCGGGTTGTTACGGGCGAACATTCGGATCAGTGTAACCGGACAGGCGATTAACGGCTGGAGTCTGAACAGAATCAGATCGCGCAAGCAATCTGAAATCCTCGGCGATCTGTTTCATCTCCCTGCGGGCAGCACCAGCATGACCGAATGGCACGAATCAACAGTAAAATTGCCTCACGGTTCACTGGATTTCAAACCAATGACAATTCCTGTGCTTGATAAAGCCCAGTTTGGACACCAGATTTATCGACTTGTCATTGCCTTTTTCTATGTAGCAAAAAGGAATTTGTTTGGCGCGTCTGACTTCCTTTATCAGAGACAGCGTGATGCTTGTGCCGTATCCTTTTCGCCTGGCCTCTTCTAGAACATGCAAGGAACCCAGCCCACCGTCATCGTGGGTCAACCCCCAGGCCACCAACTTATTTTTCTCATATATTCCTTTACTTATACCTGTTCTGATTCGATCTTGGATATATTCCAACGCGATTTGTTCCTGGTATTCTGAGTTATCATAAACGGTGCCGGCATCTTTCTCCGATAAAGTTGTCGTTTGATGAACCGGTTCCGCTAAATCGACAGCATCGGGCAGGTAAAATTGCGCCATCGACACATTCCACGATACGACTTCATCTTTGAGCAAAACAGGGACCATCCACGCTTCGATAGCTGCGAAGCATTTATCCTGTTCATTCAGCAAACCCCTTACCGCAGCAATCTCACTTTCGCTCGAGCATCCGATATATACCCAGTTGCGATCACTCTTGCCTCTGACGAGCAAAGAATTGCCCGTGCGTTCGATGCCGGTGATATGATTGTTTTCGATAAAGTTAATCAGGTTGACATTACCCAAACGGTCTTTTTTTAAACTTTTCAGAATATCTTTAATTTGTTCCACGATGCGCCTCATCTTCCCGGTTTTCGAATCCGGGGGACACCTTACTTAATTATTGACCGATAATGATCTATGTTGATATCGCAAAAAAGTCGTGCCCAGGATCGCAAGAATAGTGGTGCCCGGCTTTGTGCACCACATTACACAACGCGGCAACCGACGGCAACAGGCTTTTTTCAATACAGAAACAATCGAGGCTTTTCGTAAGCACGAGAGAACCGGCAGGCCTGTGGGCGATAACGGCTTCATCGAAAAAATGGAGAAAGCAACGGGCGGACGTTTGAAGCCAGGCAAACCTGGACCTAAGCCAAGAATTAGTATGGTGTCCCCGGAATTACCTGCACAACCGGTTTCCCCTCCATTGTCGAAGATCCGCCTTTGGCGTGGATGGGAGGGGATCAAGGGGAGGGTGAACAGATAAGATACTAAATCCACATCTATTTTATCACCCCCGCCCTGACCCTCTCCCATCAAGCGGGAAGGAAATGTCAGATTTTACGAAGTTATTGGATCCGCCTCAGGCGGATAAACCCCGCCGCGACTCTATGTCATGCCTTTATTAAGTTTTATATAAGCCTAAGGTACGCCAAAGCCATTACAGCCGTGATTTGGACCCTGAAAAGAGCAGCCCGAGTATGAACCACGACCATAGGGGGTTTGTTTTTTGATAGAACTCGGGCACACAGCTTGGTCCGAAAAAAGAGACAGTCACTTCATCTTCTTGACATTGCACGATAAAATTTAATAATGTAAATGATTATAGACGCAACAATCGGTTTGGTTACCAATGGAACACCGCCACATCAATGTGAAAGATGATGAATGGAATGTGACCGTCGTGCATTCGATCTGGGAGCGCGGCCTGGAAGAAGATATTTGCGCACTCATTCGTGAAGTCAAGACCAACGCCAAGGCAGCGGATGCCGTAAGAAGCGCCATACCGCATTCGAACGTGTATGGGTGGCCCCGGTTCTTCGAGCTGTTCATCGAGAAAATACATGGGAAACAGTGAGGATATTTATTGGCAGCAGTGGCAGAAGCTTATTGAAGCTGCGGCCAACTTTCAGAAACTTCTTACCGGTAGTGTAATGATTGGTGGTAGTGCTGCGGCTCTCCATCTCAAACATCGCTATTCATTCGATGCCGATCATATTTTAAATGATCTAAAACAGAATTATGAAGAAGTCCTTGATTTTCTCGAAGGCAGGAACGATTGGGAAACGGCTCGAATTAATCCACCCAAATTAATATTGGGAAATTTTCAAGGCGTTGAAACCGGCGTCCGTCAGTTAAGACGAACCCGGCCGTTGGAAACAGAGCAGATCCGCATAAAGGGCAAATCGATAACCATACCGGTTGTACCGGAAATGATCCGAACCAAGGGATGGATGATCATTTCCCGCAATGCGACCAGAGATTATATTGATTTTGCAGCCCTTGCCGAGCACCTGGGCCTAAAAAAAGCCGCGGAGGTCTTGAACGATTTTAACGACTTTTATTCGGATCTGATCAGGGGCCGCCGAGCATCGCCGATTGTTCAGCTAATTCGGCAATTGGCAGAGCCGAAGCCGGGCGATTTCGACCAGATTGATCTTGCCATGTATAGAGGCATCCAACCGCCTTTTGATTCCTGGGATTATATCAGAAAAAAATGCGAAGAAGTTTCTGTGGAATTAGCTGACGGAGTGTAGGACGTAATCCGCTTCTCATCTCAAACCTATAATAATTGTGGATTATAAATATTTCCGTGGTTATTTTTCCGACCGTCTTTGGGCTGATGAAATTATTGCCTGATGATCAATTCTCTGAGAATAGATAAGAATCTCACCGTAGATTTCATAAAGTTTGAATAGCCAACAAGTTTCTTTAATCACTAATCAAGACACGGCACCTGTGACGTACATTTAATAATAAAACTGGCATTCGTATTGTTTGAGAGAGGTACTTGAAAAGTATAGGTAAAATTAATGATTCCTTCGCTATTATACCTGGACCGATATCGGAATGAAGGAACCAGAACCTACAGCCAACACGCGGGATATACGGAGGCTCATGAAAAGTATCGCCCCTACTCGAAGCATTCCCAGTTTGAATTAGCCGTTTTTGAAGTTCCGCGCGATGAAATGCTCATTTATGCGGCCAATCCTTCCCTTGAGCTTAAAACGACCTACCTTGCTGCCGAGGCCGATAAAATCCTTTTTTGCATCCACCCGCAAATCCTTGAACAGAATCGAGACGATCCGTATGTAAAGCGAACACTGTCCATCGGAACGCCCCGTGCAGGTATCGCCGTATCTCCCAGTTCCTCGACAAGAACGCTTTACGTAAGCGATGACACGGCTTCCCATGCCGTCAAGGTGCACTTTCCCTTCAGAATCTCCCGTTACGGACGCAAATTGCGCCAGGAGGTGTTGGCCCAGGCAATCAATATCTCTCTTGAACTCGAACAGGGAATTCACAACCTTGACGATCGTTTCGCCTTTCTGAGGGAAGTGATTGGTGTGGCCCACAAAAATCTGCAGCCCGAATCTGCCCGTGGTGAGAACTGGGGGTATCTCGTTCGGGATATGACGCCGTATCCCTTTGCCGATGTCAAGCGGCATCTTGTCCCCGGTTTTTCGCTTTACGGCAAAGATTTTTTCGATCCCGGCAAACCGCTTTTACTTTTTGACCTTATCGGGGATAAAGACCCCGTAAAGTTCGTCCTGGATAATATCATGCTCCCGATCATCAGGCATTGGGTGGAATGTTTCCGGCACTTTGGCTACCTGCTCGAACCCCACGGGCAAAATGTACTGTTGGAAGTCGGCCAAGATGGAGAAATCAAACGGATCGTCCACCGGGATTTAGGTCTGGGCATCGATATGAATCAGCGCCGCGACCTTGACCTTGCCAATGATCACCTGACTGCATACAACCGCATGGAAAGCAACGAATTTCACAGCATCACCTTCGACAAATTCATGGGGGGCCATTTCTTCGATCGCATCCTGGATTGCTGCCGGGAAAAATACCCGTATTTAAAGGAGGAAGACTTCTGCCGGCCATGCCGCGGTGAGTTTGCCCGGATCTTTCCGGATTATGCCCAGTATCTACCGAAAACGATTCAGTACTTTAGTGAAGAGCGGGATCGATTCGGAAAACCCCTCTTTCAAGATACAGGCATAACGCCCAGGTGGCGGCCATAGAATTCAATAAATGCTTCGATGTGAAATTAATGCCTGATGATCAGTTCTCGGTGAAGGGGGAATATAACAGGAGATTTCATAAGGTTGGGATAGCCAACAAGCTTCTTTAATCATCAATCATGACGCGACACCTGTCACTATTCAACTATTTTTTGCCTTATTTGCTCAATAACAGATTGATCCTCTCATCGACGATGATGCCCTGATCGACAACCGTGGCTCGTTTCAGGACATAATCACTTTCCTCTTTGATGATTTTATCCATATAGGGCGCAGCACCTTCGCTGATCACTTCAGATGCATCAAGGGCCCAGTAGGAGGGGGCATGATTGTTGTTCCAGACAATGATGGGGTTGAACCGGCCCAGTTTGTAAAAGGGGTTGATGTCGGTGTGTGGGATACTGGCTTCGACGCCATCGCTGGTAATATCTATAAACATCGATCCCTCACGCATCTCCTGCAGGTCGGTCAGCACGAGATAATTGCCGAATTCAGGGTTGTAGTACCAGCAGTTGACGACAACATCGAACTCGCCGATTCTGGATTTGAATAATTTCAGGATGGCATCAAAATCTTTCTGAGTCGCATTTTCGGGGTCATCGATCAAATTGGTGCCAAAGACTTCGTAGTTTGTGACACCCTCTTGCTTGAGCCGATCGAAAACCCCGCGGGCAACACGGCCGTCACCCAGGACCGCGATCTTCAGCTTTTGGGGAGATGCTTTGGCAAAAGGCAGGCCCTGGGTAACCCCGATGTAGCCGGCCATCCAGCGGTTTTTATCAAAAACATATTCCTTGTTCGGACCATACATATTCTCCCAGGCAACGGCGGTCATGTTGTGCTTTAGTACCGCACGGGCCATCTCTTTTCTCTCGGGAAGATAGATCCAGCCCATAATGGTCTGCCCGTCACGGAAATGCTTAATATCGGTGATCCAGGGTTTGGGGATGCAAATCACATCTTTGGCAAATGCTTCGGCGCGGGAGACGACCTTTGCGCCCACAGCTTTATAATCTGCATCATCAAAGCCCAGGTGTTTGGCGTATCCCGTCTCAAAGAACAATTTGTCGGGATGGGTGACGCATTCTTTAATATCCTTGGGCAATATTGCGACCCTTGCTTCTTCGGGCATGCTTGTTTTGACAAAGCCTATTTCTTTCACGATGGTTTCCTCTCTCTGGACGAGTTCAATATTTCCTCTTTGCCGTGTTAGAGTTGGATGGTTTGGTGCTGGAATTTGAAGTCAAATTCGGCTTCAAGTTCAGCAAGGATCGGCCGGTATATTTCGGAGAGTGTGGGCATATGCACACCGGCAAGTTTCAATTTTCCTTCGAGGATGCGACGACAGGCAATTGCAGCCGGCAAAGAGACCGCTCTGGACATCGCTGAATCCCCATGCGGAATGCCCTCGACCCGCAGCGTGGACAACCGTTTTTCACGACGTTCACCAAACTGAGCGACAATCTCATCATGCACCAGGACCATGTCCCGTTCTCCGGGGGCATAGGACATCTTTTTCAACATCAGATCAACAAGCACATCAACATTGGTACCCCGGGTGATGCCGACCGGTGTCTCGTCAAAAAGCCCCAACCACTTCAGCCGGTTGAGGATGTCCGATTTGGGATCTTGCTGTAAAAAGGCGGCCACATCTTCCAGGGTTCCATCGCTTTTTCCCACCAGCGAAGTGGTAAACCGACGATAGCTCTGGTTGGAAAAGTCTTTTTGCTGCGTGCCATCAAGCAGATTCAGCGCGACCAGGCTCTTCATCGTGTTGCACCAACCTGTAAAGCGCAGCAATCCTCGGTAGAGGGATGTGTCCTGATCGAGACCAAAATAGGGCAGGTACCGCAGGCAGTGCCGGTTGGGGTAGGTCTCGAAGGTGCCCAGTCCCTCGATATCGACCAGCCAGTGATGGGAAAAGAGCTGGTCTGCCGGCACCTCGATCACCTTGCCCTCTTTGAGATAACCGGCCGGCGTCTGGGCGGCCGACATGACCCCCCGCGGGCTCCAGGAGAACTTGTAGCCAAAGGGGTTGCGAAAGGGGTTGCGATTGTATTCAAAAGACGGCAGCCCCGCACCATAGGATGTCAGCGAACGTACTTGGCCGCCCTCCTTGTTGACCGCATCGATCATCTGCTTGGCGCCCATATGGTCAAGACCCGGATCTTCGCCGAGTTCGTTCATAAGAAGGACGTCTTTTTCCCTGGCCTCCTGGTCCAGTGCGGCCATCTCGGGGCTGATGTAGGATGTTGTCACCAGAGGCTTTTGATGGCGCAGACAGGCTTTGGCGACAGGGATATGCATGGTCGGCGGGATCATGCTGACTATCAAATCCATCTCCTGCACCAATTGTTCAAGGGCATCGAGTTGATCGAAGGTCCAACTCACAGCTTTGCCCAGAGAACGCCCCGCAACAATCGCCTCGGCCTTTGAGACTGTTCGGGTCGCCATTACGACCTGGTATTGACAACGATCGATCAAATAATCAGCAAGCGGTTTGGTCACAAATCCAGCGCCAAGAATAGCTACTTTTTTCATGCAATGATCTCCTTTTTTGACAAAATTTTTTCCGTAAGTCCCTTTGGAAGATATTCTGAAATTTTTGTCAGTTTCTCGTCCAAAGACAAGTCTGAGGGTTCAGCCTCCGGAATGAATGCTCCGTCTTTGGCCAACAATTTCACTGCAGAATTTGAAATTTGGAGAGTTAACAGAACTGCATTTGGGACAGAAAATTTCAATCCTATTGCCGCATTCGACACAGACCTTGGCACCTTCAGGATTTTCAAACCGACATTTCGGGCACTGCATATTTGCCCGCCAATAGAAGTTTAAGCAGTTTGAATATCGATAAAAAACCGAGTCTATACAATATTGAAATAGCGTATACAGAATTTTATGTCAAATTACCAACTCGGGAATTCGTGGGACACCATACTTAACAATTGATACAAAAACAATCGCGGCTTTTCGAGAGCACGAGAGAACCGGCAGGCCTTTCGGCGGCAGCGGCTTTATCGAAAAAAGGGAGAAGGTAACGGGCCGGTGTTCAAAGGTAGGCAAACGTGACATTATCGACAGGACATATTGCACCCGAATTGATATGTGGTAAAATAATTTTCAGGCCGTGCGAAGTTATCGGAAGTGATCAGGCGGTATATGTTCCCGTTTTCATATTTAAGCGCCGCCTGGCAGACAGGCTGATGATTTCCAGCTACCTCGACCAGACAACCTGCGGATGTAAAGCCCTGCTCATCAAGCCTGCATATAGATGTTTCCATGTTTTTATAGGTGCCACAGGCACTTTTTCGTTCTCCAATCGGTTTTTCATTTGTTGTGATCGGTCATCCAACAATCAAAGGGCGTGTCAAGAGATAAATACGCCGCATGCCGGAAAAGGCATCCGGTTTTAAGCAATCGAGGTAGCCGGGCTTTCACGTGCATTGAGTTACAAGTTCCTTTAGCCTATCACAACCTAATGGCTCGTATTTGGATAAAGGATTCGGTGAACATGAGGACGATATCATTGATCATTTGGGTGGCGTTGCTCGCAGGTACCATTTCTGCTCCCGTGGTAAACGCTTGCACGATTTGTGCTCCCGACCCGAAAACCACCATTGCCGATGTGCTCAACGAGCGAGAGTCGATTGTCTTTGCGAGAGAAAAGCAAGGTAAACCGTATTTCTTTTCCGTTGTTGAAGTTTTGAAAGGGGCGATGGATGGCGACGAGTTCAAAGCCTTTATTTACTTTATCGACCGGCTAACGCTCAGCAAGAATTTAAAAGATGTTGCCGTATTTGCGAAAAGGACTCCGGTGATAAGTGGCAGTACATTGCGTATGCGAATGAAGCGTACCAGGCGTTTGTCAAAGAAATTATCTCGCAGGCGGAAAGTTGGAAAAAAATTAAAGGCAGCTCGCGCCGCATTGATTTCTTCGCAGAGCTTCTGACCAACAGCAACCCGAATATCCGCGAGCAAGCCTATCTTGAAGTGAGCAGAGCCCCGTATGCATCAATCAAGCGCATCGCCGGAACCGTACCGCGCCGGCAAATTCATGGGGTCTTGGCCAGCCGGCGCCTTACCGAATGGCATAGCCTATTTATCCTGATGCTTGGGCAAAGCCGGCATCCCGATGATCGTGCCTACATACGAAATACGCTGGAATATTTCGCGCAGCATCAATTTACTCGCAACCTGTCAGCATGGGTGACAGCATTCATTGAGTCCCAACCGAAATCCGGTGTTGAAGAGGTCGAAAAGTTGTATTTCAGCGTCAAAGATAGAACCAAGGATGAGCTTGAAGAGGTAGTGAAAGGCTTTTCCGTGCTAGGATCCGAAGGCGGTATCCCCTTTAAACCGGAAATCCTCGCTCGACGTCGTCGCATCGTAAACAGCTATGCAACTTTGCTCGACAACTACCCGACAATGGCGGGTTCGGTAGCAAGAGATCTGACAAGTTGGAAAATCAGAGCGCTGGAAAAGCGGTTGTCGAGAATTAAAAGTGGTGAGCCGAGTCTCGACCCCACCGCGTCGTTCGCCGTGGATTACTATTTGTCGGCAGCGTCGAAATTCCCTGTTTTCAAAGGGAATCACTGAGTTCGAAAACAGATAGAAAAGAACCGATGTTAGTCGACGCCTACACGCAAATACGCGGTTTATCGAAAGCTGATTTCGGGCGACACCGAATTCGGGGGACACCATACTTATTTCAGTAATACTGGAAATCATTTCGGCAAAAGCCATTGATACAGAAATGATCGAGCTTTTCAAAAGCACGAGAGAACCGGCAGCCCTATGGGCGATAACGGCTTCATCGAAATAATGGAAAAAACAACGGGCCGGCATTTAAAATTAGGCAAACCTGAACCTAAACCAAGGGCCAAGAATTAAGTATGGTGTCCCCGGAATTAGCTAAAAATTATAGGTAAAATTAATGATTCCTTCGCTATTATACCTGGACGGATATCGCAATGAAGGAATCGTTGGCGAGTAAAAGCGAAACGGTGTTCGGTTTTTCGGCAAATAGGAAAAACCGGGATGGTGGATCGGGGAGTGGAAATAATTCAGTATCCATCCGTATTTGGCAGCACAATGATCAGTACAGACGACCGGACTGATATTCTCACGGTCGGAACGAACATGCTTTAATAACCGGCACTATGCTTTCCAGGATCGGATTTCCGGATAGCCCCAGCATACGGTTGATTGACGAATTGTGCTTATTAAGTAGCTCACAGTTGTCATCCATGGTTCCTGTCGCATTGATATAGTCACGAAGCATTATTCTGCCTGCTGTAATTTCACCGTTGAGGATCATATTGATCGTTTCAGTGATCGGCCCGTTGCGAAATTCAGGATCGGCATTGGCCTTGGCGACAACCAGCATAATTTACCTTTATATTCTCTTTGAGTTCAATACAAAAACGACTGAGGCGCGGATCTCCGCCCTGCAATAATTAAGAGCCGCAGGCATCCGAAGGCTGCTTTAATCTGCCCGGTTGTTCCTCACATTACCGATGTCATGAAGTTCGTCGACAGGCTGGCCGGGCATACCAAGAAAATATGGATTTATGCGCTAAGTATCCCATATAAAAAAATATCACCTGCCAGAATGTCGAAACCATATTCGACCGCCATTTTCCCGGTATGAAAGGAAAAATCGAGGCCGCCGTTTTTGATGAAAACAACCCGTACTGGGAGAATCTCAGGCAAGATTTATCGGATGTACAGAAAACCGGGCGGCTGAACCTGAGTGTTCATATTTAGCGTACCTCAGCAGGTTCGGTCGAAGATGATTATAGTCGCGGTAGGAATGCCGGTCACCCGGCACCCCCCGCGCAGATCCCGGCATGCGCTACTAACGCACCGGGCTCCTGCCTCAGGTAGTAACGCCAAATCGCTTCCAGGGATGAGGGTGG
>Ga0056128_1011163_pt1 | contig 11127 bp, 8 predicted proteins | sample WorMetLIZISLAND2_FD_71113 | JGI IMG/M metagenome (GOLD analysis project Ga0056128, IMG submission 71113) | Marine gutless worms symbiont microbial communities from Max Planck institute for Marine Microbiology, Germany - Olavius geniculatus... ... | reverse complement strand
AGAAGGCTGAGTCGACCTAGCTGGCAGGCTTCGCACAGAGATGGTTTACCTGCCCGCAGGCAGTCACCCATCGCAGTACTAACCGGGCCCGGCGTAGAGTAACTTCGTTTCAGCCGAAACTCGCTACCAACTACGCCACGCCACCAACATAGGCCCTATGCGTCAGCAGACCGACTGGCGTTTCTCCTTGCATAGAACAATTAAATTTTTCTCGCAATATCTCTAGACAATCATCTTCTATTTTATCATCTTGTCATCGTCCATTTGTCGTTCCAATTTTCTACTATCTTTAAGTAGGCCCGTCTTTAGGGGGTGGCACCTTGGCACGCGCCAAGGGCCTCGGCCGCGCCCCAAAGGGGCCCCGCACTACGGCGGTGATCGCCGAAACGAACGATAGGTCGATCAATCAATCTAACCAATTTTCTTCACCTTAGGTGATAAATTATTGCCACAACTTAAACTCAATTGAAAGGTCTAAAAATGTTGGGGGAACTGAAATCTAAGATCCAATTTTTTTTCTTTCGCTTCGCTCGCGAAATTGTACACCAGTAAACATACGGAAAATACAAGCCTACCTCACAGACTTAGGTCTATCCTGCACTTTGTGATGTGGCGTAGTCATAGGTCACTATATGGTATCAAGGCCCCGCTGGTAAGTCAGTGCCAAGGGTCCCGCGCTGGCAAAAAACGGCACTGTCTTCAAGAGTTGCCAACTAAATAAATAACTGAACATATAAATCATACATATTTGAAAAGTAAAGTAATGTCGTCGCTTCAGAAGTGCTAACTTTCACAGATTACGGAAGACAACGTAAAATTGCGAAAACTGTAAAAATTAGAGTTAAAGTCAAGTCAATAAAACATTATAAAGTAGATACAGTGACATCATGACAAGCATTCAAAACATTTAACTATCTTTTTCACAATAAATCGTCGTTTTAGTCTGGCTAAAGGCTTGGTTAAAAACAGTCACTAATTGTGCCTCAGTGCATCTGTGAACGCTTATACAGCTCAATAACTAAAATGCTAAACAGGAAAATGCATTTTTTTCTGGCAATCGTCACTGCATGTTAGCCTTTAATCGAAATTAACGATTAATTTTTGCAATGTATACTACTAAAAATTGTAATCGTTACCAGCTTTAGCAAATACCCATGCACTTATCTAAAATTTTAAGAAATATTGTGACAAATTATTCAAGCGAAGATGCACCAGCAATATACGTGTCAGCTTTTTTTAGCCAGCGTGTCATTCATATAGGCCTACAGAACAGCCTATCATCTGCTATTAACTTTTCATTAATAAGCTATATCCGCCTTCAAACGATACTGCGATTATTGCAAAGCAATCGAAACTTTTACTATCTGTAAAGGGTTAAGATGGCGCCATGAACAGCCAGCCTTGGAGGTGCTATGCTGTTACCTAGGCGTCTTGTTCGCTATGCTACCTGCACGCTGCCGAAGCAGACTGGCGGAGAGACAGACGAACTGAAGGTTCCACGTCTTAGAGGCCTAAGCTGTCAGCACTCCCAGTGAGATCGGACGATCCGATACCGACTGGTACTGCGGTGGCAGGAGATAAAACGCGGCGTTCGTCTGGTCGGAGGAAGAAGATGAATGCCAGCGTGACTGCAACGTGACTCGGGATTACGCGTCGTAACGTCGTCTGTCCGAATCAGTTCCAGTTCTACCGAACTCAGCTGACCTTTCGTACAGCTGCTTGCATCTCCGAGCCCACTCGGCACCCCATGCCCCGAGAAATTTCATTCATAGCTATGATAGCAGCTCTTCAAAGAAACTTAATGGCTAGGTCCTAAGTAAACCGAGTGTAATGTGACAAACTTGCAGCACTAACTAATAAAATGTATTTTACTGACTAAATGCATCACCAAAATACAGTACGTTAAAATGCGAGATTATTTTTAAACCAAAATACACAAAACAACCTTTTACTACAGGACTGTTGAGCAGTTATTTTTTTTCGACGGCAAGCTACATTACAAAAATTAAATACGTTAAAATACAGCTTATAACTTTAGGTAAAACTTTTGTTTTAAAGTCTAAAGCTTGTATTTTAACGTATGTTTTTGTATTTTATTTCCGTGATGCACTTTGACGGTGAAATACGTTTTATTGGTTAGTGCAGTGGTACAAGATTATAAGTGACTGGACCCGAGCGAATAGCGTTTTTGTTTGAAAACTAAATATCAGAGCACGTCAGTCACTTTGACTGACACCAGTTGGTACAAGTCGCTCTTTGAAGATGACGACGCCACATGAACGTAGTGACTAATTCACACCTACAGCTGCGTGCCAAAAGTTAACGAACCGACGCATTTTTGCCATTAAAACCCATGCAAAACGCGTCAAGCAGAAATAGCGAATACAAACGTTCACTGTAATGCAGACTTTAAAATGTTTAGTAAGATTACCGCAGAATCTCAATAGTGTTTGAATTCGTCATTAAATGAATTTGTAGAGTGATATAATAAAAATAATCGGCAAGTTTTTCTTCCACATCTGTTAAATGGTTCTTTCTAGTTTTAGTGAAATGTCTTGTGCAGCTGCCACTTTATTTTTTTATTCACAACCAAACATTTTCGACAGTGGCGGATTCAAGGGAGGGGGCAGCCGCCTCCCTCCCCCCATATGACCGAATGCATCTTAAAACAAGTGAAAATTTTGCACGAAAATGCATTATTTTTGGCAAAAATTTTCAAAAATTTTCTAGTTCCCTTCCAGACCCCAACCCTACCTTCCGCCCCTATTCCAAATTTCTGGATCCGCCGCTGTTTTCGATGATATTGAGCTTAGGGACTAGGCCCTACTTGGCCACGTTAGAGTCCAAGTTTCCTTCTTAGTTTATAATCAGTGACTGTGCGAGCTCGATGAAGCGGTGCGCCGTCATCGGGGTTTCTTGGATCAAACTATGTCCCAGCACTTCAGGCTTGTTTTCTTCGCTAACAGGGTTTTCGTAACTATGAATAATAAAGCGAATCATGCTTGTATTTACTCCCAAATAACTGCGCTATATCAATTTGCTTCATCTTGTCTTCACACAGTTTTAATAATAACATTCTTTTGACCCACTATAAACATTTTACGTTTCGTCACAGTCGCCATTTCAACACTAATTAATCAAAAATAGTCAATAAAATAGTCTGCTAAACGTCATAATGACCCAATAAAAAATGTAACCATCGCCGTATCCTATAAGCCAAACTGGATAAATTTTACGTTGTGCTGTTTCTTATGAAAGTTAGGCCAACACGTGTATTAAAATTGTAGTGGCCTTTACCCGCAAAGTTCGCTAACTTTTGGCACGGTACTGTAGCCTATACGACGTTGATGCGATTCAATTCAACTCAACTGCTCAGCCAGGCGGGCAAACAACGCGTGGTCCGTGCACATCAGCGCGTGACGTCACAGTGCTAATGACGTCATTGCATTGTCACCCAGAGTCACGACAGTTGAGTTGAGTTGAGTTGCGTCGCAGGTGTGAACTGGCCATAAGACCGGCGGGTGGGTGATCTTCTGTGTCATGTTTGCGTGTCGCGATGAGGCTGCAAAGGCCAGCGAGAAAAACGAACGTGCGATATTTCGAAAACCCGAGCGATCAACGGAGCCGCGGGTGGAGCAGATCTGCCTCGAAATGGCAGAGGGTCGTCCAGCGGCAAGCTGCTACGGTTTCAGAGACGGGTGGCAGGTAATTACAGGCGCAGCAGTCAGATAGGCTAATGCAGTAACGGGGTCCATCCGATCTCCACGGCTGTCTACCGCTGCCTATGATGAATGACTTGTCGACAGTTGCCGGGCAACTATTTGCCGACCAGAATCATGCCGCTTCGCAGCTCCTGTGGCCTATTTAATCTCCAGAAGCAAAAATGGACATTAAACTCCGCCGAGAAAGTTGATACACTTCTTTATGCCTATAAGCCCCAGATGCTGGAAGCTCTGCGCCTGTCCCTGCCACGATATATTCACCAGCACGTGATCGACCTCAGAGCTAGGGGATGTGTATCGAATGACCGAAGTTATGAGGTCGTTAAATATAGGATAGCGTGCACAAATTCGCTACACCGCTGTATTTGAATATCGGAGGTGTATTTCCCGTGTTATACCCCGTTTACACGATGAAGCAAACATGAAGCAAACTTACAGCACACGTCGTGCACGTGTATTTTGAATACGTTTGCTTCATGTTTGCTTCATGTGTGCTTCCTCGAGGAAACGGGGTATTAGCTGCAGCGAGCTCGTTGCTAATCAGTCCTGGTGCGATTATGTACTCCGTGTTCCAAAATGCATGTGCCTGTGTTATTTTGTTAATAACGCCGCGAAACATTGGTCAATTTTGATAATTTTTTCGCACGCAATATCATGAAGAAACTTGACGTAAATGACTGCCGTTTTGTCCACCTCACTTTAATATTGCTGCTACACTACCTTGTAAATCGCAAAAGTTGAAATTTGGCCGTTTACAACCACGAAATCATATCGGCTTGTAACGTCTAACAGCGTCGGTCAAAAACTAAACCATGTCACTTTAGTTCAGTTCAGTTACGTCGCTTGACGCGCCTTATATAACAACTTCGGACGAAATAAAGACTTTGTTCTCCACGTGAGTAAAACGGCACTGATAAATAATTGCACATATGCAAAAAAAAATCAAAAGACGTGAACGAGAAAAACGAATAGCGTTTTTACCTCAGAACTAAATACCAACGCAGGCTTTGACTGACACTAATTGGTAAACGTGAAAAAACGAGAGAAAAAAAACATTATTAGTAGTTTTAAAAAAATGCCCACTGAAGATAGCGGCGCCACTTTGCAGGGTCTGCTACTAGGCCTAACAAAGATCCACCCGAATTCGTGGTCGAACACTGTAGAAGCTAGGCATTTACTGCATAGATGTTTTTTACAAACTTTTTTTAATCCTGTCACGTTCTTAAAAATTTTTTTGCGAGAACGATTTTTACGTCTATAATTTACTGCATGCAGCTCCCGGCAGCTTGTCGAACTTTAGAAAAGCCGAGCAGATAAAGAACGGTAAACAGTTAAGTGGATGCAGGGCTGGAAAAACCTAGGTTTTTCTACTTGTTTAGGTTTTCAAGTTTTTAAAGGCTTTTTAAAAATTTTTAAAACGTTTTTTCTGGTTTAGTGTCCAATTAACACGGTGGACCAAATTACGACGCAGAAAAATCATCTTATACACTCTAAGTAAACAAAATAATGACGTAATTGACGTCATAACTTAGAAGAAAATCACGATCAAAAAATGAAACAAAGTACGACAATATGTAATAAATTTCACGACGAAATAAAAAACCTAAAAACCTAAAAATAAACTTTTAAATTTTTTCACGTTTTTTGGACTAATTTTCCATTCCTGAGTTGTTAGCAATAGATGGAAAAGACGAGGGAAGAGATGTTGACGACGTTGAGAGAGAGAAATTCAGTGAACAGGTGCTTGCTTGAGGCGACGTCTGCCATGAACACATGGACCGACTTACAGCAGACTTAGACAGGCCGCTCAACGACGACAAGCTTGCGTGATGAATTTGTTAGGTCGCTTCAGCACGAACGCGCGTCCGTACACGTACTGTACTTGCTTCTGACATACGAAAAATGTTATGCGTTTCAACTCTCTCCCAACCCATTCCCCTCCACCTTCCCTTGCGCCCGCCTTCTCGTTCATCTTCCCCGTCACGGTTCTGTCGACGCCTTGTTGAAGTTGTTAAACTGTAAAAATGGAACTAACGTAGGATCTAACCTCACCTTCAGCTGATGCCACGGTTTGGGTCCAACATTACGAGGGGCCGTTAAAAACCTATTTCGGACGACGAAACCGTACTTATTGAATGCTGTAAGCTGACTCTAATACTTAGCCCTAATCCTAACCGAAAGTGTATAGAAAATTTTCTATACACTTTGATCCTAACCCTATCCTGACCTATTCCTATTTCTTCGGAATGGCGGGCCGACATCACGCGGATGACGTCATCTGTCCGATATAATAAGTCACCATTTTAACTCTAACTCTGATTATATTTCATTAACTTTTCTTGCTAATTATCACGCACATGCGTCGGCACATAATAATTTCGTAATTTGGACTACTTGCTGCATTTGCAGTAACTATAATAACTATAAATATTGCCATCGTGAATTTTTTGCGTCCTTGACCCCAGTCCCTAGCGTAAGCAAAATCGATTATGCGCTAATTATCTGTAATTAATGTTTACGTAAGTCGGAATAAATGCGGGAATGTTTTTTGCTTCCTTTCATTGATTGCGCCACGCCTCTGTCTTTAGTCTTTACATTTCCAGCGTATTCGCTTCAGATAATTCTGGCGTTTTTGTTAATTTTCTTCAAAAAAAATCGAAAAACGATAACTGCATCAGCATCACGCTACCAACAGCATTTTATCTGACATTTTATGTGACGTTTTTACCGGTACCATTATATTGTATTGTATACCTGTAATTTATAGCTGTAAGCCTATTTTCGCAATCCGGCTTTTTGGCTGCAACATTAGACTAATAACCGTTCATTCATTCATTATACCCCCGTATACCACCAAGTATATTCTTAGGCCTATTTTCTCACTTGGCGGTTTAATGGCTCAAAGCTTACGGCGTTGGATTTGAGACCGAGAGGTCCACGATTCAACTCTCAGCTGGTCCGCTACCAAGTAACAACTCTGGGCAAGTTGTTCACACCTACCTGTCTGTGTAGGTGCAAGTGTTCAGTGGTTAGTGTCGACTCGTAACTTTCAAGTTATGGTTCGACTTTCACTGCTGGTCATTTGCAAGCAACCTTGAGCAAGTCGCTTACCTATGTGTGCTCAGGCCAACTCAGCCTCCTACCCTCTGTGGGACGGGTAATTTAGCCTACGGGCTACGGGGTGAAGGCCTAGTGGCTGATTGGGGCGGTGGTATGTCTGATTGCTGCAAACCGCAGGTCCAAATGTTTGCTTACACGGGCAATGGATGGCTGCATAGTGCGCTGCGGTATCATTAGCTCATGCCAATCAGCTGCCACTTCCGAGACTGTAAAAGCGCTTCTAGTCTTGAGTCCGTAAAAGCGCTGTAGCAAGTACTGGACTTTACCTTTACATCAGCATTTGATTGTAGGTCTATATGGATAGCCAAAAACCAGGTCGAAAAAAAGATATGAGCTGCCAGTCTTTCGTCAAATTCCACAGCCTGTTGTTTTTCTTTCTTTCTCCTTCCGCTCTTTCCAAAAGGATCGAGCAACTGCTTTGTTGGACGTTTGAACTGCGCGGTAGGCTTGGGCTAATAAATCTTGCCGAATAGACACCTGTCCGTATTTGTCTTTCGTCGGCTTTCCACTATATATTACGCCGTCTGCTGTAGTCGGTTGGTGGCCTGACCTCGGCGCTGGGACTGCGCGGAGGTAGGACCATTCGGGTGATTTATCCGGACCTGCAGCCAGCGGGCGATCGCGTCTGAATTACCGTTCTTTCGTGAACAAGGTGCAACAGATGCTAGCGTGACCAAGCCATTCCACCACCGAGTTAAACATGCCCAGAACCGACATGTCGCGTGCAACGTTTTTTTATTTCCACGTAACCACGGTGCGGTCTGGTGTGCTGCTGACGCACCATTAGGTCTAGCTCAGTGATCTATCATGTCATACGTCATATCATCATATCAACTTGATTTGCTGTTGCGCCCCAGCATGCTCAGCAGTCGTTCAGACGCACAGTATATAAATCATTTACCTTGCAGACTGCTAAAATAGCTGCTAGACACAAAATGTGGAGTTAATATACACAGATATGGGACATAAAGCTACAACGACCCCTTTTACTTCAATATCTAACAAGAAAAGATATCAATTGGCGTCAAGTGCCGACATGATTTGCGGCGGTCCGTCCAGTGTTGCCAAGTGCCTCAGGCGTTGACAGTAAATAGGCTTACAAGCAAGCCGCGATTACAATGGATGCGAGTCATATTTTTAGGTTTTACATTTTAATATTCGCTGATCTTGACCGTTAAACTTTTAAACTAAAAATTCGTGAATCATTTAGCCTACTTCTGCCCTAAATTTATTTTTCCACGCCTATGATACGAACTAGCGAACAGACAGACAAGCGAAAAGGGCGCACAATGCGGCTTATTATAGGCCTAGATTCCAAAAACTTGAATAGTTCTATAGTTCGAAAAAATATTTCAAAGCTCGAAAAAATCGAAAAAATTCACCACGAAATAATAATGCAAAAGTTCGGAAAAATTCGTAAAAAAATCGGCATCCACATGCAGTCCAAATTGCTATCTCCAGACGACTTCAACAACGTTCTTCGCCTACGTGTCTGGAACACTTTGCCAGAGCCTCACAACATCTCAGTTATTCTCAACGTTTTGTCGCCACTTAAAAACTTGAATTTTCAAAAAAATCATATCCAAATATCATTATCGGAAGTTCTAGACTTGTTTCTGTCTAACTCTGAAGTAGCTCTGCTACTAAAGCAGATTGATTAATCGAACACAGGGTAAAATCGAGCACTTACGAATCCATATCCGCGACTTTTGCCGGTCTGCCTATCGGTGATGACGACCGCCTCCTCGATGTCCCCGAACTGTTTGAAATATTCGCGTAGACTCTGGTCGGTCGTGTGGTATGGCAGACCACCCACAAACAACTTTGTGTAGGTCGTGTCTTTCTGTTGAACAATCGTCATGGTGCTGGTCTTGTCAACCGATGACGCCTTCGTCGCCGTTCACTCGTCCTGGCTTTGACCAATCACGTCACCGATCGACCTACACAGAACCAGTATAGGCTACACTTTGTAGTCTGTGCGTCATATTTCGTTATCTCTCAATAAATGCACAAATAAACAGTTAAAACAATACTGTCAGTGGCGTCGTGCATGGGTTAAAAAGTAGGCGGGGCAGAAAATTTACAATCTTTCGACAGACGGTTGCAAATTTCCGACAGGGTGTTCAAAATATCAACTTTGTCTCTTAAATTTTCTGAAACATAGGGGCTAAACTTCAAATGTTGCACTTTTGGACGAAAATTTTCCAACAACAAAAAATTTTCGGACAATTTTCCTACAGCCCAAAATGCAAAAGGGGAATTGCCCCCTGCCCCTCCCCCAGTCACGATATCATCGAATATTATGGAAATAATCGACTCACGAATTCATTTTGTACACAGTATATGCCTACCGTAGGCTTCCTAAGTGTCTAAAGATCCCATATCTTACCGTCAGTGTCGTTGGGCGCATCATCAAAGTTAGGGCATAGTCTATGCGCCGAGACGGGTTACCATTCGCTATTTAACAGAGCCACCCGACACGGTCAACTCAGCCTGGCCATCCTTCGTTGGTAAGCGTATAGCGAGTACTGGCGATAGCTACGGCCATAGCCAGAGAAAAACGGCGATATGTGCGTAACAATAGGCCTTGTTGTTACCAGTAGTAGGCCCTTACAGCTGGCATAAGGGCCTACAAAAACAGTGTTGCAACAAAAAAAACGACGACAGTAGAGTTTTGACAGCAGAAGCACGGCTCGTCATATTTCACTTGTGTTGCTGATTTATGTATCCAGTCGACAGAGGTTTAGGTCAGTCTCTTACGGTACTGGCGTTCTCTCTTGCCACAGTCGGTAAACTGCCATTTCCAATTTTTTTTGTGCCGACCTATATGGAACCAGCTTCTATCAGACATTAGTGCCGCACCATCACCGCCTGTCTTCAGCCAGCGTCTCAAGACCTTCCTGTTTCGTCGCTCATGCCTGCTTATTACCAGTGATGTTAAGTTTTTGAGGCCAAGCTGGCCTCGAGGCCAAAATTTTGTCTTCGGCCTCAGCCTCGGCCTCAAAAATTTGGCCTCGGCCTTGACCTCAGCTTCGAGCATTCATCCTCGGCCTGTCCTCGAAATTTTTATTTTGGCCTCGTGACAATGTGTGTATGGGCTATAATATCGCACGTAAAAAGTTAAAAACGGTGAAAGCTATAGCATCACGAAATCTTCGCTGTATAAGATTTTGCATTACGATTTACAAATACAGTAAAATATAAATTGAATAATAATGCTTTCTGTAACATGCAGTTCAGCGATTTATTTAATATCAAAATCGTACACATAGTACATAATAACACAAAAGAAAAAAGTTATTATTGGTTATTATTTATACAGTATTATGATCTTTAGATTTCGAAAATGGCACAAAATATGTGACCGGCAGCCGGTCAAATATCTTATAGGCTATATGACCGGTCAAATTTTGTCACCGGTCAAAGGCGCCCAGTCATGACCGGTTGACTAGTCATGACCGGTCATACATCCGGCAGCCATTACGTACAAGCAATGGTGCTCATATGTACCGGCTAAGACCGTGTCCCTGTGTCGGTACGACGAGCACTGAGTACCGCCGCAGAGACGGCGGTAGCCGAGCAACTGACGACCTCAACCGCAACAAGTACGGTATCACGGATCCGCCAGTCAGCCAACTAGCACCGTAGCACGTAAAGCCTAGCAAACAACCCGACTATCACGGTAAGTCGGTAAGTTTTTTACTTGCCTGCAGATATCTTGAATTTACCACCTATACAGTACGCTAATTTTTGGTGTTCTTTATTGTTACATAATTTTAAAAAAAAACGCTTACCACAACCCAAACTCGAACCTTAACCGTAATCCTAATCTTAAGCCTTAAACACTACACCATGATATTCACGCTAATTCTAGTTAGCAGGAAATTATCCAGCCCCCTGTGGAGGGGTGTACACCCCCATTAAAATCTTGACACCCCCAACGAAAAAAATATCAAGGGAGTTGTGGTTGAAACCAAATGCATTTGGTGAAACCTATGTTATTTCTGCATATTGCTTTTAATACTTTTCATTAATTCACAATAGACTCTGGACTGTAACAAACTGCGGCTTATTAAACTTTTTTGGCAAAAACAACCGCAAAATCTGATTTTTAAATGTCCAAATTTTAGAAAACATAGCAAATTTGCGGTATTTATTGGATGTCCAAAAGCCATAAATGTTTCAGCTTTAGGGAGGCTTTGCCTCCCTGACCCCCTAACCAGGGACTGTGTTCTTGGACCCCGCTGGGGGCACGGCCCCAGCCCCCCATCTCCTACCCCTAGAA
>Ga0056128_1011160_pt1 | contig 11132 bp, 6 predicted proteins | sample WorMetLIZISLAND2_FD_71113 | JGI IMG/M metagenome (GOLD analysis project Ga0056128, IMG submission 71113) | Marine gutless worms symbiont microbial communities from Max Planck institute for Marine Microbiology, Germany - Olavius geniculatus... ... | reverse complement strand
AGGCTTTAGACTATGTTAGTGATTACCAACTAAAGTCAGCTTGTAAGGACGGCATATGCATAGCCCCATCTAAGGTTACCCAAATGATTTTTGCTGTTTTAGAGGACTGATATCATCACACCGTCCTTACACACAGTTGTAAACTGGTAAGTTTTTTTTACATATATTACTAATAATGACGACGATAAAGATAAAGCATGACGTTAACATTTAACATGATTCACATATTTTATTATCTTTATTCCCTAACTGAGAAACCATTAATTTCCAGTCACTGCGATAATCTCAGATTTGTTTGCACGAACCTAGAAAACCACGTTACAGAAAAAAAATCACATTTGATAGCATGTAGCGTAACCGGAAATTTTCGACATGAGATGGTGTGCCTTCTATTGGACTATTATATTACTGGTACGTAGCTTCCTGAATTACCTATTATGGTGCGCACACTGTTGGACAATGTGATATCGAGCGTCATACTTAGGGTTAGAAAAAAACTAGGGTTTTTTAAAAAAAGTTTTGAATGTTTAAGTTTTTAACATTTATTAGGCTTTTTTGGTTTAGTGTCTAATAAATGCCGCGCACCAAATTATGACACAGGAAAAACGTACATCTTATGCGTCCTGTCTGACACATGAATACATTTTTTCTATAGAAAAAAAATCAAAAATTACGATTAAAATATTAAATAAAGTATGATATGTAGTAAATTTCACAACAAACAAAAAAAACCTTAACAACAAAAAAATGATTTTTAAAGTTTTAAACGTTTTTAACAACCTAAAAACCTAGGCTTTTTCGGACCAATTTTCCGGCCTTGGTTATACTGTATCCTACCGGTTGCTGCACCTGTGCTTTGACGCGTAGGAACTGCTGTTGCTGCAGAGGTCGACTTGACTGATGTTGTCCGTGGATTTAGCTTCGTTGTCGCTGTTGTCGTTGTTGTCGGACTGGTCGTCGAGGTTGTAGTCGTTGCAGTGGTAGTAGTAGTTGTGGAAGACGACGACGACGACGACGGTGTCGGGGTGGTAGTTGTTGTACTGGTGCTTGTGGTGCTTGGCGTATACGTTGTGGCGGTGGTGGAAGGAGTAGTGCTGTTGGAAGGACGTGTTTGTGCGACGAACGTGATGTTTGACGTGGCTGTTGATTGAGTGCCGTAATGCACTACAATTTTACATCGGTTTTATAACATTTATAATGTCCATCTACATCAAACTACGAATTTTTTTAAAACGCCCCTTGTAATCCGTATGGCAAATGGCTGGTTGAAAACCCAACATTGACAAGTTTCCTACAAAAAATCCAAACTTTGGAGAAACGCCGAAGCAAGTGCATTTCAGTTACAAACGACTGTTAAAAATGACGAAATAAGATGTATGCTTCCGTACATATGTTTAACTGCGTACGGTTACGAAGTAGGCCTACGAGCATTCTGAAAGTGCCTGTTTTTGCGTTGCAAAATACGTTATAAATAAATACAAATTGAAGCTAAAACTCCTTAAAACGTGCAGTGAAAACTCGAGTGTGCTACTGCAGACCTTTAAAAACTGCTGGGTTACTAGTTTCTATTATCAAAAATAGAGTTGCACTAAGTACTGAATCTCTGCAAAAGTTGTCACAAACCAAAAATTATAACGCAAACCTGTATTATTAAGGACGGTGAGACTGGAAGATAAATCGGCGACGGTAAGTGCTTTGACCACGCTTGTACTAAAACAACAGCAAACAGTCAACTGTAAATTTCGTAAAGTCAACAGTAAATAATCATCGATTACAAATTTAACAAAAGAAATTGACGGAGAAAACACTCTGTTAAAAGCAGACGAAAATGTACAATGCGCTATAGCTGACGGCGAATTCGTCCATTATTTTGAAAAGTCTCAAATGTACTGCAAAACGTAGAATCCAAGTCTGTATAATGCTATCGAGAGTGAAGTGACCATCATCGGTCAAAGTATACCTCAAACGCTCCATTTAACTTGATATAACGCCAGCAATAATGTCACATTGTCACTGCAAATCAGAAACGCTGCAATGGCACCGACCTGTCTTAAATGGTTTAATTCAGGTTAAAGCCTACTTTATAAATGTGTTTAAAATACCAGCAGCTCCAGTGTTCACAAAGAGTTTATCCCAGAGAGTGGGACCAGCAATGGGGAAGGAACTGCCAGGTCGAGAGCTGATGAATGAAGATACCGGTTACACTAATTCTGCAGATGAGAGCCGTAATGAAATGATCCCCGCAGTCGAATATGGTGATATAAAAGAATGCCGCGGCAAGATTGAGTCAGATATCGGCAGATGATGCAGTGCCTACGCCACCTCACACGTTGCTCGTCTATTGCTGCTGCTGCTGCTGCTGCTGTCGTGGTAAGCCAGACACTGCCTGGGTGGTCAGAGCTGCTCAGTGCGTGGGGTCTACAGGTATCGATCGACAGAGCGCCGACTGCAGCCGATCATAGCACACAGACACGGCGTCCGTGCTGGACTCAGATGCGTGATGCTAGCGTGCTTGTGATGCAACGATTGAGCTCTCCCTACTCGACCTTACACCTTCTAACAACACTACCGTACAATAAACGCACCTCTATTCATTTCTCAACCAACGCATTCTATACAAAGACCCAAACTCCATGTGCTTTGATCTGTTGTACAACATGCTGTACAACAAGTTGTACGCTAATCCACTACAAGATGTACGGCACAGGTCCATATCAGACGGAAGACTTACAACGAATCCGCAGCTTCCCCTGCAACATGTCTAAATGATGCACAGATTGCTCCATACGATTTGTCCAATAACTTCGCGACAAATCGTGGTAGTAGAGTTTAAATGTAACACAGCACGACTTTCTGTCACAAGGCTACTTATGTAAAACCGTCGTTAATAACGCCACGGTCGCTTTTTGATTTAGAGCAGGGTGAAGGGTGACAGATACCTACGGTAACTAGCACGTGACGGTGCGCAGCACTCCAATCAAAGTCAAACGGCCTGTCAAGATGCTAACACACTAACACACACGCTTTGAGTAAAAAGATCAGCAAAATTGCGCAACCAAGACTGACGAAATGCAAGGCTTGATTTTTAGACCGAATCCGCCTTACGTGAAAAACATTTGCTGACGCCATTTAGGCCTAATCTGTCTCAGTGTATTTAAAAGCATTACATTGCCTTGGCGCATCATATCAGCTGCATCAGCAATAATAATACGTTCTACAACAGATCTTTTACTCGACGACTTAACGTTTAAGTCCTCAACTCTTTTAAAACTGAATTTAAAGTTCAAACATCAACTTGCTAAAATACGCAACTAATTTTCTGTATATCTGCTCTGACTAAAAGTTTAAGTGACGGTAGAGCTGAACTTTTACACGAAATTTGAGCTACGGCTCACGAGACGCGCGACAGCCTATAGCAGTTCCTGTTCGCAAACTGCCAGTCTATCTTTAGCTGTTTTCACGAAAGACTGGCCAACAACGGCAAAATAACGACATTTACGGAGGTACCGCTCTTTGATGCCCTCGTGCGCAGGTTTCCTTAAACCTAGAAAATCAAGACTTAGACCGTTGAAATCTAGGTTCAATGCTAAAAATTTCATACGCAGCTTGTCTATGTCTATCTCAATTGGTTTCGCTCTTGAAAAGTATCTCGCAGCCCAAAATCGCCAAAAAATCCATAAAAACCCCTATTTGAGCGTTCGAGGTCATCCAAGGTCATTGAAATCGGCAGCAATCGAGAGCCAGTGTACGACTTTCTGTTAGTGATTAATAGTAACCTAGGCCCTATCTCGCACCGTTACTGAGATACAGCAACTTATTGGCCCAAAATCGCAAATTTTGCCCACTTCCCTCTTATTTAGCGCCCTAGTTCGGGGTGACCCCCTTCGAATTTATGGAAAAGCTTTACGGTTCCTGAAACTAGAGTCTTCCGGGCAGCTGATGGTGAAGATGTAATGATCCTATCTTGCACCGTTTTTGACTGATTCACCCGTGTGACAGACGGACAGACGGACGGACGGAATTGCGATGGTTAAGACGCGCTGAAAGCAGTAGCTGCTTTCGAGTGCAAAAATGCAACCAAAATGTGTAAAAAAAATCTGCACATATATGCCGTACTCAGACAGTCGGGAAATTAGTCAAATTACGTCATTGTAGGCTATACGGTCACAGCAAGTGCATGCAGAGGTACGGCAATTACAACAGCAACCAGTTGCATTTTGACATGATGCCCCAGTTAGTTATCAGTCGCCACAAACTTGCCATGAAGCATACTAATTAGATAGAACTATAAAAGTTTATTTTATACATTCTATAGATTACACTAACATCTCGTTCAAACTGCAATGCCTCCAGATTTCGTCTACTGAGTACTGGATAAAGTACGAGCGTAATAGCTCACACAAAGTATTATATTAGGTTTATAGGCTAACAGCATACAATTCTCTGTAAGGCATTTTCATATATAAACACAGTTTCTCTCATACCTTCTTAACGGAATCGAAGTTACTGTAGACGGTGACGATGAAAGGACGGTTTCTGACGTTGGTTGTTTGTCGTTAGCTGCATATACAACGTGAATTGAACAGTAAAGCACGAGCATACAGCAGACACAGCCGATGCAACCGGTCAACTGCCTGAGTAGTGACATTGTCCTAGCTACAAACGCATACACAAACACTCACCTGTGTATAATGTAATTTTATTTTACTCAACGCCAAAAAATCTATCCAAAGCTACCCGGAACAAATCGCCAAAAAATTTTTAGTTATGTTTTAGTCTTAGTTTTCTATGCAGACACTCTCTAATATGAGCGGTCAATTTGCCAGATTGTCTTCTCTTCAGATCGATGGCTTTCAACATCGACATAATTGGAAATTGGAGTAACATTTTTGTCGATGAGTAAAGCCAGTCGCCACACCCACAGCTAGTGCCGGGTATAAAATATCAATATAATCATTCACGTTGAACTGCTGATGTCCTCACGTAATTTGCTTTTGATTAAACTTTTTATAATACGCCTACAGTATGCATTGGTAACTACTTTTTACTGTTTCCGTGGCTAGATGCCGTGTTTTTGCAAAATTTTAGAGTATTTTAAAGTCGTCCAATTACTACTTTGTGCACGATAAATAATTCGTTTATGCGCATTTGTCAGAAATAAATAAAAGTACCGAAAATGTGTCGCTGCAGTACTAATGCGGAACTTGGCGACGATTAACATTCAGTCGTGACTATCGTTCAACGTTAACGTACGTATACTCTCAGTGCCATTTATTGCACTGTAATAAACTGTAAAAATTTATAAAGATTTTATAAAGATAATAATTGATAAGAATATAAAAAACGACTAATAGCAAGTCTTAGCTCTTTTTTATTTGGCGTTAAGGCCATAATGGCAATATAGCCAAATTACAACACCGCATGAATAGTGAATACGCTTTTCAGTTGATGACTTCCAAGTTATGACGAGGTTTGAAGCTTAAGTGATGATACTGTCATCAACAATGCCAGCTCTATAGAGTAGTATCCAGTGACGTCATGAGCACATGACAAGCCGCTGTGTCTGTATGTAATCTGAACGTCCACGAGTTGTGACATTAACCGTGAATCTTACATGCTATAAAGCAACTAACCTTGCGATACAGATGAACTGTGTCGGGAGATCACGAATTCTGTCTGCGAGTATTACATACGACGCTGCCAGACCTGTTTCGGCATGTCACACGGTTTGTGAACGACTACAAAACAGCAGCAGCAGCAGCAGACGCAGTAGACGCAGCATAATGACGGCAGCTGCTGGCTCTCTCTGCTGCTGCTGCTATGTGGGCGGTGCCAAGCTTCTGCTGCCAATGACGTCAACGTTCCATTACAGAAGCCAAAAATACGGCCCGGTTCGTTCTCTGTGCAACACACGTTTTAATTAAACTAAATCACCTGTGACACACTTGCTAAGAAAGCCTCGAACTAAATGCTAGCGGAGGGAAAGCTAAAAGCTTGATATCCACGGGTAAACTGAAAACACGTAATCATTCAACATGATCTGCATTGAAAACGACTTAAAATACCGAGTTAAAAGAATAAATAGCGCCACTAAGTATACTAGATAAAAAGACTTTTTATCTAGTATGTATGGCGTCACTTAACTTTAAATCTGTTGTAACAGTTGTGAATATTAAACTTTGCACTTTTACGGCATCACTGCTGCACTGCATAAAATGTTGTATATTTGAAATTCGAGTCTCCGTCATGATAGCTGGCTTGAAGATGGCTATTACAACAGTTCTATCAATTTCATGTTTGCTGTCTTACATTTTAGGCTATACGACGCGCAGAATGCTCGCAATAACATTTTACTAGTAATAAAGTTGTTTGCATTCTCACGTATGTTTTATGTGCTGTTGTGCTAAAGTGCTTGTTCGGTCTCGGTGTAGCTCGAGATTGCAAACTGATCGGTATTGAATCGCATGAGATAACGTCTGAGCAATCGATAATAAAGAAACAGGTGTGGAGACATGAGCTAATGCTACAGGTTTAGTCATAGCCAAGCTACAGAGGTGGCGAACGCTTGCGCTATAGCCGGCGAAGAGGCAAGCTAACGTTAGCCGTACGCTGAAGCCATACAGGTTTTATTAAACTATCTAGTCTTTGATCTATCTCATAAATCTAATAACAGTTATCAACCTAACGCAGTAATAGGCTCAAATACTCAAATACTCAAATACACTCAAGTACTGGAAAGTAACGGTAGTAAATTTGTAATAACATAGAAAATTAGCGGTTCGAGGCTGATATCTGTAGCTGCTGAATTCATCTTTTGTTTCGATTCTCAGTCGAACTTTGTCGTTTAGCTGTTCTGCCGCATGAAATAGCAGTACAGCGACATCGAATACGAACACATTGCGACCAAGCCGAACATCATGCATTATAGATGAGCAGCTAACGAAGTGCGTGGTCATTGACATATGCGATGCGGTCGCTATAGTGCTACCGATGTCACAGCCAGTTAATAATGCGTTTCTGGCGATGATATATCTATCACAGCTGGCATTTTCATTAGATTGGCATCGACAATCGTTGTTCTGTTCTTTTTAGCTGGCTACCGGTGATTATGTGAATCATATGTTGAACTAAGTTTTAAGCCTATCGCAGAATTTTTTAAAGTAAAGCATCGTGCAGCATCATTGTGGAATATTTTTGCGTTAAGAAACGCTCAGTTTATTTCAGGCCAAGTAAGCCACTAACAGTGTTATTCTAGGCCTAATTATTATTAGCATCAATATCTGCTGATCCGTTAGGCTTCAGTACCTAGCACTGTGGCAAATTTAATACATAAAAGCATAAAGCCCAAATTCCATTACGCCGACTTTCACCAAAACGAAAATCATAAAAGTCGAGGACACAAACCATCTCGACATGTCGAGACGGTTGCGACAAAGTCTGTGACAAGTCTGCGATAAACTTGTTTGTGTCGCTGTAATAAAATTTAGTTTGTGACAGTGCGAGGAGAAAGTCGGCGACGAAGTCCGCAGACTTTATCGCAAAGTTGGGGGGATGAAATTTGGGCTTTACAAAACTTTGGTATTTAAAACTTATGAATAGTGGATAACGTTGGTTGTTGGTTAATATAAGAGTGTCTGATATGCGTGCACAGAACATGGTCAAAACGAAAATCTTAGTATAAGTCTTTATCCTCATTTAAGTCACCAGTTATTAGCTAATGTATTGTATAATATGTATTTAATAAGGTCAGACCCAGATCAACTCAATCTGGCCGTCCTTCCATCATCCTTCCAAGGGTAGGCGCAATAATGTTCGAGCAAAAACTGAGACGTAGACAGGCACACCGTGCGATGCACTAACCCTGGTCTTGCAGTGTAAACTGATATCTAACTAAAGGCTAAGGAAACGGAAATCATCTATGGCATTTAAGGTCAGGAAGTGTTAGGCCTATCGTCCGCCGTCATTATTAGGGAAAGTCGTTTTTACTACTCGAGGGTATTCTCTCAAGTTATAGCCCACTGCGCTGATTGGAGAAGTAACATCTGAGCACACTTTCGCAGTTCGTTTGTTCACATTATAAACAAACTATCTTTTCATATCGTTTCCGCGCACACAGCCAAGATTTGTTGGCGATACATTCCAAATGTTTTTTTTTTGTAATTTAAGGTTTTTTGAGTGTATATTTTTCTCAGACGGTTGAAGTGCTTAGTACAATGTTTTTTATAGCTTTTGTTGCATTAATGTATTGGGTGCTTTTATTTTTTGTGGTGGTTGATAAAGTATGCATGTATGGCTGTGAGTTTAAAAAGACTAGTATCGCGGAGACTGGTGGTGTGATTTAGTGCACAGACGATGAAACAGCGATTCACCATCAGCAGCAGCAGTCGCAGCAGCAGCAGGCGTTGGTACCAGGAGCGCCAGCGATGACGTGTGCTGGACAACAAACGCCCGCAGTGATCCACGAAGCACCTCGACACCAAATGTCATGTGCCAGTCGTCAGTCGCTTGGTCTCGGCATAACGCTCGTTGTCTGCGGCACACTGGCATTCGTCTTCAACGGCGTCGCCATTGCCAGCGCCGACGCTCTGACGCCGGTTGCGCACGGTTTCTGGGGCGGCGCAATGGTCAGTGGTCGCACTGCAGCGTTCATTGTTATCGGCGACAACTGCATTTTTGATATAATGACAAAATATTAACAAAATCCAAATTAAACGTCACACAAACTCGGGGTATGCGCCCAATGATCTTAAGACTGAGCTATCAGAAGAAACATGATTAAGCTAAATCTATTTAGTACATAATTTACTTCCATAAGCAAAACGCCAAAAACTTTGTATTGCCGTATAACACTCAACTGACAGGTAACATAAAAATTAAACAACCAAACATTAAAATTGCAGTGTCTCGGAGATACGCAAATATGTCTGTACTAAATTTTGCTCATTTGTTTAGCAGACTGTGATGCAAAAGTGTGCTCATGCGTTCGGTATTTATTTGACGTACGCCAAATTAACACACACGCAGACTTCAGGAACGAATTTTGCAACTGTAATAAGGCTGGTCTTATTTCTAAAGTAATCAAATGCTAAATACTACATTTGTTGTGACTTGTGATGTGAATGTGACGTAAACTCAATAATTTGGTTTATTTTTTTAAGAGAATACGCCTTTTAATACTTTAAAGTCTACTGAGTTTTTTTTACATAATTTCCATATCCCACACTGTTTAAATTCGGAGAATTGTTTATTTAAAGATTGTACATTTTATATTAAGTTGATGCTGTGTAGTGATATGACATTGTGTGCAGTACGTAATCACTGGATCGTTAGCCGTCGCAGTTGCACGCCATAAAAACAAGCGCCTTGTGAGCAACCGCTTTGTCTTTACACGAACTATCATTTCGTTAAAATTTTATTATTTTAGATTATGCTGGTTTGTTACACCGTTAAACAAACACTTTGCTTAATTGTCACAGGCGTGCGGTAGCACAGCCCTGTGTTAATAGCGACCGGCTAAGTAAAGGGAGAATGGCAAAATTCGACCCCGCGCCGATCCGAAACCCCTCAACCGATCGACACAAAATTTGAAACAGGTGATTACGTCCGCGAGACGACCCCCTGTGCAAAATTTCGTGCAAACCCGTCCATTGGGGGCTTCTCGGCAAATGGGTGAAATATAACGAAAATTTTTCTCCGATATATATACCTTTTTTTTGTTGACCGACCTACAGGTCAGATCGGTCGGCGGATTTTCACGCACGATGGCTCAAACGACGGGGTCTCACGCAAGGGTGTGCCTTTTTAGGGGTAGAAAATTTGAAGTTAATATCTAACCCCTGAAAAATCCCCCCCAAAGTCGAAAATTTGGCAAAAAACGGACTTGAAAATTTTCGGCTAAAAACGCTCCTGTATAAAAATTTCACCTATAAACGACCCCTAATCGTCATCGTAGGTCCATAAAAGTTGTATAATGAATAAATTCTAAATATGTGGTCATTTTTGACCCCCTACCCACAGGTCACGTGACACGGAGCATGCGCAGTCAACGTTTTGGCCTTTAACATGCCTATGTATAAAATTTTCACTTACAAACGGCCCTTAATCGTCATCGTAGCCTTATAAAAGTTTTATAGTGAATAGGCAATGTGGACCTGGAAATTCCAAATATGTGGTAATTTTCGACCCTCTGCCTACAGGTCACGTGACACGGAGCATGCGCAGTGAACTTTTGGCTTTTAACATGCGCAAGTGCAACTTTAAGGCTTTATATCTCCGTAACGGTGCAAGACAGACGCATGGTTCCAATGGACCACCAGTAGGAAACCACATATGCCGAGTCCAATGGTCACGTGACCGATGACGTCACGTGACCCCCAAAAGGTCAAACTCGTGACCCCAAAATTTTTGAAACCCCGTATCTCCGTATCTATGCAAGAGAGACGCATGGTCATCATTGACCACCAATAGGAAACCACATATGCCGAGTCGAACGGTCACGTGACTGATGACGTCACGTGACCCCAAAAGGTCAAGGTCGTGACCCCAATATCTTTGAAGCCCCGTATCTCCGTATCCGTGCAAGATACACGCATGGCCATCATTGATCACGAATAGGAAAGTGCCCACGCCGAGTCCGATGGTCACGTGACCGATGACGTCACGTGACCCCAAAAGGTCAAACTCGTGACCCCAAAAATCTTTGAAGCCCCGTATCTCCGTATCTGTGCAAGATAGACGCATGGTCATCATTGACCACCAATAGGAAAGATCTCTCGCTGAGCTTGATGGTCACATTCCGATGACGTCGCGTGACCCCTAAAGATCAAAATTTTGACCCCAAAATATTTAAGGTTTAGTGTCTTCATGGCCGTGGAAAGCAGCTGGTTTATAATTGACCATCAACATAAAAACTTTGTTATTGTAATAAAACAGCAAATATAAATGTACAAAACATCAGTTGTTAACGGCGACATGCAATGAATGACACATCGAAAACAGCAAAAATCATAAAAAGCACATTGACAGTTAGGCGATGTGATGGTGAGTGATATCACCTTTTTATGATTTTTGCTGTTTTCGATGTGTCACTCATTGCATGTCGCCGTTAACAAGTGTATAAACTGATGTTTTGT
>Ga0056128_1011159_pt1 | contig 11132 bp, 8 predicted proteins | sample WorMetLIZISLAND2_FD_71113 | JGI IMG/M metagenome (GOLD analysis project Ga0056128, IMG submission 71113) | Marine gutless worms symbiont microbial communities from Max Planck institute for Marine Microbiology, Germany - Olavius geniculatus... ... | reverse complement strand
AGGACATGGTAGCAGGTTTTGCATTCCAGCTGGGTGTGTTGATGCCTTTAGACACAGCTTCTTTCCAGTTACCATCCGGATATGGAATAACCTGCCTTCTGATGTCGTCATGTCTCCTTCTCTCGAGGTCTTCAAGTCCCGACTGGCAGGTGCCATGGTGATGCAGAGGACAGATTAGATCCATCCTGTTTTTATCAGCTGCACATCTTGCACGCTTTTATCTGTTCTGTCTGGAGTTCAACAGTTGTTCCCAGCACTTCATGCACCTCTGCCATGCACGACATTACTCGCAACAGGATATGTGCATTATTGGAAAAGAAAGAAAGGATTGTGCTTGAGAGAGCATTTTATTAGCCAATTTCGATTTTTCCACCATCTTAGTAGACAAAAATAAACGATTTAACGTCTTTTAAAATTTTCTTTGGTATAACATCTGAGATTTCTTTAATTGCCACTGAGCACATCAAGTGAGGCTACGTAAAAACCACTGGTCCACGATGGCTAATCCTGTAGGCCTACCTGTAAGTTTCAGTTTATTCATCTTATTCAGAGACAGTAGGTGCAATGACAGTAATAGTGAAACAAATCAGCACGAATTGAAGAATACAAAAAGGCTGTGAAAACTGATGTTGTCAATTAAACACTTTGCATTCAAGGCCAAGACCAAGGAAATGGGACCAAGGCCAATACTTTGTCATCAAGGCCAACTGCCAAAGCCAAGTCCACTGCTCTTTGTCATTGAGTCGCTCCAAGGACGAGGCCAAGTCCTCGAGGACACATCACTGCGAAAAGACATAGATAAACATAGATAAAACATAGATAAAACAGTAATGTACAGTTACTAGCGAAACAGATGCATGAAAAAACATACTAAAATCCACGTATCGTTATTGTAACGTTCACGAACATAACCGGAACTTTTGGGCAAAATTGCAAAAACACTATTAGTCTGACAACCTGGAAGTTGTACAAGAGGCCTACTCTGTTTCAAAGAAGTTTTAGAGTTCTTAGCGAATTTTTTTCATATTTTCGTTTGTTTTTCTATAAAGTCAAATAATTGTTATCCTCAATGAGTTGCATATTTACAACTGTCAGTGAGTGTATTTTAATTAATATCTCATCTTATTTCGCCGTATTTCATTTATCCACCGTACCGCACATGGTTCTTCCCGTAAAGTAAACAAAGTGACGTCACCGCCATAGCAATGAGTATGTAACGTCTTTGGCTCAATGTATCCCTTAATGCCTTGCGCCGAAATAGGTTATGAACACGTAGCGTGACCTGCATATTGACCAATCACAAAACGCATACGCTGGAAGTTTTGCTGTGTTTGTTGTTGTTTACATTCGCTGCTGATGTAATGGAGGTGTGGCTGCTTTTTTGCGTTTAGCGAAAGATGAGTCAGCTGTTATCCATGCAGTCCTTTGTATGACAGCAATGACGTCGGGAGATGTGATTCGATGAGGGCAGCGTCATTCCGGCTGGATGGAAGCGCCGGGATTCATACATCGACTGGTCTCATGGAGCGGGACCGCGTTGTACGTCGCGTCAACGTTTGCGCTGGTTTCCCTGTGCTGGTCGGGCGGCGGCACTGATTCTGACGGCGGCCGTTTGGTGCTGACTGACAGAGATCTGGGCGTGGCCACGGGCGGGTCTACGGTTGATGACAATGTGTCGGAAGCGTCAGTGGATGCTGAACCACTGTTTCAGCCGACTCATAACATTCTGCATGGCAAAAGGTGGCTAGCGCTTACTATTTCTCTTATTCATAACAGATATAGGTATATAGGCTTATGAATTTGATGTGCTAAACTGCAGGATTATCCATTTTCTGTCTACATTACGAAGACGGACTCTTGTTTGTACTTGATAACTCAATATCAGGATTTTAATTTCGATATGATACTGATCTTTGTGGTATTGACCAAATCTCGCGATATCAATATGATATCAATATTTTGTAAATGTGTGAGATATACAAGTGCACGAGCAGCATACCAGGCATAAGCAAGGGAATATGCTTTATTTAGATAATAAAAATATATCTCTAGATGAACTCATAACATGACTATAATTAAATTATGACACCATTAAGTTACCGCATTTGTAATCTTTTTTTCAGTAATGTGGTGTAGTGAATAATCTGTATCAAATATCGCAAAAATATCAAAAATTTTTGAATATTGTGATATATTGAAAAGTCGATAGTTTTTCGACGCTATGATATCGTACGATATATTGATATCGAAAAAGATATATTGATGCATCGAGTCATTACTAGTTTGTATGCCCATTTTAAAAGATTTCAGCGAATGGGGCTATACTCTAAGCTAGTTGAAACAGTTTTGCTAATTCATAGCAGGGTTTTGAAATGTGTCAGTGGGCATGTTAATTCCATGCACATACTAGCATTTCCCCAAAATGATTTTTAATGCTGCTTTAACATTACCCTGTGTTGTGTTAATGCTTCATTAATCATTAATGATTAATACAGTACATGTTGCTAACCCTGTTATCCCAGGTTACAGACCAAGGGAATTTGATGGTTGTAATTGAATCTTCCATCAGCCAGAACCAGGAAACATTGCATAAAAATATCCAAAAAATGTCATCACCAGATGCGATTTTTGAGCTCAAAATGCACACAAATGCATTTGCAGCCAGGGCTTTGCTCTGGACCTCACTGGGGAAGCCTTACTGCACCCACTGAGATTAATGGAAGGCTGCTTGGTGGCCTGAAATAGTGAAACCTTCTTTGGAAAAGTCTGTCTGTGTGCTTGCATCTACTATAATAATAAGCTTATGAGCTGAAATTGCCGAGATTTTGACTGCATGCATGTGGTAATAATAGCTTGAGTATTGTATATTGCTATAATGCGTATTGCACTGTCTTGCGCTGTGAGAAGCTTTTGCATATAATCGTGGCTGTGAACTGTAGGCACTTGATGCTGGTGAGTACAATGGATGGCTACTTGACCGCCATCAATGCTGCTACTGGCGTGGAGGAATGGTCCGTCAGCACTGGACTAACACTGGTCTCATCAAGTATCAGCAAGTTTGAGGTTAGATGGTTATTTTCATTACCAGTCATTATTTATTTAGTCCTGTATTTAGTTGGCATATATTGCACACATGCATGACTGTTATAACATTGGATTATTCTAGGAGTCATTTTGTAATGGCATTGTAATATGCCATTTAGCAATGGAGACAAGGCTTTGATTAACAATGTACACCAGTTTAAAAAATACAGTTTTCGAAGGATACTGGTGACAATTTTGAAGACAAACTGTAAAAGGGAAAAACTGTGCATGTTAATAACAAAGATTTAGAAAAAAAGGAAGCATGACCAAAGGCATGAGACAGACAGGCTGAAGCATGCATGTACTGAAAAAATGTGACCACAGCGGATGAACTGGTATTCTAGCTAAGGCAGGAAGGCCAGAAACAAACACATCATTTAACATGCCAGATATCCAAAGGGATGGATCTAACACTGTGCAGCATCATACAGATCATTCACTGTGGTTGTTGTCTGAAGTGTCTTTCGTTCACTAACATGTTTGCTGCCTATTATTGTTGGTTTTTCGTACATTTATATTTCACAAGATAGTGTAGCGATGCAGTTCAGGTGTGGTGCGATATTCAATAATAACTTTATTGCTAATTGTCCACAAAATGTGCCAGTGACAGGGTGACCACTTGTCTGGAAAACCTGGAAATGTCAGGGAATTTGAAACATGTCAGGGAAATGTCAGAGATTATGTTAACAGTCAGGGAATTGTCAGGGAAATGTCAGGGAAAAAATCTTGTCAGGGAAAAGTGTCCCAAAGCTGTTCATTACTAGTTGAATATTTGCGTTCAACTCCATGTATTTTTCTGCTCGCTTCGTTCGCAGACTTGTACTCCCATACTTTTAAATTTGTGGTGCCAGTAAGCTGCTTTTGTTTGCCTTTATTGTTTAAACTGCACTAAATTTCTCTGGAAAATAATTAGAATTGTTGCCAATAGACGTCATATCACTACTGTTGCGAGGGGCGATACTTCGTCTGTGTTCCCTTAAAATGTCTGTAAAAGTCAGAGAAAAGTCAGGGAATTTGATCATGACTGGAGAGTGGCCACCTTGCAGTGAAATAATTTTGAAAATCCATTAACATTTGGCGAAGATATGGACAATAAAAAGTGGGACGTTTTTTTGGGGGGGACACAGTGTAGGGGCCTCTGTTCAGCAGTGTTCAAATTGTGAATCTGATTCTATTGGGACAGTTTTGTATGTGCATTGTGTTTTGATTAATTGCTTGATTGAGTCATGTAGTTTACCACCAGTGTGCTAACAGCAAACTTATTTACTTTCGTTGCATATATGCTGGCACAGTGTGAAAATTTTTCTATATGCTTTTGCTTTTGTTGTAGTTGTTTTCTGGCATGGTTTATTTGATGCAATCAGCTTTTCTGCTATTGATTGTGGTTACTAGATAACTAGCAGTGGACGTAAGAAGCGACTTGTTCCGTCACTGGATGGGAGTTTGTATCAGGTTGACAGCGAAGGAATTCAACCCATTCCACTTGCTGCGGATTTTTTGTTGAGTTCATCATTTAAGTTCAGTGAGGACATAACTGTCGTTGGTGGCAAGGAAGTAGAGACTTATGGCATCGATGTAAACACGGGACAGGTATGTCAGATGAGTGAAGAATAGTGCTGAGTTAATTTATGGTTGTAGTAGTTGTTTTAGTTTTTTTGTTTTTGTGTATTTAATTCAGCTAAGACAGTATTAAAAAGTCTGATTTTTGTATGATATGGAATTAGAAAATAACAGTATTATGCTAAGCAGTGCTTATTATGCTGCTGCCTATACCAAAGCTGAAGGCTGTTAGAGCTTGTGCTAATGTGGTCGTTTGTTTAGGTGAGGTACATGTGCTCAGCTGCTGGTTGTAAATATTTTGATGTGGACTCAAAAAGTTTTGCTGCTGGTTTGCAAATGGATGAAGTTCTGGTCTTAAGTCGAACCACAAACACAGTTCGTGCGGTGGAAATGCAGACCGGAGCTGAAAAGTACGTACATTTTGTGTTAAGACCAACTTTGTTCAAATAATTTTTAGTAGTTTAGGCGTTATTAAAAACAGCAAGAAATGCAAAAGGAATCACTGTTTTTTGCACATTGTTAATTTGTCCCTGCAGCACTTTTTCAGCATCTCGTTTTTTGTCTCTGTTGTTTTTCATCACCCAGATCTTGTCTATCATAGTGGCTTTAGGTGTGTTTATAGATAAAAAGAACTACATTGGACTCTGAATAAAACGTATTTTTGTCTGTATTTCCTACATCACTGAAATGAAATGTATGTAGATGGAACTTCAGTGTTGGACAGCACGATGTGTCATTCGTTGCTCGGAAGTCGGCAGAGTGTGATTCGAATACATGCAGTCAGCGTCGTGATCGGATTACGGCTCAGAGCTCTCAGCACGTTGATGATTCCTGTAGAAAGTCCGCTGCAGATGATGTGCATTATCGAGTGATTCTGGATGCAGATAATGACGATGAATACTCAGACCAGTGTCAAATACAATGTCAGTGTTTGTTGTCTTATTTGCGTCATTGAAGGAAAAGTTTATAAACATTTTTTTTAAATTTGTAAAATGTGTTTTGAACGATTTTTTATTTTTTCAATGTTTTTCAATAAATGGTCAGTGATCAGTGTAATAATGATCCTGATTTTAAAATATTTATATTCAATAATAACTGGTTCATGTCGTGTAATAACAAATTTTGTGATAACAAGAAATTGATGAGTGTGAAAAATGCCATATCTTGAAGCACTATATTAAGTCAGCTTGTCAAATAAAACACTGGTCACGGTTTTTATTTAATGACTCAAACCAACATGTAAAGCAGCCATTATGCAGTTTTCTAGGTACTATTTACAATTTTCTACATATTTACTGTACTACTGGTTGTGCAGCTGTACTTGATGATTATGATGATGGTAATGATGTCCGTGATCATGAGCAAACTGTGTGGTCTCAGCCGACGTCAGAGGACGTCGACATCGACTTGAAGGTGATCGTTCCTACAGGATATGTTTTTGCCATCGACCGTCTCCATCCAAGTCATGTTCTTTGGCAGCAGAAGGTCTGATGGATAATATCTGTAACATTTCCGTCCCACTTTTTTGATGTAACATTGTTAGAACTATCATTACTGTTACATGTGCACACTCGTAATAGTCAGTTCTTACAATTTTAGGTTATGATTGATATTTTATGTTTTGTGTGTTTTTTATCTGTTTTCTTATGCCTCTGTTAACTACTGTGATCTCTCCTGCGTTGAACAAAAAAAATTTTATGAACTTTTGTCCACTAACAACAACGGTTAGCTGGCTAGTGTTCATCCACCATCAGTCATCACTGCACGTTTCTAGACAGCATTCGCAAGCCATTATACAGTAGGTCTACTCAGTTGATGTTACACATATAGTGATGCGGTCAACTTTCTTATTTAATTTCTCTTCTAAGTTATCAAACCGCCTAATTCTTTCTCGATCAATTAAACCCTAAGTTTTTCTGCAACACTGGGTTTGTTCATTAATTTTGTTGGGTTTCTTATTAATTAGTAATTAATCAATTAATACCACTTTCTCTGTTTAAAACTTATTTTCACGCTGCAAACGTTTGCAGCGATGCTCATTATCCATGCAAATAATGAATATTGATGAGATGCAACAAATCACGCCGCTTTTTCGTTGTGCGTGACCAATCACCGGCAGCAGGGTCCAGTTATTGCTTGGCTATAAATAGATTCTGTGTGATTTCTATTTTTTCGCATTATAATGCTTTCTCTGCAATAGCTAGCTTCTTGTCACACGTTGGTGGAGGCATAACAGTCGACAGAGTTGTAACGACCATCTAGTTTCTGTAAAGGTTAAATTTTGCATTTCATTATGTGTTTATGTGTTCATGTATGCATTGCCTGGAAAGGCAGTCCCCAAAATGACCCATTCTGTATTGGGTTGGATGTTAAACCCTACTCACTCACACACTCACTTGTAATACTCTTTGTAAGCCACATAATCATTTTTTGACCGTCTTGTAATACTGTACCAAAGAAACTGGTTGCCTGACTTAGCAGTATTAATAAGTTGGTGGCATTCAGTGTCTTTGGCAAACATTTATTGTTTTTTGGACATTGGACAATGGACATAATTCATGATTTGTAAATTTCAGAGGTTTAACTATCACAGTACTTTGTTACAGACTTGCTTTAGCAGTACAATACATAAATGAAAATTTTGACTTAATAAAAGTCGTGTGAATTTTTTTTGTGATGGGAGTTGATATATATTATTATCATTTCCCATTTTCCTTTAAATGTTTGATTTTTGTGCATACCATGAGTGGTACAGATTGCCAGTAACATGTGGTTTGTGGCTGTCTATGTCTGTTGCGGACAGTTCAAGGCAGCAATTGCTAACGTGTGGGTCCTGCGTAACCAGAAGGTAACAGAAGTGAGCTTGTTTAGTACTCACGTCATTCCAGACATCATGTCGAGGCGCAAAGCTACCGACACTGAAGATCTGACAGAAGAATCAGATTTGCCAGATGTTGAACCTCTGCTTTACATTGGTTAGTTTTTGAAACCTGCGGTCCCAATAATATTGACTTCGGATTTTGTTTACCATCTGTTGCAGGAGCTTAATTTGATTTTAATTTGATGCATACATTTCTATTGGCAACTGAAACGGGACTAGATGCACATCGTGCATGTAGGCGGAGTGTGCTTATAACCGACGTGCATATAAGTGGAGCTGACTGTATTGGCATATTATGAGTGTTTTTGCTCATCTGATAGCATAGACAATGAGTGGCGAGAGATTTTAATGGCTATGGCGTGGGACTTGTAGTGAGATTGCAGCATCATCTCTCGACCATCTCACTATTACATAGCAATATTTTCTGTGAAGCACATATAATAGGAGGTTACATTCAGAAAAGTTATGTTAATATTTTATGACAAAAATTAACGATTAATCAGATACTAATTTTGATTAAACTGTCAAATTGTTTTTAATGATTAATCATTTGATTAATTGTCAGTTTCTGAAGCTCTGCTAGATGGTTTTGTGACGCTGCCTGTGTAGGTATGTATGAAGACCAGTTGTATATTCAGCCATCGGTGCAAATGATGAGGAAGGTAGAGGCTGCAGTGAGTGAGGCTGTCCAGCCAGGCAGTGGTGACATGCCTCGCGTTCGCTGGAATCCATACATCATCACAGGTCTTCATCTGTGGTCCTCCATAGCACAGGGAATAGTAGTAATAGTAACAATAATAGCAACAGTAGTGCAGGTGAAGAAAAATGAGTTTGTGTTGTGTGTTCATGGTATTAGGCACCATTCCGACTAGATAGAATATACTAGTCACAATAGTCAGCCTAAAGGTGCTATCAGTAAGTAGGGTGTCATCAGTGATATTACTGACATTTCGTTTTAGCCAAGTTCAGAGCTACTTTACAACCATTTCATATCTATTAGTGTATTCTGCTGATTAGGATAGTATTGGGAACTGTTGGTATGCTTTTTTTGTCATGGCCTGCAGCAGTATCGTGGGTTAAAACAAGTTTGTGCATCAAGTTGCACTTTTCTGACAGACCGCTGCATATTTCCGACAGAGGAGATTGCGAGTGTTCAAAATTTTAATTTTGTTTTCAAGTTTACCCAAAATGGAGATTTCCAGCCCCAAGTTTTGTATTTCTGTAAGAATATTTTCCCACAGGCTAAAATTTGTGGAGGCGAGGGAGAATTGCTATTCCTGTCGTGACGTCATTGGTGGCTTGTCATTGTTTATGCTTGTTTTAACCTGTATCTAATTGTGTAAGTGTTAATGTCAGTGCAGAACTGATTAATAAATGAATAATTTGTGTGATTGCCTTTGTACAGCGCTGTCTCGAACACCTGCCGCTTCATCACTGAGTTATTCACAGATTGGTGCCGATGACCGCCCCAGCTCTACTGCAGTCATACCCTGGCACGAACAGTATCCCTTTGGTAAGACTATTAGTTCAACTACATTATACAGAAAGTATTAAAGCACTTAAATGCAAGTATTCATCTAAAATACTTTCAGTGCTTTAATACAGGAAATGGAAACAATAGTTATAAAAACTAGCACATAAAAAGAGTTGAGACTGAGTGCAAGAAAGTTTGGAAGATCATAACAGCCTCAATATCATGACGTGAAGAGTGGCTCTTGAGTGCATTTTTAGATTTGATTCTTATTCGATAGGGTTATTTTGAGATTGACATCTAACCATTTTACTAGACTTGATATTTAATGTTGTTGCCAGCATCGAGCCTTGAGTTTGTACTAGTAGTTGTTAAATGATGTAGTTGTCATTTTGCAGATGGAGGTTACTATCTGTTTCCTGAGTGTCCTTCAGTTGCCGCAGTGCAGCTGTTGACACTGAACACGACTGAAGAAGAAGAAGAAGCTGATGATATAACAGTGTCACTGATGAACTGGTGGTAAGTTTGTTGTGTCACTGAATAGTGAAACTTGGTGATTGCTAGTAATTCAGGCAGTTTGATTCTCCATGATTAGTAAGTGGGTTATTGCAATGGCTGACAAATAATAAGTCTTTGTTTTCAAGTGCGTGAATGTACCTATTTATGTAGGACTTCAGGTATTTGTGCTACATGTAAATGTAGTAAAACATCGAAGTACCGTAACAGAAGTACCATATTGTAACTGTTGTAAAAACGTGAAGTTTTTCCTGAGCCATAAGTGGTGCTATCTCCTTTATTTGTAGTCATCAGCCAGACACCAACTTTCACTGCGAGACTGTAGATACAAAGCTAGTACCTGTTTATGGCACAGCATTCTCTGATACTGACTGCACCGGCCTATGGAGGGATGGCCAGGCTGAGTTGACCTGAGTAGCTGGTTACATACCGAAATGATTTAGTCAACTGCCAGTTATCACTGTCTATGTTTATTGGACACAGTGTGTTAACTACCACAACCACCATTCTAACCATCAGTAGCACATAATCTTACAGGTCTCTAGACACTAAAATTAACGTATATATTTTATCCATTTTTCTAGAATTGCATAATGTTCTGATAATTTTGACAGTAATATTGGAGCCCAGCATTTTGTCAACACAGAGAAATTTACCTTTGAAATCGACGACCTACGAAAATCACATAAAAAACGCGTCACCGTATTGACATGTAGGCGCTGCAGGTGACGTCATCACGCTAGCCAATAAACATCATGAATATTAATGGCCTAGCTTAGACTGATGACGTTACCGGCTAGGCCATTAATATTCACGATGTCTCTACGCTAGGCTCATGACGTCACCTGGGGAACTCGTGTTTTTTGCCTAACGTAACGTAATGCCGCATTTCATTTGAAATTGCAAATTAATTTCGTACATTTATGAAGCTCAAGTCAACATATTTTATGTGCAAGGTTAGATTGTCTAATTTAAATCTACATAAATTGCGCGAGTGAGTTTGACCGTGGCAGCGGACCTTTAAAAGTGCTTTTGTGTGGCTCATACTGTTGAGTTGTGGTTTCATGGAAGTTACAGTAAAACTATTTGTTAATATATCGTTGATCGTTGACCAGACAGTTGCTGTGAATGTGCTGTGTTAGGAAAGAAGTGGTCGGCATTAGTGCCGTGACGTCACTGATCGTCAACCTGTTAGTCTACAAGTGTAAACGAAGCATCGCGAAGCGCTTGCAGTCTCAGAAGAATGACGACTCTGTCAAGGTGAGTTTATCACGAACACTTTCATACACCAGCCACGTATAATTTAGTACTGAACATTATAATTAGTCCGCTCGGAAGCGATAGCTTGCGGAGCGGACTTAAGTTTTGCTGTGGTTTATTTTTTTATTTTTTTTTTTAGTCACGTAATTTCCGAGCTCCGTCGGCCAATCGGCGCGAAATTTTGCACGATGGTCGGTGCTGCGTTCAATTTTATAATCCCGGTCCAAAATTTTGGGGGAGCCTCTCCAAAAAATTTTTAGGGGCCAAAAACATGCAAAATTTGGCCCGATTTCGGTCGACTTCGAAGTTTGGCGGCGAATATCTCCGGAACGGATGAAGATATTCAAAATCGGTGAGTTA
>Ga0056128_1011158_pt1 | contig 11133 bp, 8 predicted proteins | sample WorMetLIZISLAND2_FD_71113 | JGI IMG/M metagenome (GOLD analysis project Ga0056128, IMG submission 71113) | Marine gutless worms symbiont microbial communities from Max Planck institute for Marine Microbiology, Germany - Olavius geniculatus... ... | reverse complement strand
CTTAATTGATCGATATTCATAAGATCTCCTTTCGTTTGTTCTTTTAAGGAGATCTTACACCATGGGTGTGACAGATACGGTCACACTAACCTTAAAAATGTAGATAGGCTCGAAATTTTACTAGGCCCTCATATACGCGATCGTATTTAACTGGGGCTGGCAAGTGATAAGATTGCTGAGCTATTGGCTCAAAAATCTCATAAGCTTTATAAAAGGTGTGTGCCTTCCTTAGACGGCAGAACACATCTTGGGGGGCATCTCCTTCAGAGCAATGCTTCATCTTATATCTTTCCTTTTTAGGTCCTAGCGCTCCCGCAGTGCAGGAGGCTTGAGGACTATTAGAAGAGGACCCCAGATCTTGGAAAGCGGTCTGAGTGGAATCGTCATGGATCTCAGGCCACTGTTGTCAGGTCAGCCTGCTCAAAGTGCACGGTGCTTGCGTACGTCAGCTGGGCGCGGCATGAAGACGACGGCCATTGGACAACTGAAAGTAGCGCCGCAATTAAGTGCGAAGCGCATCAGGCGTCTCATGCTCCCGTAACTTGGTTAGTAGGGCAGAGGAATCGAACCCCCACTACCGGATCGCCGGAGAAAAAGAGATAAGGTCGGCTACACCAACCACGATCGATTTTGGGGCTATCCTTCCGTTCACTTGCGTTTCGGCCTACGTTCTCCATGTATATATACGCTTCGCGATGGGCGTTACCGCATGCCACGCAAGACTTGATACGCGACTGTCGGATAGGCTTTGCCGCAGTAATCATCCCAGGTTGCTGAATATCATGCGCTTTCCAAAGTGCAACCTTCTCAAAACCAGACATGAATCTCTCATTCATCCGGCTCCTATCGTCCAACAGCAACCTCAGGAGTCTAATGTGAAAACAGGCCCGGATGGCTAGATTTGAGCCGACGCAAACAGTCCCACAGAAGTGGACCCCGAAAACCGGGCACGGTGATAAGTGGGACCTCTTTCTGGTTTTCAGGCAACCTACTGGAAGCGGTCGAGTCGAAATACACCGCATCCGGGGTGCGTTGCTCGAGAGAGCTGTGGTGCCGGCGTTCATGGTAGAACTGAAAATATCGGTTGAGTTCAGCCCTGAGCGCTGTTGAGATTTCGTAGGTCCGTAGGTAGAAATCTTCGTACTTGGCGTAGCGCCACAGTGCTCCACGAATACGTTTTCAATTTGGCGCGCCATGGTGTTCCAAAGACTCCTGGAGCGCCTCGACACATAAGGAGCTGTCGATGGTGTTGGACAGCCGCCAGGACAACACCCTACGCAAGTGCCGGTCCATAATCGTCACCAGGCACATGAAACAATTGGCCATCGGGAAGTCGCGGGTGTTATTCGCCCGTACCTGGTCATTGCGATCAATTTCAAGCCCTCTAAGCAGGTGCGTATAGATTTTGTGGCCTTTTTCTGGATGGCTATTAAGGGGCTTCGGATACAGCACTGAATGACCCATTAGCCGCTGTGCCCGCTTGCTATTGATGTAGTGGCCGCGGTCCTTCAGTTCAAAGTGCAGCCGCCAGCTGCCGTGGAACGGATACGGCAGGTGAACCTCGTCGATGAGGCGCATCAGTTCCAGATCTCCAGCGCCGTTAGGCTTGGGCCGACAGTATGCCGTCGAACGGGCATATCAAATAACTCACAGCGTCGCACCACGGGCAGAATGTGTTTTTATTGGAATATGCCTCTGTGCTTGGTCATCGGCCGCGACAGAGCGCTTTGGATAAAAACTCGTTCTCCATGGTCAGCTGACCAACCTTGACATGCAACTTCTGAACCTCCTTTTTGTTGTGCTGTGCCTCGACAGCGTGGCCAAAAAAGACGTCCTGAGTCCCAGCGACCAGCCGGCGCTTCTAGTCCTGGATCCGGTTTGGATGGATATCATACTTTCTGGCAATCTTAGCTACTGTGCGCTCTCCCTTCAGGGCCTCCATTGCTACCTTCGCCTTGGATGTCGGTGTGTGATTGCGTTGTTTTCTTCGTGTCATTGTCTGCTCCTCGTTGTGAGAAACATCGCAGAAGGTTCCACTTAAAAAAACCTAAAGCCATAAAATCTTGGGTACTTACGATATTTGTCGAAAGGAAAGCGTGGGAAGCTGCAAGGACATCTCAAACCAATTTACGGATGTATTTCCGTATATGCGTGTCGCTTTCTATTATATAACAATCCTAAAGCCTTGACTCATCGACTCACCGAAACTCACAATCTGACGACGACGCTGCAGAGGTCCAATTCAAACAGCAGCAATCCCCACACCCGTTGAACTCAGGACTCGTCTCCTCCATCTTCCCCAGGATCGGGGGTAAGAACATCAAGACCTGCGAGCTCCGCGGCTTCTCGACTGCCCGCTACAACGGTTACCTTTTCTATGTCGGGATCACCCAACTTATTCTGAGATATTCGCGTCTCACGCCTTTCATTTTCAAGTTGCTTGTTGCGAAAATCAGCGTGAGCATTCAGAACATCAAGATAGCGGTGTAGTCCTTTAAAAGGTTCCAGAGTTGATGCATCATCCACTACCCGCGACAACAGAACGTTGTTTGTGTCCAACAACAGTTGACGTGTATGTCGGTCGCGTAGAATGTACTCTGCAAAATTATTTCGCACCATGGACTTGAGATGACTGCTCAACAGATTCCATTCGAGTTCTAATAAGCCTTCAATTTCTGCTTCATATGCAAACTTCGGAAATAATTCGGCAAAGCGTTCAAGAAAATCGACGTTATAAAAGTGTTCTTCCGCGCTTTGAGAAGGTGGTGGGTAATCACAACGAATTGCTTTTAGCTCCGGATCTTCAAGCACAGGAATAATTCGTACTGAAACCAAGAAGGTATCGCCGTCTTGCAGATCCCTATCCCCCTCCCCGCGTTTGTCTATCTTGATGCATAAATCGAGAAACTCGACTGTCGAATCGTCACCATTTAAGACGGCCTCAAATTGTAGCCCACACTCTGGCGTGACCTCAAAGCCACCGGCGCCGCCAATTGCTCTGCTGAATCTTAGTTGATAAAATCCTTCAGAGATCCTCCCAGGGCCGGCGGCGGACGTAATTCTGAAGGGCGAATCTGCCGCAAAGTTAGCATGTTCAACATTGACAGCCAGCTGAGAATAGGGTATATTGATGTGCCTGAGAACGTTTTCGAGAGATCTGTATCTGCCTGTCTGACGAAAGTAAAAAACGGAATAGTTGCCTATAAAGCCGATAGGTCCGACAGGGTCAATTATCTCATTCAGCTGAACTGTATCACAGGCAGTATCGGTTACGTCGGGCGTGTAATATCCTTCTATGTATCCCTCGCACCCTGGATCAGTGACCTCTTCCCCGCACAAGCTATCAGCTACAAACTGCCATTTTATCGGTACCCTGATTTTTTCATACCGCATCAACCGCATATTAGGGTCTTCAGAGCCCCATATGGCGCGACAATAGTGAAGAATATTCTCGAAGATGTGTAACTGTAATCGCTTCAGACTCCGAAAATATGATTTTCGGTCTTTCGTTCGTTCTCTTTTCCGTTCTATTTCTCTTTCATACGCCTGTTGTGGATTCCGAAAGATGTCTGGCAAGGATCCCGGCAGACTTTCGTAAGGTGGTAGCCCGCTTTTGAGTGACTCCATCATCTCGGCAATTCGGCCGTCAATTTCTTCATCATCTGGTACCATGCCGCCCTGGCGAATCACGTTATTCAGATCATCACGAAATGTTTCGTCGAGCAGTTCTCGGGCCAGTATCCAGTCATTTCGTCTTATCCAATCTCCATTAATCTCCGAAGGTAGTGGAAGCGGCTCGGCCACGAATATGACGGTATTTGCATCATTTAGGGTTGTATGAACTTCGTACTGTTGTTGCATCCGGCTATAAACATAGGTAACTGCAATCTCATCGTTTGGATTTGTTATTTCCGAGTAATTTTCTATCTCAGTTGATTCCTCCGTTTCCGTTGAGACCATGACCTTGCTCTCACTTCGCATCTTGCTGGCGGTTTTCTCCATTGTTTCATTCAGTTTAGACTTGGACTCTGAGCTCGAGGAAGCAGATTCTCCACCCATCGATGATTTGAGGCTGGCTCCACCCCAGCCCCATCTAGCATTTGCTTTCGCTTCAACATTCCAGTTAAAACTTTTTGCGGCTTCTTCTACAACGTCGGAGGAATCTTTCGTTGAAGCAGAACCATCCGTTGATTTCTCTATGATGGTAATCGTTTCTGATTGGCGGGTCGTTTTTGTCCTTTGGATTGCCTTAATGGTGACCTTTTCAATTTGTTTCGGCCCTAATGGAAGTGTGCGCACAATCTCGCCAGGCTGAGTACCTAGAGGCGTCCAGAACTGACGATAAACAAGTTGAAGACCAAAATTAATTGACCCGGGTAAATAAGGTTCGAAACCATAATTGTCTGCTAAAGGAGATTCATCGTCTTCTGCTGTCGTCTCTCCCGAACCCTCTACAGACAGAGCATTCAATATTCCGTCGACGCCGGGAGACCAAGCGTCTGCACTTATCAAACGATCGATATGCCAATTCCATAATACTTCTTCACTTATACGATTTTCTCTAACAAGATTAAGCGCAAAATTTGTGACTTCGGCGTATAGCAGGTCCAATATTTCGAATGTTTCTCCATGGATCTGGAATGCTGAAAAAAGCGGCCATCCCATTCCCTCGTCGAATGCAAAAAGCATGCTCGATGCTAGTTGCTCGGTCGTCATACGGTCTGATATATGATGACGTTCTATTTCCCATTTGTCTGGATCTGATTGAACCAGTTTATTAACATCGTAGTGATCCGGAACTTCTGTAGTCACTAATTCATGCATTAAATCTTCGAAGTAAGAGACAAATTGATCCTTATTCAGAATTGGACTTCTCTCAGGCTCCTCCGGAGACGAATCCCCTGTATCTAACTCATTTGCGTCTGGATCTACTGGATCGAGCTGTCTTAGAGGTGTCATCAAATATCGATACTCGGAAAAATCATGAAAGGCAGCTTTGCGTATGGAAGACGGTTTGCTAGAAAGAACGCCGTCTCCTGTGGGCGAGTTCAACAGGTTATCGAGCTGACAGGCGAAACTTTCATTCAGCCCCGTGCTCATTGAATTATCACTCATTGTTGATTTTCTCCCAATTTAATATTAGCAATAATTTTATCTGCTATTGGCCTTCCAACTATACCTTCCAGTAACTGGAGTTGCCGATTAAGGAAAACAGTTTCTGATTGACTTATTTCTAAGTTAGACTGAATTTTATTTAAAATCGGCTCGACGTTCTTAGAGATAGACTGGATTCTGCGGTTCCGCTTCCAGAAAGATGGTTGCACCAATCTTTCAGACTCGGTCGCGTAGTCGCCTTTGACAGTCATTCGCAGGGGAGTCGCTGGCAAACCAAAATCGACACGCCCGAAATCGGTCAAGTCGGTATGACCTGGCCAGGTTGCTGCATTAATCAGCATCTCTCTTATTTCGTTGTCGCTGCCAGCAAACTGCCACACATACGCATGGTGTTCCTTACCCTTCCACGCGATCATTTTTATCGATTTGTTTCCCATTTCAGTTAGCTTATTGGCAATCCTCTCCATATGCTTTATTCCGGCGTCTGAGTTGTTTGGCCATAATATAACTGGCCTCTCTGCAATCGGACGTAACGCGGCTTGAGACGGAGTCCTTAGCGTTCCGTTCAATGTTCCCAATGCCAACAAACCGCGCTTAGTGAGCACGTCTCTTGCGGGTTTCCCCTGACAAATGATCACCGGCTCGTGAGAATTCGTGGGGAAATAGGTCGTTGTGGTCGAATTCTCGGTCGCACTGCCGAGAGAAGCCACGTCGAATAGTGGCAGCAAGTCATTTGAAATGTCATTCGGACTTAGTTGTCGACCAGACTCCCCCTTTATCCAGAACGTATTTTTGGTCTTGGATGATCTCGAGATTTTTTCACGAATAAACGATATCTTTTGGCCATCCAACAAAGTAACCGTGAACTCTTCGGGCTCGTTCATCCTATTATTGGCCCATAATTGCCACTCAAAATCACGTTCAAGTGATGAATGTGCCTTGGGTAATGATCCTGGAATTCGATATGCGTTGTAGTGGTTAGCCGTTGTAAACGAAGTGATTGGTTTCTTACGTAGGATTCGAGGAAGAGAACTAGAGATTCGAGAGACTCGATGAGGTGATGCTGCTCGCGATCTTATCAATCCCGCCTTCCGAGATTTCGACGCCTTTATATCGGTAAATTTCCCATCCAAATCACTGTAGGATCGTTGATATTGTGGTCCTTCCCGGAACTGGGTGCTATGTCCGAGATAATTATTTTGCCCGGTTACATGAATTACCGTTTCAGTCTGATTTGCGTTCTCAATTGCTGGGATTCGCTGGCCGCTACAGAAAAAACAAACTTGGTACTTGACCACGTCGTTTACTCGAAGACGAGGCAGAGATACACCAAAGTATTGTTTGTCGGGATCCGACAAGTTAGGTAGGAACGCAGCAACGAGTTTTTTTTCTTCCTCACTGTTTATAGTGTAATTAACGATGACCGAGTTGTCTGGATGAACCGGAGATACACCAGTCGTTATAGATAGATCTGCTCCTTCCGCCAATTCCCCTTTAGGAGCAGGAGCGTCCGGTGTTCCAAACCAGAGCTTCATAGTTTTGTCCGTAACAATCATAGAAAACTCACATGAAGGAAAAGTTATTGATTTTGCGAGAAACTAGTCCGAATTGCTGGCTGCCAGTCGTATTCGGGGTCCGCCACTTTCAATGATCCCCAACTCGCTCCCCCAGGTATAAAGATGGGTAGAAATCTCATCGACTTTCACGGTGGTTTTGTCAGCCTTTAAATCGACGCTAGTTATCGCAAAAACATTAGGATCCAAAAACCCGGCGATTGACTGGGCACCTTCGGCAGCAATCCGCTGTATTTGAATGAATCTGTCTTGGTCCATTTTGCCGTACGGAATATCCGGTAAAATCTCTGTAATGTTTTGCACCAATAATGCGCCTTGTTGATCGTTCGAATTGATCGGCCATTCGGCGTCAATTGGACCACCTGTACGAAATACACCATAGATACCTTCATCCCGAAGTATATCAGTGGATAAAGTAAAGATTGAATTAATCCGACTAAATGTTTGGTCAAAAGATGTACCTTCAAGATTAGCCAAGGGCGTTATTAATTCTTTCAAATGAGAAAGAATCCGCTCGCGAAGACCGCCAAGCCCTGCAGGAAGTGCATTCTCCATGAAACCCGCAGCGGCGTTAATGACTAATGCTCTTTTGCTCTGAAATTTTGAGCCATCGTTACCACCGCCTATTCCGTCAGACTCCCCGTAGATAGACTTCATGAGCATCATTCTCATATTCATATTGGGGAAATTTGGAGAAAATCCATAAGTACCCTGAAGATCTGCTAGTTTTTTAGCAATCTCGGGTTTTATTGAGCTATATATATCTGGGCGATATATAAAATCCTTAGATATGGCATAGCCCAACTCTATTATACAGTCCAAAGTCCATAGTTTATATAAAGACGCGGCCTTTTTAGGAAATGCTTCTTTTTGGGTATTCATAGTAAGCCTCCTCAGTATGAATATAAATCTTTTGATAAAACATAACTAAATTATTGCTAAGGTGACTTTTTCATCTTGCAGTCCCCCTAAGCTCATTATTAATCGAGCCTATCTACCATTTAAAGGTGGATCCAGCGCTGTGGCGTATTTACAGCAATCTTGATGAGTTTGCTTCACAGAAAAGATCCCCTTATTTCAGTCAATTATTGGGTCTACCTTATTTTGGTAGATAGGCCCGTTATTATTTAAGACCAAAAATTATTGCTCCGTTCCTCCTCTTTTTGTTCCTGTTTACCCAGAAATATGGTATCTAACGTATCCAGCAACCTCTGCAAAATGCGATAAACTGTCTGAAACAAAAACCTCCAAACATGGCCAATATTGGAAAAGCCAAACTCGCCAAAAAAGAACCGGATCCAACCATATCTTGAATTGGGATTACTTCCGTTAATATAAGCCCAGATACTATTCCAAGAAAAAATTTAATCCAATAATCGGTGGCATGCACCGGATCATGGGTTCTGGAGGCGATAAAATAGCTCAGCTGCATCAGTGCTGCAAAAGAAGCGCCTATGCCGGCCGCCGCAATCAAAAATACTAAGTTATATGCTAATGCAGTTCCAGATAGCTTTTAAAGACCGAGAGATAAATTGTCCAAGTTGACTTCGTCAAATTGTGCGAATAATTGAAATGTGAGAAGCATTGCCACTGATACGCCCATCATGCCTCCTATAATTTTAATCGGGGCCAAAAATCGAAATTCCATAAGATAACAACATCTTGATACCAGAATCGTGTCTGATTCAATCGGGAATATAGCTTTAGGTTTGGCTGGGGCGACGACGGCCGCAAGATCATTGTGGATTTTGATTACATCAGTTACTTTGCCATTAAAAGTATTTTGCACAGGTTTCTGATCCCTCTCTTTCGACTATTCTTGGATATGCACTTTAGAATCTTGTGAATTCGATTTATGGCCGTTCCCAGATCTATTATCTCTTACCTCTGCCCATTCCTGTAAAATACTATTGAACTTTTGATGCTGCTTTTCAGGCACTGAGATGCCATTATTATAGCAATTTCGAAACATGCCACCTGTTTGTCGAATCAGCTCGTCTTGAAGCTTTTGGCGACTCTCTAACAAATCTTAGTAGGTGTCTCTTTTTAATTATTGGATTGGACATACCACACCTATCGATTTCCAGATGTAAATAGGAACCCTTCCTTTGTCAGTCACGATGGAGAATTGATAGAATTGAACGGTCTTTCAATTTTCCATATTTAGTGGCAAATTGCATCGGCCGGAACACGGTTAATTCCGCATATGATATCAACGTCACTGAAATCTCTAATATCAAAATCCTTCTCACCATAGTTTATGTACAACGCTTTTTTGATCTTTTTTGACTCATCAATTCTGACCCTCTGAAAAGGCGGATCATACGATACGATCGCCGATGATATTGATTCGTAGATGAACTTGACATATTAGCAAATCGTGAGTTACCATCAAAAGAAGTTTCAAAATCATTAACAGCCATTTCGGACCTCATTTTCAGAGAAGGTGATTAAAAGAAATAGCTATAAGAGAAATATTGATTCTCCGCGTGTTAGAGCCAATTTTAGATAAATCGGATGATAATCGGAGAACTATGATTCGGAAACCGTTATGACCTTGTGAGTTTATTTGTGAGGAGAGGTATGGTCAGTCAGGTGAATACAGCAAAAGTCGGATTCGGCAGAAATCAGAGAAAAATAAACGAGCAAATGTCATAACGCTACAATGTGGTATGATTCCTTTCAACTATCTCATATAATAATTATTCGTAACTTGTCAAGTATTGCAATGAAATCAAAATCCACCGCCTAATTTCCAAGTCATTACATTTAATATCCCGTTGAAGGGATTTAAAATAAATGCAAACCCGGGGGACGGTTATTTTCTGCCGGTTTATAGTAACTTTGCCGATTCCGCCGATTTTAGACGCTGTTATCCCCACCAAACCCTGTGCTGCAACAATCCTGCGGTTCTTCGGCTTAACCGCATGGGACTGGTTTGAGTGTATCGGGGGGTTGTATCGGGGGGTCGGGCCACGTTAAGAAAAGAAAGAGGTATCACGTCTTGAATAGTGAATTTATTTTATTAAATTTGTTCTTGTATTGGCGATTTTTTACCAGTTTTAATCTCGTTGATTTAGCGCTATGACCGACCGAAGAATAGGTGATTCCAAGCAGATCTCCAATCTTTGAGTTCGTCAAGGTTCCGGTATTCCAAAGAGCGTAGATAAGAAGGTCGCGATTTTCTTTTTGCAGGTTAGACGGTTTAAAATTTTGCCCAGAGCGGGTTGCGGTGAATATAAGTGTAAACTGAAGCCTTAATTAGTTATGTCGATTCACCGGCACCCTGCTTGATTGCCTATCTGATCCCGCTGGACGCGGTATTGTTCGGCTGCAATCTATCTGCAATAATATACGGTTTCAGGCAACGTGGTGGGTCTCGTCGCCGTGCGTCTCTTTCTACGGGTTCATGCCGCGTAGACTGGCGATGACACCGGCTGCGAACTCTTGCGCGCGGCTTGCCACACGGGAGGCGCCGAGGCGGACGATTACGAGCTTGCGCGAGGGGATGATGAAGGTGAACTGACCCTGCCATCCTGTCGCGGCGAAGCTGTCCGCCGGGAGATCGGGCCAGTGCGCCTGATCGGGGTTCAGCCAGAAACCGGCGCCATACCGCTGATCGGGTGAGAGCGTGGTCGGGGTGGTGACGTAGTCGATCCAGTCTTCGGTCACGATGCGTCGCCCCCGCCAGACACCGCGCTGGAGATAGAGCTGACCGAATCGTGCCCAGTCACGTGCCGAGGCGAGCATGAACGATGAGCCGATAAAGGTGCCGGACTCGTCGGGCTCGAGAACGGCGGTGGACATCTCCAACGGGTCGAAGATTTCCTCGCGAACGAAAGCGTGCGCTTCCGCGAGTGTGCCGCCGACCGCCTCGCGAACCAACCGCGAGGCGAGCACGGTGCAGCCGCTCATGTAGTTGAACGCCGTATTCGGGTCGGTGTACAGCGGCCGGCTCGCCGAGTATCCGGCGCCGTCGGGTTGCATGTACAGCATCACGGAGTTGGGGTCGGCCCCCGATCCATCCTCGATGATGTCGAGCCCGGCGGTCATCCGCAGCAGGAGATCGAGTGTGATGGAGCGGCGGGGATCGTCGACGGCGGACCACTCCGGGATTCCCGTGGGCGCGTTGACATCGAGGCGTCCCTCCCGCACCAGGATCCCCACCAACGTGGCCGTGACGCTCTTGGTCATCGACCAACCCGGCAGTGGGAGATTCAGGGACATTCTATATTCCTTAAGTCAACAAAAAAATAAAATAAATAAAATCATATAGATAGAACCGACCCCGTGCAAAAAGGCACAAATATGCTATAGCATTCGGGAATCGGCGTTTCTCTTCCGTCGGCGAACTTGCGATCTGATCGTTACGTTTATCCGGCATGATCCGAACACGCGGACTGGCCCCATCATTCCTTATCCAGATTCTTAAGTTCGGAAGAGA